>JAABUX010002746.1_pt1 | contig 24403 bp, 28 predicted proteins | sample 5561851 | NCBI WGS metagenome assembly JAABUX01 (sample SAMN10711883, study PRJNA513361) | rock metagenome | isolation source: Antarctica rocks | place: Antarctica: Victoria Land, Richard Nunatak red sandstone | collected 2016-01-03 | reverse complement strand
CGGCCAGGGCGTATGCGCGACGCCCCTACCATGTTGGTGGCCCGTACCGGTCCAGAATGAAACGACCATGTGCGCGGGGTGTGTTCCTTGACGTCCGGCGATGCCGTGCTATAATCGGCTCATAGTAGAACTGATGTTCTACTAAATGGGCGGAGAAAATGCGAAGGGAGGCGTCGGAGCATGTAGACATGCGACAACGGTCACTCTGGCGGAGGCGTGTGAGACGCTCGCGTTCCCCGTGCGGCGCCGGCGCGCGATAGATGCCGTGCCATTAAGGGGGCGGCGGGTAGGGTGAGGATGAGGAGACGCGGATGCTCGACGGGCGCAAGCTGGCGCGCATGGCGGCCAACCGGGCGCGGGTGCGGCAAGGCCGGACGCGCACGGTGACGCTGGTCTATCGCCGGCCGGATGAGACGGCCTACGTGACGGCCGAGGTGGTGTGGAAGCCGCAGGCCTACGCGGAGCCGGCGGTCTCGCCGGCCCTGGCGACGGCCGCGGGCCACGCGGCCGGGCAGGCGGCGCAGCCGGTGGCGGTGCGGGCGGAGTTCCCGCTGGAGACGGACCCGCGTCCCGTGCTGCTGGTGGCTGATACGGCGACGGCGACGCCCGAGGCCGTGACGGCCGCCGCGCGCTACGAGGTCATCTCGTACCGCGTCAGCGGCGTCGCGGCCAACCGCTGGACGGTGGAACTGAAGAGGCTGCGGTAGTGGGCAGTGGGCAGTGGGCAGTGGGCAGTGGGCAGTGGGCAGTGGGCAGTGGGCAGTGGGCAGTGGGCAGTGGGCAGTGGGCAGTGGGCAGTAGAGCGTATTCATCCGACCGCGGTCGCGGGCTTGTATCGTCCACGAACTGTCCACTGTCCACTGTCCACTGCCCACTCAGAAGGGAGGATCGCTATGGCATGGCAGCCGCGCTGGCGGCACGTGAGCCAGTTGTTCCGGCACGCGGGCGATGCGCCAGGGGCACTGGAGGGGGCCAACGATTGTTTCGAGGCCAGTCTGGCGCGCTACCTGCGCGAGGCGGCCTATCCCTTCGCGGGGGACGACCCGGCGCTGGTGGCGGCGATGCGCCTGCTGGCGACGGGCCAGCCGGACCACGCTGGCCAGGGCTATACGTGGCTGGACCAGGCCGGGCGGGCGCTGACGGCGCTGGGGATCGGCTGGCGCTGGACGTCCAGCCTATCCGAGGCGCGGGCGGCGGCGTGGGCCATCTGCTGGGTGCGCGCGGCGCGGCTGCGCACGGCCACGCCCAACCTGACCGACGGCCGGCGCGTCTACACCGACTACCCGCTGTGGTGGCTGGGCGGCGCGGACGAGCCCGACCACTTCATCCTGTGGCTGCCCGGCGGGGCCTTCAACGACCCGCTGTCGTACTGGAACGGCGGCCGGGACACGGTCTACACCGACACGAGCGTGGCCACGGCCTTTGCCGGCGCGTTCATCCTGGACAGCCTGCCGCAAGTGGTGCGCTCGGGACCGGACCGCCGGCACGACGGCAATACGACCGCCGGCGGCGCCACCGGCCCGCGCAACGATGGCGCAACGCTGGTGGTGAACTGCGCCGAGGGCCTGCGCCTGCGCGAGTCGCCCAGCGCGAGCGCGACCGTGCTGGCAACGCTGCCCGACGGCGAGGCGCTGCGCGACGCCTACGACAGGGAGTGCCTGTGGACGTTCGTCTACGCCGGCGAACTCGGCCTGCACGGCTGGGTACGCCGCGAACTGGTACGAGTCGTTAGTCGTTAGTCGTTAGTTATTAGGGAAGTGCTCCCGTCTCATGACTAATAACTAATAACTAACGACTAACGACTAACGACTAAAAGGAGGGATGCATGCACGGCGAGATGGTACGGCAGGCGCTGCTTTTGGAGTATCAGGCGCTGGCGGTTGTGGGGGCGCCGCTGACGTCGTTGGCGGTGACCTGGGTGGTGCGGCAGGTGTTGCTGCACCTACGCGACCGGCGCGCTGCGGCCTACGCGGCGCGATTGGTGGCGTGGGCGGAGCAGGCCATCCCGGCCAGGAGCGCGCGCTACGCCGAGGTGGCCGCGCTGCTCTCGCGGCGGTTCCCCATGTTTTCGGGCGAGCAACTGGAGGTGCTGATCGAGAGCGAGGTGCTGAGCCTCAAGACGGCGCTGCGGGCGGCGCCGGCCAGCGCGGCGGTGGCGACAACAGCGACCGCGACGGCGACGGGGCGGACCGCGACGGTCGCGGCGGCGGTCGCGGTCACGGCGCCCGCTCCCACGGAGTCGGAGACAGGGACGCCGGACGCGACATCCGATGTGATGGGGCAAGCGCAGGCGCAGGGACAGGGGCAGCCTGGGCTGCGGTTGGGGGCGATGCCGGCGGCCGGGTAACAACCCTCACCCCCGACCCATGACGACTGGCCCCTCGGCCCTACCCGCAGGGCACCCCTCACCCCCGACCCCTCTCCCGTGCGCGGGAGAGGGGAGAAGGCCGTGCCGCAGGTTGGCGGGCAACGAGCCGGCGGGCAACAAGCCAGCGACGGAAGTCGCACGGCAAGCGACGGCGACTAACCTCGCTTGAGGGCAAGACATCGCCTGTCGGTGGTTATCCGCGCCGGGCAGGTTCGCGTCTCACAGGTGAATAACGTCCTGGAGACACTTTAGTGTCCGTGTTTTGCCATGCGACTTTAGTCGCAGGCCCGCGGCCGTCACGGCCGGGACAGCAAGGAGGCAGAGATAGACGTGGACACACCTATAAGAAGGAGTTTGGGCATACAGGGGTACGTGCTGCCTGATGACGGCAACGGCCAGGATAGTACGGTGGCGTTGGCGGGTAGGGAGCCGCTGTCGGCGCCGGTGGCGCTGCCGGGAGGCGGGGATGGTCGCGCGGCGGACGCGGGCAGCGCCCCTGCAGTGACCGTGACGCAACCGGCGTGGGGCTGGGGGCTGGCGCCGGCGGCGGGGCCTGAGCCGGTCGACGAGCTGCTGACCGACCTGGAGACCGATGCGGACGGCTACTGCGCCCGGCAGCAGACGGCGGTGCGGCGCGATCAGGGCGAGCGCCTGGGTGACTACGCGCGCTACGAGCCGCGAGCGTTCGTGTAGGACCTGCCACATGCCGTCTCCCCTCTCCTGCGCACGGGAGAGGGGCAGGGGGTGAGGGTTGCCCCGCGCACGGGAGAGGGGCAGGGGGTGAGGGGCGCCCACACATACATAGACCAACAGAGGAGAGATGAGATCATGATGATGAGTGACAGGGCCTGGCATCCCGGCTATCCCGATCCCAGCGAGACCTACGAGCCGCGCGACGAGGGCACGGCCTATCCCGAGGACCGCTTCACGGCGCTGGTCAACGGCGCGCACGTCGACGGCCTGGCCACGCCGGCGCTGCACAGCTACGACGCGGACGGCAATATGGAGAGCTACCTGATCGCCGGGCCATACAGCGCGGCGAACGAGGCCGGGCGCGACGTGGGCGCGTTCACTGGAGCCACCGGAGCGGAACGAGTGGTTAGTGGCTAGTGACGAGTGAGGTGGGACGAAAGTAGTTAGTGGCGAGTGAAGCGAGTGGTGGCTGACTCGCCGCTCTCGCTCTATCTCACTCGTCACTAACCACTAATCACTCGTCACTCGTACAAGGAGGGCAGGCCGTGACGCGGACGGATGGGAGTACAGGGCGGCTGGTGGTGCTGGCCAGCCTGGTGGAGGCGGCGCTGGCGCCGGAGGAGCGGGCGGTGGAGGTCGTCTGTATCCGTAGCGGTCTGTCGAAGAACGGCAACTACTACGCGCCAGAGGTGGTGCGCGGGATGATGCCGCTGTTCGAGGGCGCGCGGGCCTTCGCGGATCACCCAGCGCCGGGCGAGCGGCCGGAGCGCAGCGTGCGCGACCTGGTCGGCTACTACAAGGCGCCGCGCATCGGGGACGACGGCGCGCTGCGCGCCACGCTCAAGGTGAGTAAGAACGCCGCGTGGCTGTGGACGTTGATCGAGGAGGCCCTGGCCGAGGGGCAGCCCGACCTGGTCGGCATCAGCATCGACGCCGACGGGCGAGTGGCGCCGGGTCGGGTGGAGGGGCGGGCCTGCCGCGTGGTGGAGGGCATCACAAAGCTCAATAGCTGCGATGTCGTCACCCGGGCGTCGGCGGGCGGCCGTATCGAGCGGCTGCTGCAGGCGGACAAGGGGAGTTGGTGGGACAGCTACGAGCCGGCCAACGAGCAGGGCGTGGCGCTGCAAGACGCCGCCGCGGCCACGGGCCTGGGGATAGACCGGCTGCAGCGGCCCGTGACGGGAGCGGACCTGTCGCGCGAGGACGCCTTCAACGCCGGGGCGCCTGGTCAGGCAGGGGTCGGCCCGATCCAGATGGGTCCGACCGTCGCGGCGGACATTCCGGGCGGCCGGGTGATGGCCGGCGGAACCTATATCGTCGAAGGGCAGAACGAGTTGTCAGTAGCCAGTGGTCAGTTGGCAGAGGGACGGCAGGGCGAGGGAAGTAGGGGCGTATTGCATACGCCCAATCAGCCGTCAGAGGGACGGCAGGGCGACGAGCAAGTTGGCGTAGGGAGCGGCGCAGGCGGCGCGAGTGTGGCTGGGGGGACGATGGGTATGAGGGAGACGGCGAACGCGGCGGGCACGGCGGAGACGGCGGAGACGGCGGGGACGACAGGGGCGACAGGTTCCGCCGACGTGGTGGCGCTGCGCGAGGAACTGCGGCAGACGCGGCGCATCCTGGAGTGCGAGCGGGCGCTGGCGCGGACGCTGCAGGGCTGCGGGCTGCCCGCGCCGGTGGTGCGGCGGCTGGAGGGGCGCTACGGCGGGCGCGTGTTCGAGGGCGCCGACCTGGAGGCGGCCATCGCCGACGAGCGGGCGTTGCTGGCCGAGCTGACCGACGCGGGACTGATCCGCGGCATGGGCTACGAGAAGCAGGTCCGCGTAGGCATGAACGAGGCCGAGCGGCTGCAGAAGGCATTTGACCAGTTGTTCGAGATCTACGAGGGCGAGCGCGTCCCGGCCCTCTCGGGCATCCGCGAGGCCTACGTGGCGGCGACGGGCGACGGCGGGATCACCGGCGTCAGCGCGCTGGAGAAACTGCGCGAGGCGGACGTAACCACGGCCACGTTCAGCTACCTGCTGGGCACGAGCATGAACAAACGGCTGCTCAAAGACTATCAAGCGTGGCCGAGCGAGTGGCAGAAGTTCTGCACGGTCACGCCGATCAAGGACTTCAAGCAACAGGACCGCATCCGGCTGGGCGCGTTCGGCAGCCTGAGCACGGTGCCGGAGGATACGGCCTATACCGCGCTGACCCTGAGCGACACGCGCGCGACCTATGCGGCGGCCAAGCGCGGCAACCTGGTGCCGGTGACGCGCGAGACGATCGTCAACGACGACCTCTACGCCATCCGGCAAATCCCAGGCAAGCTGGCGGTAGCGGCGGCGTTCACGCTGGCCGAGTTCGTCTACGGCATCCTGACCGCGGCCGCGAATATCTACGACGGCAATCCGCTCTTTACCAAGGGCGGCGCGCACGGCAACAGCGGCGTGACCACACCGGGGACACCAAATACGGGCGCGGCGCTGGCCAGTGCGGCGATGCAGACGGGCGTGACGGCGATGCGGCGGCAGACCAACCTGGCGGGCAAGCCAATTGGGCTCAAGCCGCGTTACCTGATCGTGCCGCCGGAGCTGGAGTGGCAGGGCATGGTGGTGACGAAGTCGGCGGGGGCGCCGGGCGTGAACTACAACGACATCAACCCGATGCTGGGCTACGCCGAGGTGATCGTGGCGCCGCAGTTGGCGAGCGCGACGGGCTGGTACCTGGCCTGCGACCCGCGCGTGATCGACACCATCGAGGTCGGTTTCGTGGGTGGGCAGGTCAACCCGGTGCTGTTCGTGCAGGACCAGCCGCTGTTCGGCGCCAATTTCACCAACGACGTCATCTCCTATAAGGTGCGCCACGAGTACGGCGCCACGGTCGTGGACTACCGGGGGTTCTACCAGGGGAACAACTGACGAGTGGCTAGTGATTAGTGGTTAGTGACGAGTGGGGTAGGTGGCTGAGCGATGAGTCGTTGGTGGGATGGAGCGTCACGCGTGACGCGTGACGCGTCACTGGCCACTGGCCACTAATCACTCGGAGGAGGTGAGGGGTGCCACGGAATTATGGCGGATCGGCGGCGGGCAGCGATCCGTTTATTTACCTGCCGGATGGGGCGCTGGATGCGTGGGTGGCGGCGCGGTCGGCGGCGCGGGTGTGTTCGGTGGCGTTTATCGGGGACAGCATCACGCGCGGGGCGTCGGCGACGGGGTTCAGCGATAACCACTTCGTGGCGCTGGTGACACGGGCGCTGCAGGGTCAGTTCGGCAACGCCGGCGAGGGCTTCCACGCGGTGTCGGACACGACCGACGCGGCCTATGCGGGCGGGACCAACTACTGCGCGAAGACGCGGCCGTGCTGGAGCTTCGGGCCGGGCTGGAGCGGCTACTTTGCCTACGGTCTGGCGGGTCAGGCGCATACGACGACGGCCGGGGCGGGCTCGTACGCGGTGGGCGCGTTTATCGGGACGGCGGTGGACGTGTGGGTGGGCCAGAACGGCGGAGGCGGCGCGTTCAGCGTGCAGGTCGACGGGGTGAGCTACGACGTGAACGGAGTGGCCGGCGGGTCGGGCGGCAACCCGAGCTGTTACAACGGCAGCATCGTCAGCCCGGTGAAGGCGGTCAGCATCGTCGGGTTGGCGCCGGGGGCGCACACGATCACGCTGACCACGACGGCGGGCGGGACGCTGATCCTGCACGGGATCACGGCCTACAGCGGGCTGGGTCGGGGCATTCTGCCGTACCCGATGGGGTTCGCGGGTAAGAGCGCGTGGCAGGCGGCGGTGAATACGACGGCGGACACGCCAAAGGGCAGCATCGAGTTTGTGACGCCGCAGCCAAAGCTGGTCGTCTTCGCGCACATCGTGAACGACATGCAGCAGCAGATTGCTTACGACACGTTTGAGTTCCAGGTACGGCGCTGGTGCGACTCGGCGCGGGTGGCGGGCGCCTCGTTCGTCTTCGTGATTCCGTTCATCGGGCCATTGGCGGGCAACTGGCTCAATGTGAGCTACGCGCATCACTACGTGGATCGGATCTACAACCTGGCGCGGCGCTATGGCTGCGCGGTGTTGGACATCAACGCGGCCTGGGAGGCGCTGGGCGCGGCTGGATCGGCCGCGCTGACGTTTGGCGGCGGCAATAGCCACCCGAACGATGCTGGCCACGCGGACATCGCGGTGCGGCTGGTGGGGCTGGTGGGGTAGACGAGAGGTGACAGGTGACAGGTGACAGGTGACAGATAACTATCATCTATCACCTATCACCTGTGAACGGAGTGAACTAATGGCGTATACGGGACCAGTGCTGCCGACCTCGCTGGAGGGGATACAGAACGATTCGACGGCGGCGAACAATCAGCCGGCGCCGAATCCGTGCGTCGCGGCCAACAGGCAATTGTGCGTGGCGGGGCAGACGGCGAACACGAGCGCGGGGAACGTGGCCAATCAGCAGGTGGGGACCTTCAGCATCCCGGCGGGGACGGCGAGCGGCGGCACGGTGGCCGTGGCCAACACGCTAGTGGGCGCCAACTCGCTGGTGTTCCTGCAGGTGAGGGGGAACGGCGGCACGATCTCGGAGATCGCGGTCACGGCGGTCGCAGCCGGAACGTTCACCGTGACGGTGTACGCAAGCGGGGCGACGACGTCGGCGGTGGACTGCTGGTACTGGATCGTCAATTAGTGGGCAGTGGGCAGTGGGCAGTGGGGCAGAAGAACTGCCCACTGTCCACTGTCCACTGTGAACTGCGACCGGAGGGAGCTAATGGCTGGACAAACGCAGGACGCCAAGAAATTGGCAACCACGGTGAAGCATGACGCGTCACGGGCCAGGGAGGGCGACATCGACGAGATCCGTCCCACTGGCAACTGGCAACTGGCAACTGACAACTCGGAAGACCTGGCGCTCTTCCGTCGCGCGGAGGCGGAACTGACGGCGCTACAGTCCGAGATCCGGGCGCGAGCTGAGCAGCATGGGCCGTATGGGCGGCGGTTGGCGCGGCTGGCGACAGCGGTGGAGGATGCCCGTTTGCAGGCGCGCGAGGGCGTGCACGAAGCGCACTACGGTCAGTATGGTCAGGGACAGGGGGCGTAGGGAGAAGCCATGACCCTCATCCTTGCCTATACGCCGTCGGGGATATCTGGCGGGCATCCCACGCTGGCCGAGGCGGTGGCCGACCTGCGGCAAGACCTGTTCGACTGTACGCAGGGGATCGGCCCCGCCGATGCGGCGGCCGGGATACCGCCTCCCCCGCGCTGGAGCGACGACGCCCTGGCGCGCGCGCTCGACCGGGCGGTGGACGAGTATTCGTTCGTGGCTCCGCTGGCGCGCAGCGTGATGACGGCGACGTTGCCCGGCGTTCGCGCCTATGGCCTGCCGCCGGACGCCTGGTGGATCGAGAGCGTGGAGTATCCCAGTGGGCTCTATCCGCCGCGGATGGTGCCGTTCGAGGAACTGGTGACGCCGGGACTCGGTACGCCTGCCGCGCCCCTGGCCGTGGCAGCGGGCGTGGCTGGTCCGCTCACCGGCTCGTACGTCTGGAGCGTGACGTTCGTCAAGAGCGGAGGCGAGACGTTGCCGGGGCTGGCCTCGGCGCCCCTGATCTTGTCGGGAGGAGCGGCCGCGCTGAGCGATCTCCCGCTCGGCCCACCGGGCACGGTGGGACGCCGCATCTACCGCGCCATGGTCACGGAGACCACGGCGACCGGGCCGGTGACGGGAACGCCGCGACTGGCCGGTCAACTGCTGGACAATACGACGACATCGTGGACCGATGCGGTCCCCGATGGTCTGCTGGGGGCAACGGCGCCGACGACCGACACCACGGCCAACCTACCGCAGTTCGTGCTGCGCCTCGCTCCCGGCCGTGTCCCGACCGATACCAGCGGCGTGCTCACCGTGACCTATGCGGCCAAACACAGCCTGACCCCGGCGGGGACAAGTCTACCCGAACGGCACCACGACGTGGTGCTGCTGGGCGCGGCGGCCTATGCCATGCTGGCCTACCAGGCGCCGACCAACGACCTCTTCGAATACCAGGACGGAGAGTTGCACGACCGCGTGGACGAGCATACCGTTCCGGTCGCCTGGCTGGCGGCGGCGACAGCGATGCTTGCCCGCTTCACCGCCAGGTTGGAAGATATCAAGCGGCAAAACAACGCCGGCATCGCCGCCGTCGCCCGCTGGGGCGATGTGCCGGTGGCCTGGCAGAGGACGTAGTTGTCAGTTGCCAGTTGCCAGTTGCCAGTTGCCAGTTGCCAGTTGCCAGTAGGGATGTAGCGATCAGCGAGGGATATGTCTGTCAACGTTTCGTTACCCAACCACGAGCATGAGGCTTATTCGCAGGCAGACTACCCGCAACTGGCAACTGGCAACTGGCAACTGGCAACTGGCAACTGGCAACTGGCAACTGGCAACTGGGAGGGCATCATGGGCGCGAACGTGGGCATCGATTGTCAGGTGGCGCTGGATGGGACGGGGTATTGGGTCGCGGCGGGGAGCTACCACGTGCATCGGCCGCGCCTGCGCAAGGCGAGCGTGACCATGGGCGGCGCGGAGCGCTACGTGGACGCGGGACCCGGCAAGCGCGTATGGCGCTTCACGGCGCTGGCGCTCGATGGGTTGACGCGCTATGACGGCCAGCCGACGGGGATGGCCGGGCAGCAGTATCGCGACGCGCTGACCCTCTCGTACCAGCGGAGCGGCGCGCTGCCTTTCGTCGATCCACACGGGCAGAGTTGGAGCGTGCATTTTGACGATTTGGTCGAGGTCCTGCCCGACCTACGTACAGGCGCCGGCGCCGGGCCGCCAGGGACATCGGGAGCGACGTACCTGCTGGAGGTGCAGTTGGTGGAGGCGTGACGAGTGGTTAGTGGTTAGTGGTTAGTGGTTAGTGATTAGTGACGAGTGAGGTAGGACGAGCGTGATGAGTGGTGAGTGATGCGTGATGAGTGGGTATCGAGGCTCAGTCAGATCGACGCGTGAGCGTGGCTGAGCTCGGTTGCCTGATCAAGCCTCACTCGTCACTAATCACTAATCACTAACCACTCGTCAGAAAGGAGGATGCCATGGCCGCACCCGCTTTGCAGGCGAGGTACAGCGATGTGGTGAGCGACGCGACGGGGCGGCCGGTGGGCGGGGCGACGGTGTCGCTCTACCCAGTGCGCCGGTTTGCGCCGGGCGTGTTGCCCGCGCCCGGCGCCGTCCCCGCGCAGCCGCCCCTGGCCGTGGCCACGACCGACGCCACCGGGGCTTTTAGCGTCGAGGGGTTGACGCCCGACGACTACCATGTGTTGGTGCAGTACGCGCCCGTGGGCGCGGCCCCACAAACTCTGTGGCGCTACAACGTGGCTATCGGCCCCTATGAGGAGACCAGGCGGGCGTCGGCGCACGGGCTTGGCGCGGCGATCCCGCGGACGCTGGCCAGGCTGTTGGGCGGATTGCCCACCACGATCCTGTGCGTGGGCGACGAGGTGACGGTCGGCTACAACGCGACGGGCACGCCGCAGGGCGGCTGGGTCGCTCGCCTGGCGACGCAACTGGCCGTGGCCCTGCCCGCGGCGCGGGTGACCCGCTATGACCCGACGGGCTACGCCACCACGCTCGACGCGCCGATCCCGTCGTGGACAGCGGTGGCGCTGCAACAAGGACCGGGGCCGCCCGCGCAGCAGGTGAACGTGATCAATGCCGGGGTCACGGGCGACACGGTGTTGCGGGCGCTGCGCCGAGTGGGCAACCTGACCGCGGCGGCCTGGAATCCGCCGCCCGATTGCTATATTATTCTCCTCGGCCTCGGTGAGATGAGCGCCGACCCCACGCGCGCCGCCGGAGCGGCCGACTTCGGCGGGCAGTTGAGCGGTTTGGTCAACGTGTTGCGCGGGGGCGCCAGCGGCGGCGGGAACGGCGGCGCCGAGGTGTTGCTCTGCACGCCGCACGCGGGTCCTCCCGGCGCGAACCCGGACGACTATGCCGCGGCGGTGCGCGCCGTGGCCGTGGCCACGGGTTGCGGCGTGATCGACCTGCGCGGCCTGTGGCAGGATCACCTCGATCCCACGGCCGCGAACGATGGCTACGGCGCCTGGCTGGATATCTCAACGGGGGACCACACGCGGCCAACCGACGCGGGGCATGCCGCCATTGGCGATGAGGTGTTCCGGGTTTTCGATCCGTCCGTGGCGCTGCCCGTCGCCGGCCTGCTGGGCGTGGGAGCCACGTGGGAGCACGTGCGCCTGCTCAACACAAGCGCGTTGCTGACGGTGACGGGAGCGTGGACGGCGTATGGGGGCGGCGCCGAGGCGGCTTTGTTGGCCAGTCCGCGCGAGCTGCAGACTACCACGCCGGGCGACCACGTGACCCTGGTCGCCCGCTGCAGCGAGCTCTACATGCTCTGCCGGCGCTGGCGCGACGGCGGGCGGGTCACGGTGACCGTGGACGGCGCCGCGCTGGGCGTGGTGGACCTCTACCGTGGCGTGCCCGCTTCGACGGTCGACGTGGCCAGTGCGGACGCGGCGATGGCTCCACAGGAGCGCGTCCCGCTGGCCCTTGGTCTGTCGGATACGGCGCACACGATCACGCTGCAGTTGAGCGCCGCGTCCAACCCGTCCTCGCAGGGTACCGCGTGGCGCTTCGACGCGCTGGAGTTGCTGCGGCTGCGGCAGGGTGGCCTGGCCGTGGAAGGGGCCGAGCCGCTGCAACGGGTGCAACGCGGGACGGCGACGATCGCGCTGGCCGGGTCGCCGACGGGGACGGCAACGATCGCTTTCCCGATCCCCTATGTCGGCGCCCTGCCGGCGGTGATCGCGCAGAGTCCCAACCCCGCCTACTATACCGTCGTGGCGGGGGTCGCCGCGACCGGCGCGACGATCACGCTGGTGCACTACGCCCATATGGCCGTGACGGACACGCAGCAGGTCAGCTGGCTGGCTTTTGGCTGAGATGCCTGCGACTGCCGTCGCATGGCACACCACGGACACTGCGGTGTCGAAGGGGCCTGCGACCGCAGTTGCAGGCCCTTGACTACCGAAAGGAACAACACATGAGACCCCTCACGCCCGAGCTGGCGGCGATGGTGCGGCAGGGCAATGCGGCGCCGTTGCTGCGCCTGGAGCTGATCGACCACGCGCCGCACTACGCGGTGGTGTACGCGGGCGGTCCCGTCGGGCGCAACGACGCGGTGCTGGCCCCCGATGGAGCGGTCGCGCAGGCCTATCACGACGGGGCGCGGACGGCCTACGCGCGACAGGTGGCGGACCCAACCGGCGCCTCGTGGGGGAGTTGGGCGGTCGTGGCGCCCGTAGCGTCATCCGTCGCTGGCGTGGCCGTGGCGCGGATCGGCGGGCGGTTGCGCCTGTTGTGGCAGGATGCGATGACGACAGGCGTCTACGCGGCCGAGTCGACCGACGGCGGCCGGAGTTGGGGCGCCGCGACGTTGCTGTTCGATCCCGTGGCCACCGTATGCGCGTTGGCCGCCGACGGCGATGCCGCCACCGTGTTCGCGGCCTGCCAGGACAGCGGCGGCGGCCAGTGGCAGGTTGCCGTGTGGTCGCCGACCGGGACGGGGGCCTGGGGTGGGACCACCTGGACGGGCGGCGGCTCCCCGGCTATCACCGGGTTGGACGTGGCGCGGAGCCTCGCCGGGGATGGCTCGTACCTGGTCGCGGTGACGAGGCAACCGGCGCCGGGAATAGGCGCGGCGCTACAGGTCTGCACCTACGGCGCGGGCGTAGGCGCTGGTTGGGGCGCGGCCCTGATGGTCGTGCCGCCCGACCTGAGCGCGGGGGTGTTCGCGAGCGACCCGCGTGTGACGACCTACGACGAACTGTATCACCTGGCCTACGCCGTGGTCGATAGCGGCAGCGTCGACGGCCTCCCGTCAACGCGGGCGGCGCTGTTGCACTCGGCGGACGGCGTGCATTGGAGCGATCCGTTGGAGGACGCCGCTGTCTACGCCCACGGCGCCACGCCGCTCAAGCACGCGGCCGGCCTGCTCCTGGTTGCGCCCGACACGGCGGCGCTGGCGCCGATCCCAGGCGTAGGAACGACGAGCGTGGGCTACCGCGATTGCACGGGCGACATCTCACGGCTGGAGGTGGTGCATAAGGACGGCGACGCGGCGCGCGTGGTCGTGACGCTGCAGAACCGGCCGTCGGATGGGATTGGAGCGACCGGAGCGACCGGAGCGACCGGAGCGAGCGCGGGGACGTATGGAGGCCTGCTGGCGCTGCGGCCCAATGCCCTGTTGCGGTTGTGGTTGGGCTACGCCGGCGCGGGACTCGTCCCGGCGTATGCCGCCTACGTCGACGACTGGAGTTTTGTCCGCGCGGCCGATGAGGACGAGGTGGTGATCACCGCCTCGGACGCCATGGCGTGGCTGGATCGTCAGAGCCGCGGCACGCTGCTCTACAGCGGACAGACCGTGGAGTGGCTGACGCGAGAGGTGGCGGCGCGAGCGGGCCTGCCGGCCATCGTCGTGCCGGCGACGGCCCAGTTCGGCTACGTGGCGCCCACGTTCGGCATCCCGGCGGGGTCGACGTGGCGCGCCGCGCTGGCGCGGCTGGGGCGGCTCTACGGCTTCGACGTGGCGGTCCGCGTTGGCGCCGACGGGAGCGATGTGCTGACCCTGTATGAGCGGCAGGCGGCCGAGGCGGCCGTATGGGGGTACGGCGGCGAGGTGGAGCAACTGGTGGTTGCCGTCAGCGCCGATCGTGCCAACCACGTGTTGGTGTTCGGCGCTCCGGCCGCGGGGACGACGGGTACGGTGATCGGCGAGGCATGGGACTGGGCTGATGTCGCGGCGACGGGGCAAGAGCGCTACCTGCACACCGTCGAGCCGTTGATCGGGACCCGCGCGGGAGCGGAGGCGCGCGCCGGGCTGGAACTGGCCCGCGAGGCGCGGCAGGGCCGCGGCGGCTCGCTCTCGGTCCCGTTGCATCCGGGGTTGGAGGTGGGCGACGTGATCACGGCGACGGTCACGGATGGAGCGGCGCCTGTGACGCTGCGCGTGGCCACGCTGCACCACGTCTACGAGCCGCGCGTCGGTACCTACGACACCATTCTGACCTGTGAAGGACCATGAGGGACCCTCACCCCCGACCCACGCGGATTGGTCTCTCGGCTCTGCGGAGCCGACAGCCCAACCGGCTCTCCCGTGCGCGGGCGAGGGGAGAACAGGGCGGCCCTCACCCCCGGCCCCTCGCCCGTGCGCGGGCGAGGGGGAAAGATGAAGCCTTCCAATCGCGGCAGGTCGTGCGCGGCGTAAGTCAGCGATAAGAGATCGAGTTCCTAAAAACAGTGTTGGCGTACCCCGACCTACTGGTCGGTCGTCCCCTGGCGAAGACAGATACTGTCAGAAAGTCGAATGTACGATGTATCAGAGCGACGATGAGACCGACGAGTTGTGGTTCGACGACCGCGACGACCGCGACGACCGCGACGACCGCGACGACCGCGACGACCGCGAGGCGACGGGCGTCGTCGCCGGGTGGATTGATGCGCGCGATCCGGATGAGGAGTGGCGCGCCGGCGTGGATGCGCGAGCCAGGAGGAAGGCGCGCGATGAGGATGACCTGCGCCAGGCCCTGGGCATGGAGGATGTCTGGGGCTACCAGATCGTCGGCCTCGATGCCGATCTCGAGGACATCGCAATTGCGGACGACGAAACGCTATTCGAGCTGCTCGAGCCGGAGCTTGCACGGACGTTCCCCTGCCTGGACGGCCACCGCTATACCGGCTGCCTGGGCCTGTCCTGTCCCTTGGACACCTGCTGGACCGGTGGGGCCACGGTGAGCTTCAGCGCGCGGATGCGGGAATGCACGCGCGTGTCGACCGTGCACTACCTGCCGGGCGCGCCCTGTCACACCTGCGCCAATGTGCGCGAGGACACGGTCGTCGTGCCGGCGCCACGACCCTCACTCCCCGCCCATGACGACCCGCCCCTTGGCCCTACCCGCGGGCCAACGGTCGGGCGTGCTCTCCCACGCCTGGGAGAGGAGAGGAGAGGGCAACCCTCACTCCCGACCCCTCTCCTGACCGCGGGAGAGGGGAGTAAAGGGCATGTGGCGCCGGCTCGTCCCGACAGGCCCGCTCCCATGAACGGCGCTCCGGGAGAAGAAAGCGGGAGTGCGGCGTTCCAGCGCGTCGCGTGCGGGTGCGGGTTGTGGGAGCACCCGATCTCGCTGTCCTCGTTCGTGACCCGGCGTATCCCTATGCTCGATCAGGAGGCCCCGGAGCAGTGCCCGTCTCACGCCGCTCGTCCGGGCGGGGAGCCTCACCCCGCCGTCGTCGCGCACCTGGAGCGGCGGCGCGCCCGCGCCCGCGAGCGCCGCGCCGACCAACGCGCGCAGCGCGAGGGAGAATAGGTGAGGAGGAGCCATGGCACATGGACACGGGCAACAGGCGCATGATGTGCTGCTCCAGGGAGGCGGACGCCAGCGCCTCATGCACGAGCGCCGCGACCCCGGCGGGCGTGTCGAGCTGCGCAAGAGAGGGAGCCAGGCGCTCCCCCATGCGGGCGACGACGTCGTCGACGAGGGCCAGGTGGCGTCCCATTGTAGACGTCCAGTCAAAGGCTGCGGAGGGAGACCCTGCCAGTGTCCGATGGGATGCCGGACTTGACCCAGGCTCAGTCCAGGATGAGGGTGTCGTCGCGATGGCTGTGATAGATGACAGCCCCCGCCCCTTCTGTCACTGGTCGGCAGGCCCCGGCGCGCCGTCTCGCGCACGGTGACACCGAGCGGTACGCTACACTAAGGGGAGACAAGACGGCCGCGTTCGGCGCCGTCACCATGTGTAGCCCCCTCAGACCCGGAGGTTGTGATGCGCTACAGACAGACACCCAGGATTCTCGCCGCGCTCGCCGTCATAGCTCTTGGCGGCACGGTTGATCGCGCGCGTGGCGCCGCCGCGCCGCGCCCAGAGCGCCACAGCGCGCCGCCCCCGCTCGACGGGTCGCTCTGGCGCAACCTAAGCCGCCTGCGCGCGTACCACGCCGACTCGACGCTGGCCTATGCCGTTGCGGGCCTCTCCGAGGCGCTGCGGTGGAGCGAGGATGTCCACGGCGCCGACTATCACCTGCGTGAGACCGTCACCATCGCGGGCGTCCCCGGAGCCGTGGGCAGCGCGGCCACGCGTGTCCCGGCGAGCGATCTCTACTACGTCGGCGGCCATCTCTACGTTGTCGTGGCGGGTCAGGTCACGGACTACGGCGCGTTGGGGAAGCAAACGGCGGCCCCCATCCTGGCCTCGACGATCGGGTACTGGACGGCGCTCGGCCGCACCGACCGTGATGTCCACGACATCGGACCCGTGAACGTCGCCGGCCGGCCGGCCGAGCGATACACGGTGCAATGGGGCGTAGCCATCCCGGCGGGCACGGGGACACCGGGTCTCCCGGGGACAGGGACGCCGAGCAACGCTTACTTCACCAACACGGTCGATGTTGACCGGGCCACGGGCGCGCCCTTGCATGTCGCCGGGGCCTACCATGTGGGCGCGGGGTCCACCGAGAGCCAACTGACCACGGCGTTCTCCGTCACACGCATCGGAGCCGTCGGCGTCATCAAGGTCCCCGCGGCGGCGCCATGATGCGGCGTCCATGAGAAGGCGTCACGCGCGGTGAGCTGGTCGTCGCACGCGGGGACCACTGCTGACACGTTCGCCGGGACGTCACGCACGCGCCGCCTCCCACGTCGGCGCGCTCACGGTGACACCGGTCCGAACCGAAACGTACGTCCTAGTCGATGAGTATCGCCAGCGGTCGACGCGGGCGCGGATGGCAGGTATGCGCCCCGCCGCGAGGCGCGCCGCCTGCCCTTAGCGCGCAGGCGCGACCGTGGTCGCCACCAGGGGGAGCGGTCGTAGGCGCGGGCGTCAGCCGGAAGGCGTCAGCCGGAAGGCGTGAGCCGGAAGGCGTGCTTCCGGCCGTGGATCGTGCCGGTGGCCGCGATCTGACCCGCGCCGTTGATGCCGTCGGCCTCCTCCAGCACGACGCCGCTGCCGGCGGGGATCAGGGCGTTGAGGTCGCGCATGCGCGGCGTCGCGGCGGCGTCGTACAGGAACGCCCGGACGCGGAGCGGGCGCTCCAGCGTGCCAGCGTAGGCGAGGCCGACGACTTGACCGTGGGTGTTGATGCCTCTGGCCTCGCTGTACGGGGAGCGGGGCAGGCCGCCCAGGTCGGCGCCCGGCGTGGCTAGCGTACCGGTCGCGCTGGTGCGGAACGCGTGCGTGGTGTCATCCTCGCCCTCCGGCAGGTAGGCGAAACCGACGACCTGGCCGCGGTCGTTGATGGCCGTGGCGACGCTGTCGCCCGTGGAGTGCGGGAGGACACCGAGATCGGCGGCGGCATCGAGGGCGCCCCCCGGCGCGGTGCGGAAGGCGTGCCTGACGGAGAACACGCACGTGCCGGCAGTGCCCGCGACCTGACCGCGGGCGTTGATGGCGTTGGCGAAGCTGTCGGACCCGCCGGGCAGGGCGCCCAGGTCGGCGCCCGGCGTGCTCGCGAGCGTGCCGATCGCGCCGACACGGAACGCGTGCTGGAGGACGCTTCCCGCAGGTCCCTTCAGGTCGGCGACGCCGACGACCTGGCCGCGGGCATTGATGCCGGCGGCGCCGCTGCTGCCCGTGGAGTGCGGGAGGACACCGAGGTCGGCAGCGTCGAGGGCGCCTCCCGGCGCGGTGCGGAAGGCGCGCGTGGCGCCCCCGGCATGACGGCGACGCCGACGACCTGGCCACGGTCGTTGATGCCGGCGGCCTCGCTGTCCGTGCTGCCGGGCAGGGCGCCCAGGTCGGCGCCCTGCCCGGCCAGAGTGCCGGACGCGCCGGTGCGGAACGCATGCTTGTGACCGTCCGCCGCGTAGGCGTAGCCGACGACCTGGCCGCGGTCGTTGATACCGGCGGCGACGCTCGTGTCGCCGCCGGGGAGGACACCCAGGTCGACCACGACGTACGCCGGCGCGGGTCGGGGGGCAGCGTCCCGCGCCGGCGCCCCCGGACGGAGGGGGGCGAGGGTGCCAAGGAGGAGGACGCGGAGAAAGCGCAGGTGGACGGACATGAGGAGGGCGCCTTTCTCGCTAGACCAGATGGACCACGGGAGGGCCAACGCCCTCTCCAGCTCCAGCGTGCTGCCTGCCCGACTATGGCGCTACGCTCCGCCGCCGCGCGCGGTGGCTACAGCGCGCTCGCCCTGCTAACCGTGTCTCCCCACTATCGGGAGGAGTGCATCGAAGAGGTGGTGGGTGACGACTGTTGGTTCGAGAATGCCGTCTATGTGCGACGGGTCGTGAGACTGGCGCCACCGGTTGTGAACTGAGCGTGGTCGGGCAGCGGCTGACCATGGGTGAGGGGCGCTTACTCATTTAACATGCTAGAAGTGGCCCGAGGCCGTGGTGGCGCCGCCGCCGGCCGTGAAGGTGACGGTGTAGGTGTCGCCGCTCGTCGGGTGGGGCGTCCCGTTGCCGCTGTGCTGTGAGCCGGCCACGTAGTTGGCGCCGGGGGCAACCGTCTGGCCCGGATTGAGCGTGTAGGTGTAGACGATGGCCGACCCGGTGTCCGTGTGGCTCATGGACAGAGCGCCGCCCCAATACGAGTTGTACTGCCCCGCGTAGCCCACGCCGGGCGTTTTCTGCACGGTCACGGTGATGCGCAAGGCGGTCAAAGGCGCGCTATTGGAGAGGGTCACGTCCTCCTCGCCCCACCATGGTCCGCTGTTGCCCGTGGCGTTGCCCGTCACGGTCACGTTGCCCCCGGATGACGCGCTCGTCGGCGTGGCCGTGGCGGGAACCGGCGTGGCCGTGGCAGGCCGCGAGGTAGCGGTGGCCGTGCTTGGCGGGGCAGCGGGCGGTGTCGGAGAATTGCCCGCTTTTGGCGTGGCCGTGGCCGTGGCGGGCGCCGGTGTGGCGGTGGCAAGGACCGGCGTGGCCGTAGCTGTCGCGGGAATTGGTGTGGCCGTCGTCGTCGCGGGAATTGGTGTGGCTGTCGGCGTGTCGGACGACGACGCCAACGCCGCGAGGTGGTCCCTGAAGCCAATGCCGAACGCGGTGGGCGTGCCATCGTAGCTGCTGATCAGGGCCGGGAAGCCGCCGCAGTCGAAGGTATCCCAGGCCCAGCCCAGGTAGCCGCCGCCGTGCGCGTCGAGCCAGGTCATTAGCGCGTCGATGAAGCCGTGCCCGCAGTCATTCTCGCCGATCTCACCGGCCACGAGGGGGACCTGTTGCGTGACGGGCGCGACCTGACTGTCGTAGCAGGCGGTGTTGTTGCAGGCGTTGAAGTTGTAGGCGTGCCACGACGCGGCCAGGTTCCCCAACGGGTCGCTTGGTTTGTAGGCCAGCCACTGCGAGAGGTCGTTAGAGTAGGCCAGCCCGCCCAGCATCAGCACGTTGGCCGCGCCGGTATTGCGCACGGCCGTGACGAGCGACTGCATGCCAGCGACCGCATAGCCCACGTTGGAGCAGACTCCGCCGTTCCCGCCATCGCGCCAGCACGGCCACGAGATGTCATGCGGCTCGTTGTAGAGGTCGAAGATGACGGCGCTGTTGCCCTTGAACGTGGTGGCGACGCTCGTCCAGAAGGCGGGCGCGTGGTCGGCGTCGGGCATCTGCAGTTGGCCCGTCGCCTGGCCCGTGCCGGGGGCGTTCCAGTGCAGGTCGAGGATGGCGACGAGGCCGTTGGCATTGAGGAGGTTGACGTAGGCGACGATGGCCTGCTGGTAGGTCGTGCCGGAGTATAGGGCTGGCGCGCCGTTGATGCCGAGCCAGCAGTCCTCGTTTAAGGGCACGCGGACGGCCGTGGTGTGCCAGGCGGCGATGGCCCGCACCGAGGCAGCGTCATTGGGTCCGTCGAAGACGCCGTTGTTGTGGATGCACTGATACTCGGTCCCCGAGCGGTCGACACCGAGCAGGCGTAGCGGCTGGCCGCCGCCGTTGACAACGGCGTTGCCGACGACGTGCAGCCCCGTGATTGCCGGAGGCGTCGCGCCATAGGCGCGGGTGGAGGCGCCCGGCCACGCCAGCATGGCAACCGACATCACCAGCAAGACGGCGCGTACGGCGCGTCCAGGACCTCCGCGGTGGGAAAGCTTTAGCTGTTGCATGTGCATTGGTACATTCTCCTCGCGCTATCGTGCCCGTCTATCCACGCGGCTACACGGGCAAGGTTTGTACCCTCTTACTTTGACACTAAAGCGTGCGATTGGTAAGACCCGATTAAGCCAGCCTATTCGGGTCAGGTCGCGGTATCAGGTGATGCGGAGAGAGGTCGTTGTCGCTTAACGGGCTGATGCGGCCCGCGATGTCAGGCGTGGGTAATAGGTCGATAGGTCACTCGACGATGCGCAGCGAGCGATCAGATTGGTTGAGGCGCTCCACGCTGTCGGGGGTCACGGCGACGATGTCCTCGATGCGCACGCCGAAGCGGCCTTGCAGGTAGAGGCCGGGCTCGACGCTGAACACCATGCCCGGTTGCAGCGCCGTGTCGTCGCCGACCACGAGGTAGGGCGCCTCGTGCAGCTCCAGTCCCAGTCCGTGCCCCGTGCGGTGGACCACGTACGCGCCGTAGCCGGCGCTCTCCAGGGCCGTCCGCGTCGCGATGTCGACCGCGCCGGTGGTCACGCCGGGACGCACCGCCCGTACGCCCGTCTCCTGCGCCGCGCGTACCGCTTCATAGACCGCGCGGGCCTCGGGGCCGGGGTCGCCCACGGCGAGGGTGCGCGTGATGTCGGAGTTATAGCCGTCGATGCTGCCGCCGTAGTCCAGCACCACCAGATCGCCACGCGCGATGCGTCGTTCGCCCGGATCATGGTGCGGCCGGGCGCTATGCGGACCCGCCGCGACGATGCAGAAGGCGACCGCGTCGTGCCCTTCCTCGACGATCATGGCCCTGAGCAGTTCCGCCACCTCGGCCTCGCCGCGTCCCTCCAGTCCAGTTGCACAGATGCGCTCGAAGACGTGGTCGGCGGCGTGCGCGGCGCGGCGCAGCAGGTCGAGCTCGGCCTCGTCCTTCCTCTCGCGCAAGGGCCGCAGCGCCGTGGCCACGCTCAGGCGCGCCGAGGGCAGGCGCTCTTGCAGCGGCAGCAGGTCGCGCGCCCAGAAGGACTCTGTCACACCCACCTCATGGGCCTCGGACAGCCGCTCCACGATCAGCGCGACGGGGTCGGCGCCGTCGGGCCAGGTGAGCAGCGCGCCGGGCAGCGCCTCCCTGTCCAGCGCGCCCGCCTCCAACAGTGGGACCAGCGCCGTGGCCTCGCCCATAGCTGGGACCAGCAGGGCGGTCAGCCGGTCGCCGTGCCGTGCTTCCAACCCCGTTAGATAGGTCAGGTCGGCGGACGGCGCCACCAGCAGCCAGTCCAACCCCTGCGCCCGCATGCGTTCCTGTACCCGCGCCACGCGCCCGCGATAGTCCATGATATTGGCGCCTCCTACTCTTCTCTCATTATATGGTCCGGCTCAATGAGCAACTCATGCATGGCTCACCTATTTCGCATATTGTACTGGGAGCGCGGGCGGCCCGCCCGCTATGTACGATCTCTACAACGTGCGATGAGTCCTGCCAATGCGACAGCGACGGATAGGGGCGAACTAACCGCGCTCCCGGTGTATTCAAGTCCAGCCGCGCCTATTCTGGCGGCCACTGTTGAGACGTGTGGAGCACACGGTCAATCTCGATTGTGTCGTCATTCTCGTTGACCTCGTAGATGATCTTGTAGGGGTAGCGCGTGAGGATACGTTCCCGCGTACCGGGAACAACACCCTCCCGTCCCATCAGCGGGAACTGGGCCAGCCCGTTGATGGCATCACGAATAGACCGGACAATGCGGCCGGCCGCATCAGGGTTGCGCTCGGCATAGTACGTGTAAGCCGCGCGGATGTCATCGCCCGCGGCCGGCGACACGATAATCTCTACTGCCGTCTATGCCGAAGCACGGTCTGTATCAGCGTCGCGATCCATCTCCTCGTCGTCAGGCAGTATGCCGTCGGCGCGCAACTCGGCGAGGAGGCGCGCGAAAGGGATGCCCTGACCGGCGCGGAGTTGTCGCTGGCCTTCCTGGACCAATGCGATCTCATGGAGTTGGCGCTCACCAACCAAGCGCAACGCCTCGACCATCAGGTCGTTGCGGGACCGTCCTGTCGCGGACACGAGCGTGTCATACACATCGCGGACATCGTTTGGCAATCGCAGGCTCGTCGTTGTCGCTCCCATCATCCCCAATCCTCCCTGCACTACACTTGTACTAGCTTTCCTAGTACAGAGTATGCCATAGCGAGATGGTATCGTCAACGCGTCAAGGCTATCGGTTCGCATGCTCGGCATTGACGAAGGCGCGCGGCGCTGGGAGCAACTCGCCGTCCCTTCGCGCGCTCTCGATCAGCATGCGCAGCACGTCTTGACCCTTCGCGACGGCTTCCTCATAGCTGTCTCCGTGCGTGTGTCCGATGAGTCCGTGCGCCTCCCACTCGGGAAAGCTCACGACGTACGCCTGATCCTCGTCGGACCATTGGATGACCAGCGAGTAGTGTGGTTGTTCGCTCATGCTTGCTCCTCAGCATCATGATACTCGTACAAGCCCGTGAGAGTTGCTATCCGTCCAGGCGCACCTGCTCCAGGTCGATGTCGCGCTGCACGCGCGACATGACTTCGTCGTTGATGACGCCGTCGTCGCGCAGGGCGACGACGGCGCGCCGCTCGGCCCGCAGCAATTCGCCCTGCAGCTTGCGGAACGCCGTGGCGCGTCCCTCCAGCGCGCCGTCTTCGTCCGAGCCGTGGTATTGCGCGGCGAAGCGGCGGCTACGGTCGTCGTAGTGCAGGCGCATGTCCGCGACGATGTCCGGGGGCACGCCGTCCTGGGAGCCCAGCGCGTCGATGCGCGCCATGGCTGCCTGCGCCGCCTTGAAGCGGGCTTTGGCCTCCTCGCGCTCGGCGCTGTTGTCGGCCGTCACACCCAGGCGGCGGATCAGTAGCGGCAGGGTCAGACCCTGCAACACCAGCGTGGCCAGGATCACGCCGAAGGTCAGGAAGATGATCAACGCGCGGGCGCCGGGCGCATGCGCGTTGATGGCCACTTTCACGGCCAGGGCCGCGGCCAGCGAGTCGCCCCCGCGCATGCCCGTCCAGCCCAGCACCACGACGTTTCGCCAGCCTGGATAGGGGTCTCGCGCGCGAACGCGGCGGCTGAGCAGGCGCGGCAGGTAGGCGTCGGGGAAGACCCACGCCATGCGCACCACGATGACGGTCAGGCTGACCAGCGCGGCCCAGCCGAGCAGCGTCGGCCACGAGTAGAGGGAGAGAAACGTGCGCGACGTGTGGCCGGTGTGCCCGGCGCCGTCGAGGCGCGCGTTGAGGATGACGTTGAGCTGCAGGCCGACCAGAATAAAGAGCAAGCCGTTGAGGAGGAGGACCACGATGTCCCAGATGGCCTGGGCCTGCAGGCGCGTCCGCGCCGAGACGACGTGCGGTCCGCGCCGCCCCAGGTAGAGGCCCGTCGCTACCACGGACAGCACGCCCGAGACGCCCAGCGCGTAGGCCGGCAGATAGGCGGCGAAGCCCGTCAGCAGCGAGATGGTGTTCTCTACCGGCGGGTCGGACAGATGGCTGCGCACGACGCCGATGGCCCAGCCCACGGCCAGGCCGATGGCCACCCCCCCCCAGGCTGACCCAGATGAACTGCAGACCGCCCTCCCAGAACGAGAAGGATTTGCCGGTCGCGGCCTGTAGCGCCAGACCGAACACCACCAGGGCCGTGGCGTCGTTTGCGATGCTCTCGCCCTCCAACACCGTGGCCACGCGCCGTGGCACGCGCAGGCGCTGGATGATGGCCTCGGCGGCCACGGTGTCAGTCGGCGAGACAATGGCCCCTAGCACCACGGCGGCGGCCCAGGGCAGCCCGATCAGGGCGTGGGCAACGGCGGCCACGATGGCGGTGGTGGCCAGCACGAGGCCGATGGAGAGCAACCCGATGGCGCGGGCGTCGGCGCGGATGTCGCGGAACGAGGAGGTCAGGGATTGCTGGTAGAGCAGCGGGGGCAAGAAGAGCAGGAACACCAGATTGGGGTCGAGCGTGACGCCGCCCGGCGGCGTGCCGGGCAGGTGCGCGAAGCCCAGCGCCAGCCCGCCGAGCACGAGCAGGATGGGGTAGGGGATGTTGGCCTTGCGCGCCACGGTCACCAGGGCGATCACGGCTACGAGCAGGACGAGGACGAGCGTGATGGCATCCACAGCCTGTTAGGTCCTTTGACTCTGTACAATAGAGGGTCGGCTTTAACATAACGTGGCGTTTGACAGCACGTAGGCTCCCAGGCAGAGTCATAGATACCACTCTGTGCCTCACCCCAGGAGCCTGCTGTTATGATAGCTGCCGCCGCCCTTGAGCCGC
>JAABUX010002745.1_pt1 | contig 24411 bp, 21 predicted proteins | sample 5561851 | NCBI WGS metagenome assembly JAABUX01 (sample SAMN10711883, study PRJNA513361) | rock metagenome | isolation source: Antarctica rocks | place: Antarctica: Victoria Land, Richard Nunatak red sandstone | collected 2016-01-03 | reverse complement strand
CCTAATATCAGACTAGACTTGATACCATATTCATACCCACCTACCCAGCTCGAACACCCCATCTACGTAATCTTCTACCGCCTGACCAGAGTCGAGGTTGTGAGAAGCTGCAGTCTTTCTGTGTTGTAACCTAGTCCTTCTTTCCTGACCCCCAGATTTATCGCAATCTTCTTTTCCGATATCAGTGTCACTCAACTTCCTCTTACTCTTGCCTTTCGCGGCATTGGATTTATTGTTCTTCGCAGCTTCGCCTAGCTGCAGTATGACCGGCCTGGCGACTTGAAATGTATCCACGAGCTCTTGGACGATGGGATTCGGTCTAAGCTTTATCTCTTGGTCTTGTGCTCGGCAGCTAGGACACCTACCGTCCGTCGTGAGGCACCGTCGTATGCAGAGAGAACAGAAGGTGTGAGAACAAGACGTGATCATAGGTGTATTGAAGAAGTCTTTACAAACTTGGCAACGGAGAGCGGATTCAACGGGGCCAAGCAGTGATACTGGAGTCTGTAGCCAATCCGATGGATCTGGGACACTGAAAGAGCTGTCCATGTGAACCCTCCCCCTCTCTACGAATCCTCACAAGAAGAATGGCGTATACCTTGCTGTCGGAAACAGCCTTCAATATTGTATTCTATACTCGTATAGAGAGTGAATAGATCGTAAAGTGGATGCCGAGCGCCAAGGCAGGTGGTCGCGGTCAACCGCGAAAGACGCGTTACTCGACCACTAACCTGCAGGTACTTTAGACTGGAGATCTTCAGTAGTTTATGAGCCTTGGATGAAATATACCGGCTAGTGACATTGCGCCTGCGAAGTACTTCGATATAATGGCTGCCGAGTGGAAGACATTTCTGGCCGCGACTGTTCTGAACGATGGGCAGATAGTAGGCTACTGCATCTACACCCAATCCTTGGGGCAACTTTACTGATTTCTGTGATACAAGGTGTCGTACCGCTCTTTAGGCAGAGAGCTGAAGGTGCACAGCAATGAGGCCAAGAAGTACTGCACAACACTAAGGCCTGCGAGTACATTTCCTGATACCTTCCCAGAATGCTCTATGAGTTCCATCGTGTCCAAAACTCCAAGAAGCCAGGGTCGGTCTATGCGACCTATCTCCTCGAAGGAATGCCGAAGAACGCTGTAGAAATCAACGTAAACGGACATCCCGAAAATGCAGAAAATGTGCACATGCAGAGCAGTCCATATATGAGTAGTTCAATGCCACAAGAATCCAACGAAGAAGATGCAGTAACATCGAGGAGGATTATGCTGGCCAGAGAAGAAGATCTCGAAGGTAGGGAAGCAGCGTTCATATCGGATACTGCCTACAGCATACGCATAAGTCTTCGTGCTGATCGATCCCGGCAGCGGCGCGAGCAAAGTATGAGCGGATCCAGTCAATCCATATTTACAGCCTAGGACCCAGCTCCGTGCAGGTGAGCTAGAGAACAGTCAAATAGAGACCGTCACCAAAGTAAGCTAATGTCGCCAGAACCTCCAAGTTCTATCCGAATGCAACAGAGCAATTGCCAAGCATAATGGCGAGGATCCGTTGGTTGTAGGGAAACGGTACGGAGTCATCCACAACAGTGGCGTGAAGGTCAGAGCCTCTCCCGTCAAAACAAACGCTTTCTAAATACATTGCTCTAAAGCGAAGGACCGCGAAACGATCACTCGTACAAGCACCAGCAGTTCAAACAGTCAAGAGCAAGGAGAAACCGAGCACCAAGCCTCAAGAGACCCAGAAAAGCACCCAAGAATCGAAATCCTCCGACCGACCCTCGTCAAGCGGGAAACCAAGCACATCACTTTCTCAAGCCGAGAGCAAGTCCACCGACAAGAAACCAATCAGCAAACCAACGCCCCTCCAACGAGAAAAGTCCGACATATTCAAGTCCTTCTCAAAGTCCAAAGCCAAGATCGTCAGGGAGGACACTGGTAGCTCCGCCGGTGCATCTCCTGCGCCTACCAATGTACAATCGGTAAGGACGAAGACTATTGTATTCCAAACCGGCTTCGCTAAAACAAACAGCAGGATACAAATAGCAATCCACCAGATGGTAAAAAAACAACCCTATTCCATGTCGATAACAAGAGACGTCTTTGATTGACATTAGCAGAACCTATGAAAGATGCCTCGGAAGACGAAGACGAGGATACTTTCGTTCCGACTACCAAGCCCAAAGCGGAGCCAGGAAAGTCACGATCGGAAAGGGAGGAGCGGCTCCGTAAACTAATGGATCAAGAAGGTGAGTAGACCGTCCTGGGTTCAATGCGTTGAGATTGACAGCGTACAAGACGAGGAAATGCAAGATACTGCAGAACAGCATGTGCAGCCTTCTCAAGCATCAGAGCCGGTCGATAGTTCCATGTCGCAGCCAGCGTCTTCCCCCGAGCCTTCTGCGATCACGACCCAAGGCCGTCGGCGTGGGAGGCGGAAGATTATGAAAAAGAAGACGATCAAGGATGAGGAAGGCTATCTGGGTAAGTGTAGCTTGATATTCTATATTGGTATGGACTCCATGAGGATTAACGATTTCAATTCATAGTCACGAAAGAGGAGCCGGCATGGGAGTCCTTTACTGAGGACGAGACGGTGCCGCCTAAAGAGAAAACAGCTGCAATTACAACCTCGACCACTGACAAAGCTAAAAAGCAGAGCGGAAAGCCTGGACAAGGGAACATCATGTCATTCTTCGGTAAAAAGTAGACTGATATTACAGAAGGCACTTTCACTTGATAGAGTTTATGCAATTGAATGCATGTTCCTATCAACTTGTATGGACTGTCGCCCGCACCACTCTCATCGTTTCGTCATGTTCCCATGGTACTAGGTCAGTATCTCACCAGATGAGTGGACTACCTTAACCGCCAATACCCCTCTTTCCATCACCATCAGTATCCTTCATTGGGTTAAGTTTGTCCATAAGGCCAGGCTTCTTTGTTCCAGTAGTGCCGCTACCATAACCCCCGGTGGTACCTGTGCCAGTGCTCGAGCCAAGATGATCACGACCAGTGCCCATACCACGGGAACCATCCATGTCCGAATCTACGCGAGGATCGAGCTTGTTCTCGATGTTAGAATTGTGAGGCCCAGCATTTTGTGTACCGTGGTGGTGACCGGTGTGACCTGTTGATGAGCCGATACCAGTATGGCCTGTTGATGAGCCGAGACCGGTCGTAGAGCTGCCACCAAGGGCACCGCCAACCGCTCTTGGTTCGCCCTCAAACCCATCGTAACGCTCCTCACGACCGGACAAGCTTCCACCTTGCTTCTTGAAATCGGCCATACTTACTGCGGGCAGGGCAGAAGCAGCATGATGCTTAGGCTCGTTTTGATGGACTTCATGGATGGGAACGGTCGTGTGAACGACAGATGGCTGAATGGTCTCTTTGTTGATAACGGGTTGGATAGTCTGTCTGATGTCAATAGTTGCGTGTCAGGGTGCGGTGAAGGCACTAACCTCATGTACGTGATGATGAACGTGCTCGCCAGCAATGACTGGTGCTACGGAGTGAGATTCTTTCGTACCAGCCTCAGTGCGAGTATTTTGGAATTGCAGACGCTCCTGCTCGAGACGAGCCTTGATGGCCTCAGCATTTCCGTGCTGGTGTTCACGGTGTTCGACCGGGACCATGTTGTGAATGTGTTGCTCTGGCAACACTTCACGATCTTTGACTGGCTGCACGGAAGTGTGGTAGTGATCTTGGTGCACTTCGCGATCGATGGCGGTCTGAGCCTCCTCATGACGGTGCGAGCGGATCTCCTCATTCACAACAGCCGGAGCGACCTTCTCATGGACGGTGGTGTCATGATGACCCGCCTTGGACCTAGTATCGGTTGTGATTAGTTGTGTCGCCAGTGTGAGGAGTTTTGTACCGCAATTGGAATTTGTAGCGGTAGTAGTAGGAATGATGCAGCAGAATCATGGAGCAGTCCTTGGTGGGGTAGTTCTAGTGAGACTTACATGAAACTCTCAACAGCCGCTTTTGCTTTGTTGGCCATGATGAATGAAGATTGATAGTAAAGTTGGTTGTTCTGTGAGGTGTTGTTTTGTAGGATTGAAGGTGGTAATGGTTGATGATGTTGGGAGATGGAAGTAGTTGTAAAGATTGCAAGGAGGGGTGGTAAACAATGCGGGTCAGCAGGGTTATTTAGGGTTCTTGGAAATGGCGCTAACTACATCATCGATTTGAGGTCACTGCCACATTTCTGGTGGGCTTGTTCCAAGTTTTTAGCTGGTCAATTCGGAGTGTTTGCGGGCAAATGGTGGTGCAATGCTCCGTAGACTACTCTAGCTGCTGGGGTGGGTGGGTGGTCACGTCAGAGGTCGAGGCTGCCCTCCTGTTGGTGCCACTCCAACCGGGCTTGCAATCCACGCACAACATCTGCTTTGAGGCAAGCTCTTCACAAGACTCTTGATGGCTTACTACATCTGGTCGAGCCTCTCGGCTTGCCTTGCTCGATCTTGGAAAGGATCGGCTGTGTGAACGGTGTCAAGATCGCAGAATCCCATATCAGAGCCCGCCATGGGATTTCATCAATGAGACCATGATCCCAGGCTACGCCACCGCTTGCTTACGGAACTTGGAGACCGGAAGGCGGCGTGGCCGTGTTCCAATTCCCTCTGCAAAGGTCGATGGGCTAGATTATCGTTGGATTGCTGCTGCTCACATCGACGGAATTCAGATTGGCAGTGTTGTGTGGGACGTACCAATCTACGTGTTCGGGGAGCCTTGTAGAATAAGGGAAGAAGCTTCTAGACCACACGGCTGGGCTTAGAGCTACTTAAGCTGTTTTATCACTGTCTGCCAAGACGGGGTAATAACTGTGCTCGACAGTACTCATTACATCTTACCTAGCACTCCTAGTACCAGTAGAATATGGTGACGTTGGCCTGAAATTAAGGACTTAAACTAGTCGTCAGTGAAGCTTGGAAAACTCCCGTCATTGTCGACCCTGCGCGTACTCTGGCGATAGAATATTCCTTGCCCCTTCGACATAATTCGTCAATAATCACTGCCGCAGGATATCTTCGTAGGTCAGCATGGCGTCACGTATGAAAAAGATATTCCATCGCAAGAAGGACGAAGGATTGGAAGGGCCCCCACAGCGCACTCGCGCGCCTGCCACTGCAAGTACTGATCCAGCCATTCGAACATCGCTGTATGAGTCGACCACGGCCGGTGGACTGCCTCAAACTGGTGACTACCCAATCAAGGGCAACGACAGTTCAGTCATCCTGCGGGCAGACCGCAAGTCCTCAGTCCGTTCAATCCGGAGCCGGCGTAGTTCGAGCAGGGGCAGCCAGCTCAATACGCCCTACCAAGCGCCAACACCTAATCAGAGTGACGTCGTCCGGAAAACTCCTCGCATGTCTCAATCACCCTCACATGCTAACATCCCTGGCTCCTACAATCCCTACAACTCCCATCAACACCCGCCATCAACCATGTCGGGCCAAGACGCCCAACGGAACAGCTCGTCCCGTACACCTCTTTCCCAAGAGTTTGCAGGTCTAAATCTTGGAACCGGACAAGGTACGCTTACTATGCACTGACTATACATGAGCGGTTGTTGATATCCCACAGGTTCGACTACTGTTACCTCTACTGTGACTACTACACGATTTGGTCAACAGGCACCTAACGTGAACCAAGGTAACCCCCGTCGCCAATATCCTTATGCTGGACAGCAATTCCCCGAATCTGGAGCCACAAGCCGGAACATTGAACCTCAAAGTCCTTATGCAAATAGGGGAGTCACACAGACTCAGGGCAATGGTACCAAGAACAACTATCCAGGTTACGGATCCAGCCAGGATACCCAACCCTCAAGTCCCTATACAAACAGAAGCACTCCGCGTTATCAGGACTCTGTCAACCCGGATTGGAACGCTGCATCTAGACCAGCTCACATGGAGACCAACCCGCCAGACTCTTATGCAGAACGAGGGAACGATTCTCTGAACAGTGGCAGTCCTAGAATGGTCCATGATGGAGCTTACCGACAATCCGCTCCATCTACCCCATATCGGAATGGGATTTCGAGCAATACTAGATCCAATGAACCAAATACCTCAATCAGTCGGGATGGGTATCAAGATCTGGCAAGACAGAAATCAATTTCCAGGAAACAGGTTGGCACTCCTACGCACGCCCCTTACTCCCCTGTTCAGCCTTCGACATCTTCAAGCCCCCAGCTCAGTCATAATCAACACCAGAGTGATTCCAAACCGCTGCCATTCGTACCAACATCATCCAATGATGGGTACGGAGATCATGGGACTCCAGTATTGTCACAGCCATCCAGCATCCTCGACAGATCTCGACCGATTACCAAAGGCTATGCGGCCCCACGGGACGGAAAGGACGTCGTTGATCGAGCCAAGAGCAACACTTACGACACCGAAGTCATCGAGAAGATCGCTCCAGGTAATCCCGTGCTGTCATCTTTCAGGGGATCTTGGTACTGATATTATTGGTGCAGCTGTGGTTCATGAAAATGTCACCAAAGATGTACATCATATCCGAGAAGAGGTCATCACCCGGGAAATTCATACGCACGACGTTTATCATCGGATATTACCAATAGTCGATGTCGAGGTGCTTCCACCGCGCCATTTCCTGCCGGTTGAGGGCGGAGGATTAGTGGAGGTCAGTGCAGCAGAAGTACCTGGCAGGGGCCACAATTGGGTCATCGCGGAGACAGCATCCAAGATACCCTCAGACCAAGCTGCGCCTCAGGGACGCCGACGCTTCACTGCTCGTACTTTTCCGGGTCAAGAAGGAGACACCGTCAAATACATAACTCCTGATGGATACGAGAAAACCGAAGAGACATGGATTCACCCACCCGAGCTCGAGGAGGGGGCCAGGCTCACCGGACAGTCCTGGCCGATGGTGTTTGGGGACGACAACGCGTCAAACTCATCGTATGCCGATCCAACACCCAATCAGTCGAGCAGGAAGAGCCCTAAAAAGGGCCAAGCAGCTCAGGCCAGCCCAGCTCAAAGAGCCGGTGGGTTTGGCAGGATGGCCCAGTCACCACAGGTTTGATCGTCCGATACAAGTTGACGGTGTGTGCATCATTTCCAAAAGCAAAGCGTTGTGCGTTTAAGGGGTCCATCTGTGTTAAGAGGAAGTCATTCGGCTTCCTTCTCTGTACACTAAATTAGCTCGATCCTGTACCGGTGTACTCTTGTACATATGAGATTAGTCGGAGGAGGTTAACATAGCATTTTAGCATTAATAATCATTAAGCAACAGTGACCCTATCCCAGTCCGTGGCAGGCGGGCCGTTGCCAATGTAAAAGAGTGCTAGCAGCTACGATGGTCGATGAAGAAAGCTGTGCGATATAGATGTATGACAGGGGCTGTCCTTTGATACAATAACTACACATTCTGATGAATGTGGCGCCGGATGGTATTCGGAATAGAAGACAACGTTGGGTAAATATGAACATGGACGATAAGGTGTCGTGATAGATTCTATACTATTATCTGAATGGGAGGCTCGAAACGATGTCTGACAGGTGGAGCACGTGCGCGTTTGCATTGTGTACATACTCTATCAGCTCTACGTTCTACGTATATCGTTGGTGGTAAGTTTGCCTGGTCCTGGAATTGAAAGGATGCTATTAATTCTGGAGAGCGTCGAGATCTCGCCGTGGAAGCCTAAACTACTTTCGCAGATGTGATTGTACCCATAGAACCCAAGTTTCAAAGCCTATGTATTCTAAAGAAAGGTCAATTATCAAACACTCTACATGGCTACTACGTGTAGATCGTTCCCACGCCACTGTATCCATGACTGCGTACGCTTTATCAATTCCCACGCTCCGTCGCAGAAAATTTGTGTAATGAGGCGTGAAGCCACGACTTAGAGGCCTCGGTCCATGTTATAGGAAGCACAGAGACTGGTCGCAGATCCGATGTTGCATGATACCGGTGGCAGCGGAAATAAGGGCAGAAGAGACGCACAGATATTGGACTTATTGTTTGGTCGTCGTGCGCCGTTGTAGAAGAATCCCGGTACCATCTCTCCTGTTTCTCAAGTACCAAAGCATTGCGAAGAGGCCAAGTCAGACGCCATGGCTTGACGCATTTGGCGCACGTTCAGGGCGTCAAACGTGTTATTCGCTGTGGAGCCTCTGGCCAAGGAGGCCTCGCGTCGGGTCACCTTAGCGGTCGCAGGTCGCAGGGGCTCTGGGGGCCAGTAAGGCGTGTTGCATTACGCCGTTTCAGGGCCAATGTGGAGGCGGTTTGGGAGCCACGGACAGCCTCTGATTTGCTCGTTTCCTGCCCGTCGCGGTAGGATTCCAAGCCCTTGGCTCCTGGCTAGTTCCAGGAGCAGATTGGATATCACCGTATCACCGTTCAAGGTCAAGCTCCAGTGTTTCCAATTTTGCATCGCAGCGTGTAATGGAATCATAGGCGCAATTTACGATATGTGGACCGTCACAATGGGTGTTCCCCCCCTGGCTAGCTCTCTGTTAGATTTATCACCCTCCATCCATCTGCTATCCGCGCATGTTCCTTACATCCTCATTCTCTTTTCTATTTTGATAGATTGACCGCTGATTGACTCGAGCATACAGATTCATTCTTTTGTCGCTGCTCACTCTTTGTCCTCTGTCCATTTAATTACGCTCCTTCGCGATACTTTGTTGTCAAAGACTTAATATCCTTCATTGTAGATTGGTTGTCTCGCACCACAGTCACTCTAAACTCATAATCGGCCTTCACTTCTCAAAATAGACAGGTGCTAATCTCGATTGGCTACCTCAAGCGTTCCTTTGACAGTATTTCACACGACCACTTGACGTGGTTCTTATAGTCCTGCATCGGTTCTGCTAGCCAGCACCATCTCGAACTATGCATTACCTATGGAGCTCATCGCTCCTCTTCACCATCCTCCTCGAATTCTCGTCGGCGTCTCCGCTTGCAAAGAAGGACGTGACGGCATACTCCAAGATTCATCGACAAGTCATCCCGGGGTCGGGACCCAAAGACTTTTCAAGAGCGATGAATAGGGCGTGTCTGAGATATAGTCTGGATTGTCAAAGCCCGGCGCAGGAGAAGCTCATCGCCGATACTGTCCCTACTCCATCTCCTAATGAAAAGCTGGCTACCGGAGGAGGCGGTCGTGGTTCGGGGCAGGTATCTGCTTTCCCCGTCAATCAAGATTCCGAATACATTTGTCCCATCACAGTCGGAGGTCAAATCTTGAATGTGAATCTCGACACCGGATCTTCTGATTTGTATATGCTCCAATCTTCCTCTCCCACATGATACATTTCGCTGACTGGGCCTTTGATCAGTTGGGTGTTCAACACAGCGCTGGAAGCCGCCGATCAAAGCGGTCGCGTTGTCTACAACCCGGCCAAGTCGCCAACGTACAAGAACGTCGCAGGCTCTTCATTCGCTGTCAACTATGGAGACGGGTCGCAAACATACGGAACTGTCGGTGTTGATACGGTGGAGGTGGGAGGCATCACTGTGTTAGGCCAGGCAATCGAACTGCCGAGCGCTGTCAGCTCAAGCTTCACCAAGGATGTTAATGCAGAGGGAATACTTGGCTTAGCGTTCTCATCGTCCAATACCATCAAGCCAGAGGCCCAGCCAACCTTCTTCGAGAACGCTCAGTCCTCTCTGCAGCACGCCGTCTTCACCGCGAACCTCAAAGCGAATACTCCTGGAAACTATCAATTTGGCGTAATCGACCACACGGCCTATGCTGGCGACACCATCAACTACACTCCCGTCAATGGCTCCCGTGGTCTATGGGAGTTTGCAACAAAGCCAGGCTCAAGTCCTGGAGTCGCTGATACCGGCTCGTCGTTGCTGCTCCTCGATGATGATATCGTCAATGCGTACTGGGCCCAAGTGTCGGGCAGATCTACCGATAGAGTGGGCAGTGTCACATTTCCCTGCAGCACCACGCTGCCGGACTTTCACATCCAGCTAGGGGGAGATTACGTAGCGACTATCGCCGGAAATCTGATCAATTACGCATCAGCGGCGGGCCAAATAGGTTGTGAGTACTACCCATGCCATACATCTTGGCCGACCAATTTCTCCTGATGCATGTACATTGACTAACTAGTTTGTCAAACTAGACTGCTTCGGAGGCATTCAGTCGAACACCGGCCAGCACATCAACATCTTTGGCGACATCATGTTCCAGTCGCAATTCGTCGTCTTTGATACCCAGAATATGCAAATAGGCTTTGCGCCTCACGCAGCATAGGTTGCGTGGCAGATGGCGCCTTATTTCTGTGCCTCTTTACCTACACTAGCTGTGCCACACTTAGGGGCTGGCAAGCGGTTGCCTTGAAACCGCGAATGGCTCCGGAGCGCTTGAGGCGACGAGTGGGTTCGGCGGACAAAGATATTATCATAGACTTTGTAATTAGACGCCCTTTACGAAGGCAGAAATCTCACGAATATCACTGCTCTCCTTCACTGCGTGAGGAGGAGTATAAATGACAGCTGACAAGTAAGTGACGTTATTGGAATAATCCTGACTCTGCCGTTTCAGGATGAAGGATTCATGGAAGGATTTCATTTATTTCCATGTTCGGCTATCGTTTCAACTATATACTTCGTGCATCATGAAACCACACACGCCGCTTTTCTCCCCTTTTCCTACACCGATTCCTCTATACCGTTACAAGTTTACTGCTTCGTCGACTTCGAAGCCGAAGCCGCAGCCCTCACCTCCTCATCCTTGGGCAGAATATCGGGCGTAGGCCCTACCGGCGTGATACTCTGCAAACACAGATAAGTCAGCAACATATCCAAATACCGCACTCCGACAATATCAAGCCCGAACATACAAAAGGATTAATCTGCTTATGGCTCTTGGTATAATGTTTCTTGATATGTTCAAACTGCGTCGTCTCCCCAAAGGCCGGCACGTCCCAGTACAGCTTCCTCAGCCACTTGTGCAACGCCGGATACCCCGACCTGATGTCTCGGATGTTGCACTTGAAATGCTGCACGTAGACGGGGTCGAAGCGGACGATGGTGGTGTACAAGCGCACGTCCGCCTCGGTGACGTGTTCGCCGTAATAGTAAGGCGCGGCGTGCCCGGCGAGGTGTTTCTCGGCGCGGTCGAGGGAGGCGAAGAGCGGCGTGACGGCCTTTTCGTAGGCTTCTTGGGTGGTGGCGAAGCCGGACTTGTAGACGCCGTTGTTGATGTCGTTGTATGTCCACTCGTTTGAGCCTTCGATGTCCTTTTTGAGGTTCTCGGGGAAGAGGTCGATTTTCTTGTATTGTTCTGGGAGGAGGTCGTCGAATTCGGTGTAGAACATGCGGATGATCTCGCTGGACTCGTTGCTCACTATCTTCTTCTGCTTGTGGTCGTATAATGTGGGAACCGTGAAGCGGTCCGTGTAGTCCGGGTCGACGTCGAAGTAGATGTCCCGTATATGTGTAAAGTCCTTGTGGAGTGGATCGGGCGTCACGTTATCTCCTGGGACGTCCTCCTCTGGCTTTGCAAATCGCCAGCCTTTCGATGATCAGCAGGTGACTCCAGGCATAGAGCATCAACTGTTAGTACCTTTCTCTAGCATCTCCCAGTGAACGGAAGTATATGGTATGAATTCTTCAAGACCCTTGAGCTTGCGGACGATAAGTGTCCGTTGAGCTACAATCCCAATGAGCGTCCGGAAACTCGACAGCATGCATGGCCTCTACTGACCCCACGGGCAGGCATATGAAACATAAAGATGATATCTGCCCTTCTCCGGAGGGAACTCTGCCCCGGATTTCTTTGAAATCCAACTGCGAAATACTGACGCCCCACGTTTGAATTCTCCAGATTTGTCTGCCCAATTGGTAATGGATTTACCAGTTCCCGAGTGCTTGATGACTATTTAGAAAAGAAGATCATAGTCTATCGGGGTCATCTTACAGCCATATTGTACGAAGAAATACAGGCGGTACGAATATAGGTAAAAGTAAATGATTGTGCTTTGGCAAGTATTCCTCTTGTAGTCAAAGCAAACATAGACTGATATAAGAAAATGGGAGCTAAATAAGACTGGGTACTTACTCTGCCCTTATACAACATGCAGGTGGCATGAACGCTAAAGTACATATATTATCTTATCGATCGTCATCATTCCGGCAGGATCCTAGCGCAGAGTTCACACCCTGACAAAGCATTAGTAATGGAAGGATCAATAACTTGTAATTGAGCAGACATAGATCAGAAATCTGGTTCCAAGAGCTGCATTATGCGCCACCTTTACGTACAAAAGACCTCACTGTGTCACGGAAAGCGTACGAAGTCTATGCGCCTTGCTAAAGCAAACTGCTGCCTCCGATATCTATGCCAACGTTAATGCACAAGCGCCAGCAATCTATGCCATGTGCAGCCACTTTATGATCGTCCCTCTAACCATTACGCTATACACCAACAATATCCCGGGTAAAAGTCTGACACCCATTGCGAACGGCCGAAAGCTATGGACCTGAACTCTCGTCTGGGCATATCTATTTCTTTAGTTTCAGCATAACATATGGCACTTCCACGTCCTCCTCAGTTTGATCTTCCACAGTCATCTCGAAGATGACATTCTTTTGGTGATTTGGTATCGGCTTCTTGCTGATCGTCTCGACCAGCTTGCTCAACCTGTATCACTGGTCAGCTAAAGGCGATGGATACGAGCACAACGTAGACCTACTTGAGAGGAAGGCGGTCCTTGAGCTTGCTAGGTGGGTAGAAGCTAGCATACAAGAGACTGACACCGGAACTCAGCATCATGATGTCTAACCCTTTTGCTTTGAAGTCGTTAATGAATTCCTGTAAAGTAACATCCTCCACTTCGAATCTGTCCCAGAGCTTGTCAATCGTGACCTCGCCCTTGCTGCCCAGATATTTTCCTTTCGGACTTGCAATGGGCTCACTGAATCCAAAGAAAGGAAGTGCGAGATTTACGAAGCCGTTCTTGTATTGCTCGATATCGTCCTTGCCGTCCACGATCTTGTAAAGCTCAAGCACAACAAGACCGGTGACCAAGGCTGTTGTCGTCGCGATGGCGGGGATGATCTTGCCTGCAATGAACTTGGTCTTGTGCCGATCTGCCTCCGCAATCCCATAATTCTGAGCACGCAGGTTACTTGCTGCAGTGATGAAGTCGATGTGGTGATTGGAGTCATCATCTTTTTCGAATTCCACAGGCTCGAGCTTGGAACCTTGTAGCGACTTCGCAGGTGGCAGCTGGGATACAATCTGCTGCAGCGTGTCGTTGTCGTCAAACCTCGATCCTGGCTGTTGTGCATTTGGATCGGGTTCATTGTCGTCGGCCTGTATTTTGACAGTCGAGCTGGGAGAGAATTCCGGGATGATCATATCATCCATGACCTTCTGCACATGCTGAAGAGTGACTCCAGTGCCTTTGATGCCATAATTAAATGCATGCAAATGAGCAGCCGCAATAACGAAGCTCATGTGGGTAGAGTTGGATGCATCAAAAATCAATGCATCTGGTGCACGCTTCGGTCCAGACCAAAACGGCGCACCACTTGATGTCGTAGAATCCCTAGGAAAATTATAGAGCAATTGCTGGATAGCATTATTGTACTCGTTCTCAAATTGTTTCCTAGCCCACACGATACAATCATTGAAGTCGTGTGGTTTCTCTTTTACCAGGTAGTCCCGGAGGCTCTCCAAAGTCGGTATCTCGTTACCAGCTTGCTTCAACGTCTCCTGAATGTAATTAGGCTGCGAAATATAGAGGTTCACAGTCTCACAAGGCCCAACGAAGTAACCATGAAACTTTTCTTTCGCCCAAGCAATCGTGTGATCGATCTTGTTTGGAAAGCTGCGCAACGTGCACTGAGGAAAAGACTGCTCTGGTGGATCCTGAGAGCTGGAATAAGATTCCGTCAGACTGGGCAGGACGACTTGGGTATTGCCTTTGGTACCGAGAGTTCCGCTATCAAGTAGCGGCTTACGGAAAAATACACACCGACGATCGACGTATTGCCGGGCATCCACATTGTCTAAAGCATTCGTAACACCATCGAGCTCTTCCCAGAAGTCCTCGTTAAAGATGTGCTCCGTTTCAGCACCGACTCTGTCAGGCAGGATACGGATTTTTCCTGTGAGATCTGGATTCATGGCCTGAACAGCTTCCGCAGCACACTCGCTCTTCAGCTTCCCTACGTCCTTAGGGCGAAACAAGAATTGTCGGTTGAGATTGCTCTTCTCGATCTGATCCATATCCGCCACACTGATCCTGCCTTTGGGTCCACTTGCTAATCCGATCATAGCCCAATTCTTCAACATCTCACATCCAATTGCGCCAGCACCTACAAGGAATTCTTTGATGTTGGCAAGCTTCTCCTGGAAGTCTCTACCAAATACAGCAATCTGTCCATCATATCGGCTGTCCATGGGTTTGCACAGCTCTTCTGAACGCTTCACGGAGCTAGGCAATGACTCCAAAGAATCGAAATAGAGCCATTGTACAATTGGATGAAATTTGCCGGAAACCGACTTCAGGACCTCCTGCGCCGCCAGACCCCCAAAGAAAGCAGCCATGGGTGCAAGATCTCCTCGAGCTTGGTAGCTGAGCTCCTTTAGGAGCTTCTGATCCAGCTCTACCTTCTCATCTCCTTCACCAGCTAACTCTTGGGCATACTTAAATACTTCAGAGGCATCTTCATCAGAATGAGCGCGCGGCAGGCCGCCACCGTGATGACTAGCGAACTCCTGCAGCGCTTGGAAGCCAAGGTGTAGCTGTTGAGGGCGGTCAAATTTGGCAAAATCCGACATGAGGAGCTCGGGCTTCTTCAGTTGCTCTGAAAGAGGCTGGAAATTTACAATCTTTGGCACTTTGACTTGGGTGTAGAGACCACCACGTTTGTACTGTCCTAGCTTGGAGACATCTCCAATCGAGAAAGTATATGGACCTTTGACTGTGATCTTCCGAGGGTCCGAACCATTCAAAGCTTCCATACCCTGCACTTCGCTAAATGTTACCATGTCCCCATCTTCGAGGCCATGCCTCGTTTCATCCAATGCCGATACCAGGCCATCCTCGTCAATACCGGCAACGATTCCGCTCACAGGGTTCTCTCCAGTGGGATCCACTATCGCAAACTCCTTGCCAAAATCGGTGAAAATGGTACCGAAAAGTCCAAAGATGTCTGTGACGATAACAAAGATGCCGTGTTGGTGGCAGTAATCAGCGATGGTTATTTGGTCTTTCAGGGGCGTCCCTGTAAGGACAACAACCTGATAACGATTCAATAAGCCAAGGTCTGCGGTGAGGCGCTTGCCTGGATGCTCGGAGATAGGCGTATATGCGTTGAGTTCGGCAACTCTGGGGATGGTGACTGTAGCTCGTGGCTTGCCAACGTCATTTGGATGTAAGAAGAATTGCGAAGAGAGATCAGACATGGTAGCTGGTTCCGGATCAAATAGTGTAAGGGATTTAACCCCAGCCAGGGCAACGTTCTTAGCTGTTGATGATCTATCAGTGCATTGGTCGAGGTTCATCAAGGGTATAAGATAGCTGACCTATCTCGACACCCAAACCCCGCAGGCCAGCGATGAGAACGTGTGACGAGCCCATTCGTTTCATCGCCTCATGACCCAACACATAGAGTTGTCGACTGTATAGAGACTCATCGATTTCACCATTCTTCAGCACCTCGGAACCGACAGAGGGGAGATCGACATCCATCTTAGATTCCTGGAGAGAAATACTCAGCTGCGCTCGATGGAAAAACGGGATATGATGCTTTCAACGAGGCACACTGCGTAGAGAGGGTATACTAGAATGTGAGGCTGATGAAAAAGTGGATATCGATGCTGCCGAATACCCAACTTTGAGGGAGCACAAGCTTAAGCACGTACCGTCATGACCTTCTTATTTTCCGGGCGGCTATGCTCGTCAGAAGCTTTCCTCTTGCCCAGCGTTGCCGCCTTCGGGATATCAGCGTGAGGATGAATTTTGGGTAATGTGGAGGTGCTTGCACAACGGCAAGCTTAACTTCTGTGAAAGCGTACGTCGTTAAATGCAACAGGAAAGGCAGAACTTATGCCTCACAATCCTCTAGCAATAACACACGCGGTTGAGGTTCCGTTTGACCTCTCAGACTCCACAGTTGTTGGAATTGATCTAGCTGAGCTTGATGCAACAATGTGAACGAATGTGAGAATGAGCGCAAGGCGAGCGATGCAAAGGAATCAGTATTTTATGCCGATATGTAATCTGAGCCATCAAGGAAGGGCTGGATCTTTAAGGATCTGGCGGGTAAATACCGGCGGGAAGTGACGATCTTCCGGGGATGCCACGCCACAATGGCGTCTTTGAGGCTGAAAGACAGGGTGACAGGCTGATATCGTACCTGATAGACTTGTTGAAGATGGAGATCCCTCGCCCGGTATCATGGTAAGATAAATGTCCCAGGGGTCGTCGAAAGCTAGATGATCACGAGCCACTAATTCCGCCGGCAGATACAGCCAGCTTAAGAATCAATCCATCCCGGACCACTCCTTTCAAAAGTCCAGCCATATGGTTGATGCTGGCAATGGTACTCTCCGCGTTAGTGTACGCACTGCTGGGGGCCACGACTCTGGTCAATGGCGTCACTGAAGATGAGTTCAAAGCTCGAGGAAGAGCAGGTAACGGACAAGAGGCTTTGGGCTCAGGTATAGATGGAGAGAAGTACAAAACAGCGTGTCCGGACTACAAGCATTATGCAGTGGTCCCACAGTATGTTACGTCTTCTGCTGAGCAATTTGCTAGAATATTGATTGATTTCTCAGTCGGCCGTTGAGCAAAGGTCCATTAGCTTTACCATATCAGCGGCCTGCGCCACATTGCCGGACCTTCTCATCACCGCTGGTGGAGGACATTATTGGGAACATCACGGCTCGAATGGAGGATAAAGACCTTGCCAGAATATTTGAAAACGCTTTCCCAAATACACTTGACACCACCGTCCGATGGCATGTCGATGGGACAGAGAAGCACATGAAACATTACAAGGATGGTGCGTGGGGAGGGGCGCAGAGCTTCATCGTGACTGGGGACATTAACGCGGAATGGTTGCGGGATTCCACCAACCAATTGGCCCAGTATCAAACGTTGGCCAAAAAGGACAAAAAGCTGGAGGTCCTGATTCTTGGTGCTATCCATACTCAAGCGGAATATGTGATAGAGTCACCATATTGCAACGCCTTCCAACCTCCCCCACCTAGTGGAGAATCAGCGGTCGGCAACGGCCAAGACGATAATGTTCATCCTGCGTATGAGCCATCAAGGGTCTTTGAATGCAAGTATGAGCTCGACTCGCTTGCCCATTTCCTAGCCTTAGGAAATCAATTTTACCAGAGCACGGGTTCCAAAGCGTTCATGAATTCGAGATGGTTCACTGCTATGGATGTTATTCTTGAAGTCTTGACAGAACAAGCTAAACCGACCTTTGATCCAACAAGTGGAAGGTTCGAAACGAATGAATACCGATTTCGCAGGACCACGAATCGGGGAACGGAGACACTGAGTCTTTCGGGCATTGGAAACCCACTTGGTGCGGGAACCGGTCTCATCCGTAGCGCTTTCAGACCCAGTGATGACACTACGATCTTGGGTTTTTTCATACCGGCGAATGCCATGATGGCGGTCGAACTGAAGCGGACTGCTAGAATCCTGAAAACCTTGGAAAAGAATATCCTAGCCGAAAAGCTTCAGGAGCGCGCTGAAGGCATAGAGAAAGGCATCTGGGATTTCGGAGTAGTCCAACACAAGAAGTATGGCGAAGTATTCGCGTTCGAAGTTGACGGTTATGGATCCTCGATCCTCATGGACGATGCCAATTTACCATCTTTACTTTCACTGCCTTTGCTAGGATTCGTGGATAGAGAGAACAGAGTCTATCAGAATACCAGGAAGATGATCTTGGATCGAGCTGGGAATCCATACGCCCTTGTTGGCAAAGGATTTTCTGGAATTGGAGGCCCTCACGTAGGTCTGCAGCATGCTTGGCCTATGAGTCGCCTCGTACAGGCTATGACTAGTAACAACGATGAGGAGATCAAGCAAGTACTGGAAGATGTGAGAGATACAAGCAGACTCGGCCTTGTCCACGAGAGTGTAAACGTGAACCGGGTGACGGATTATACTCGTAAGTATTCATCTTTCGTCCCGTTAACGTGATACTGATTGTTGTACAGGAAGTTGGTTTGCCTGGGCGAATTCAGTATTCGCTCAGACAATCCTAGATGTGGCCGCCAGGAAGCCGCACATCATCTTTGGGAAAGACGCTCTCCCTTTCGTCATTGGGTGAAGCTTGGGCATGGGTGACGACCCTTTGCTGCGATTAGCGAGCATTGCTTTGGGCGTTGGAATGAGTCTATATAGACATTGGGATACCACAATTGTACTCAGTCGAAATTGTGTAAGAAGGCGACGATCACTGTTCAGCCATTGCTAATGAACGATACCTACATATCTTCAAGGAGCCTAGAACAATTAGATAGTTCGAAGCTTGGTACTCCAATGACGATCTTCATTCTTGCCTCCGAAAAGCCGTTCTAGACAGTACAGCAATTTGTATATGGCTATCCCACTGCAGTATCCACAATCTGATTCCATATGAGACTCTCCCCGGTCCACTTCCTCAGATATACTCGCATGGCCGCCGCAAACCCCACCTCCAAACTCATCTGTAATCAAGCCCACATTCCCCACCTCACACCCCTCCAGCACCATGCTAATTCTCGGATCCAAGTTGCGCCTGCCGGCGACAAATCCACCCAACAAGCAGACCAATACACAAAAGGCACCTTGGAACGCTCCCAGCTCTCCGCCTCCCCCTTCACCCAATTCCACACCTGGTTCTCCGCCGCCCAAGCCTCCCACGTCCACCAACCCGAAACCGTCTGCCTCTCCACCGCCCACCTCCCCTCCGGCTCCGTCTCCAGCCGCTACGTGTACCTGAAAGAACTCGACGCGGCCGGCTTCGTCGTCTACAGCAACTGGGGCACGAGCCGCAAAGCGGCAGATGTGGAGAGCAATCCGAGAGCGAGCTTGGCGTTCTGGTGGCACGAGATGGAGAGGCAGGTTCGGGTTGAGGGGAGGGTGGAGAGGCTGAGTAGTGCGGAGAGTCAGAGTTATTACGAGCTCAGGGCTAGGGGGTCGAGGATTGGGGCGTGGGCGAGCGAGCAGAGCAAGGTGTTGCCGGAGGAGGAAGGAGGTAGGGAGGTGTTGGAGCAGAGGGTGAGGGATGTTGAAAGGAGGTTTGAGGGAACGGGAGATATACCTGTGCCTGAATTCTGGGGAGGGTTGAGGGTTATACCTGAAATGGTTGAATTTTGGCAAGGGAGGGAGAGCAGGCTGCATGATCGATTCAGATACCTGAGAGACGAAAGAGGGGAGGAGGGATGGAAAGTAGAAAGGTTGAGTCCTTAGATGGCAATTTTCACGGAGCAATGAAGCTTTGACGATTGAATAATAGTATTGTCTGTTGTACATCGCTTGCTCCAATAGCTTGCAGACGACCTAGATGCTGGCTATCCAGATCTAGCGGTGAGTTGAGATGGTCTATTTCTTACATTGTTGATCCTTGCGTCGACTCATGTGCATGAAGCTTCCCCGATCTTTCCATATAGTAGCAAATTTCTTCCCACGCAAGCTCGAACTGTGAATACAGGAGCAGCCTGAACTCCATGACCGACTCTTCCTAAGCGCACAGTGTGTATCAATGGACACCAAGAACGCCAACCAATGCATCACAACGCCTGGATATTGTACCGAGAATTCAGTAAGCGCCAAAAAACACACGAACAGAATTGCAAGTTTTCTAGACCGGGAGGTCTGACAGGGCTACACTGCCAATTCGATTCATGCCATGACCAATCAATTCTAGTATCTTGCCGGAGACTGCTGATGGGTAGCCTCTTGCCAACATTTCGTGTACAGTAGCCAACGCACCATCACGATCTTTTGCTGTAAGGAAAGCTCGGGTCATAGCCTCGTAGGTGCTTGGCTCTCTCTTTTCCATGCCGACACTGTCATACATGGCCCTCGATTTGGCGATGTTGTTCTCCGTGGCCCAGCCATGGATAAGGGTATTAGCGATATAAGGTGTCATTTCAACTCGGTTGGCAGCCATCTGAGCAAGGACTGCTTCAGTTTGTCCAACACAGTGATTGGCTACCATTGATTCGAATAAGGCCTGATATAGGCAAGCCTGCGGGCGAATCTCGCCGCTGGCCAAAACTTCGTCAAATATTCGACGAGCGCCCTCCATGTCATGAAGTGCACATCCCTTGGCATGAATGAAAGAGGCATAGTGAACCGCCTCAGGCCGTTGACCGGACGCACGGATCGTAGCAAGAATGCCCTCAGCTGCAGGCAAGTTCACAGGCTCGAGAGTAGCATAAGTATCGATGAGCAGCTTGTAGGTGTGCATGGTAGGTTGGATATTCATTGACTGCATTCGGTCGTAGTATGAAAGCACCTTCTTGCTGTCACGCTTTGTCGTGAGAAAGTATTGCATCAGGCTGTTGTATGGAGCTGGCCGAGCTTTATAATTTGGCATAGACTCCATCTCGTCGAAAAGTTGCTCAGCAAAACGTTCATCACTGACCCGGCATAGCGCATTAACGACTGTACCGTAAGTGACACTCGTAGGCCGAATGCCTGCTGCACGCATCTCCTGAAAGTATCGAAGACAATCATCAATTCGCCGAGCTTTGCCCAATTTACCGATCAGGGCGTTGTACAAGAATGATGAGGGTACAGCTCCCTCGGACACAGCCCGACCAAATATGGCTACAGCTTCTGAAGCCTCGTCAAATGTTTTGGTCGAGTCCTTCAAGGTAGTGATATACAGTCCAAACGTGTTTGCAGTAGGAGCCGAACCCATGTCAAGCAGTTCTTGATGAAATTGCGCGGCCATTTGGCGACGGCCAACCACAAGGCATGCCCCTACCATGGAATCCAGGATGGTAGACCATCCATGTCGGACTACTGAGTACTGAGGCAACAGCGGTATGTCAGTCCGTGCCATTCCTATTATGTCATGAATTAAATTGGAGCGTCCCTCTTTGGCAGCCGCAGAAATGAGTTTTGCATAGACAATATACCGGGGATGTCGACCAGCGCGACGAATATTGCGAAACCTAATTAATGCCTCGTTTAGACCAGCACTATTCCGACAGTTCTCTAGTTCATCCACAATGATTGTCGAGCCTCGATAGTCAGTAGTGGTGGCGTATGGGTCGTACGTATCCGTCAAGGGCACTCCAGAAGAGACGACAGAGCCTGACTGTGGAGTGAACGTTCGCTGAATATGTGCTTGCCCAATAGGTAATTGGTGGTGGCTCTGCCACTTGGCGAGGAGGTCAGGTCGCTCATCGGCAAGCGTGCCTAGAGCCTTTTCAATCACGCGTGTAGTGCGCTCGTCTAAACTAATTCCAGACGCAACCACGATTTCGAGAAGGTGTGCGAATCGGGCAGAGTGAGTAACGTCCTGTATGAGGTCACCGTTTGCTAGTAGCCCAGCCTCGACCTGCAAGGCGAGTATCGTGTCTTGCCAGCTAAGGTTTGCAATGTCCTCAGAACCGAGCCCAGCAAGCATTTGCTCAGCAACCGGCGAAACTAGGCCACCATTCTCAACCATTGCCCATAGAAAATTCATGCTGGCACTAGGCGATGGGACTACGTGGTTGTCTGCGAGGAAGGCACCGATGAACTCGATGGCTTCGTCGATTTCTTCGGTAACCTCCTTCCTGGAATTGGGTGCGAGGACAGCTGCGCGGATGCGACCAAAACCCTTGCGGGCTTGCATCAAGCCTTGATCAATAAGTCCACTGCGGATAAGGGCAACAGCATACAGGGCCGCTGGCTCCACAAAGGACTGTTCAAAGCTAGTTGGGAGTGCCCACAATTCGCTCGCCGCATCGAGGTTGCCCTGTCTGATGCGAAGCGCGAGCATCGAGAGCACTGTCGCTGGTGTTTCACTGGCGTTTCTTGAGAGATACTGAAAGGCTTTGGTAGCAGATTCGACGTCGCCATGGTCAGCTGCTGAGATACATATTTTTGCCATGGCTTGTGTTTTAGCGAAAGGGGTCAAGCTTCGCTCTTCCGCTAATCGCAATGCTCCTACAAAGTTCGAGGCATCCAAGCTCTCTTTGATGAGAGCACCGAATATCACCGCGTCTTGAACTGCTTCAAGCCGCTCCTTGCGATTCTCGGTCACATTGGCGTAAGACTCAAGGATCCTGCCAAAGAAGCGATTACCACCGTCAAGTTTGCCACAAATGGCATAGGCCTTTACAACAGCGGCGTATACCTCATTGTCGTTGCGATTGATGATGGAGAACTGACCAGCATCGTCAGCAATGGCCAGGTTCTTGTACTCGTTGTAACATTCAATGGCGCTACTTAGGTCTCCAGATTTGGCGAAAGCTTCAATCATTGGTGGAAATATGGCAGCGATTGGCTTGACCTTGTGAGACTCCATGTGGGTGTAAGCGCCGATCATTTCGTCAATCTCGCCCTTCGAGGCGCAGGCTGTAATTAGTGACTGATATGTTTCAGCAGTGTACTGGCGATTCCTATCCAGAGCCGTCGATATTCGAAATATCTTAATAGCGTTCGACAGAGCATCGTCATGAGCTAGGATGTCATATTCAGCTTCGTTAGACGGAAACAAAAAGCTATCTTTGCCCATGATACCTCCGAAACGTAACCTTTCCTTGTTCAAGACACTTTTCATGTGGACCACATCCAACGTACGCTGTGAAAGAGCGCAAATCAAAGAGGTATAAAAAGTCGTATCCGGACTTATCTTACGGCGAAGCATGTTTGAGTATATGCTCAATGCTTTCGGAACGACTTGATGCTTGGCGATAGGGAGATGGATCGCAGACGCAAGAAGCGCATTGTAATCCTCAGTTGTGGGCTGCAGGCCCTGTAGCACCATCGACTCGAACACAGGAGGTATCTGATCGTAGGAAAGCTGCTCGTGAAGTTTGCTGATATGCTCAGAGAATGCTCGGGGATCCGTGTCCTGCACAGATGTGGCTACTGTGACACTGCTGCGAGGGCTGGCCGTTTGTATAGGTGAAACGGAGAGAGGCGCAGGCGAGTCTCCCAGTTCATTGACGGGATGTTGCTGAGCACTATGACGACCCACTCCTAGGTTTCCATCTGTCGACGGGGGAGATCGCTGGATCTGGGTAATGACTTGTGCAATCGCTTCGTCCACCTTGGCCACAGCGGCGGCCTCTGCAACTTCATCCTCTGCTCTTTTGATGTCATCCACGGCACTCGTGCTGTATGCGCGATCTAACCCGCCATGACTGTGCGACCTAGCCTTGACAGCAGCAAGGTTCGCTCGCTCCTGAGCATTCCCAGCCGGCACGACGGAGGGTGGGCTCCATTCAATCCTTTTTGCAAATTGAAATTGCGTCCACTCTTTTGCTTCTTCACCAGTTTGTTGCCGTTTCCACAGCGCTTCATAATATCCTCGAAGGTTCGGATCTCCATCTTTCCGGTCTACTGTTTCCGAGGCACCAAAATTTGACTTGGCAGCGATCTCGGATTGGCCTAAGGCATTTTGGTAAGTTGTGTGAAGCTGAGCAGTCTGTGGTCTCCCAAGTCTGCTTGGCCGTGGGTAGGGAGTGGTTGTGGAGGCGTATGATGATTGTGTCGCTGCAACGAAAGACTGAGCATATCCGTGGCCAAGACCTTTGCTAAAGCTTGGACGTGCAATATGGGTGAACGACTTGAACACCATTTGGTGGAGCGACCTGGTCGTTTTTATAGGACGAAGTCAATGTCTATGAAGGGGGTATAATAATTAGCGTCCTGGGAGGCAAGAATCTTCAAGCAGGGAACGGCAGGGAAAGCAGCAAGGCAAATTCCGCCAAGGGAATGGATAAAACTCACATGGTGTGAGTAAGATGTCGAAGGCAGGTTCATTGACAACTAGAGCCTTCAGAGAACGCTCATGAATAGGTAGAAGATTTTGCCTGCCCCAGAGACATAAACGGAGGTTGATCCGGTATAAGTCTTCGTTTATACTTGAAGAGCTTGGGAGGTGGAATATCTGGAATTGAATGTACTTGTAGGTACTTCCCTCTGGATATAATCGTATCTGTCCGCGCAGAATGGAAGTGTAGGAGATGTTCAATTTCGGCCTGCTAGGCAAAGGACTCCCTGATAATGGCCTGGTAGGTCAATGCGAACGGAGCAGTGCGATTAGCTTATCAAGCGATCTGAACTAGGACACGGTCATGAGATCAGTAACATCATAGTTGGCGGCCAGGTATTGGTGAATTGCTGAGGGAAATCCACTTGGAGAGAGACTGGCTGAGAAATACGAAAATCGCGAGGAACGTCTGTCCGAATACTTCTCGCCTGAACCCTATCTGT
>JAABUX010002744.1_pt1 | contig 24424 bp, 26 predicted proteins | sample 5561851 | NCBI WGS metagenome assembly JAABUX01 (sample SAMN10711883, study PRJNA513361) | rock metagenome | isolation source: Antarctica rocks | place: Antarctica: Victoria Land, Richard Nunatak red sandstone | collected 2016-01-03 | reverse complement strand
CAGAACGCCGGGCGGATCCGGAACGGGAGTCGGGGCGAGCTGGTTGCGATCGAGGGCGAGGTGATGCAGCTGCGCATGTCCAGCGGCGAGCAGCTGGCGATCGACACCCGCTGGTATCAGGAGCTGGACTACGGCTACGCGATGACCCTGCACAAGGCGCAGGGGCTGACCGCAGATCAGGTCCTCTTCGCCGGCAGCGAGAGCGCTTGGGCCGAGCTGACCTACACGGCGATCACCCGGCAGCGTGAGGGCGTGACCTTCTACGCTGTCGATCAGGCCCCGGAAAACGATTCCGCGGGGGTCCACCACGAGCCGCTGGAGCAGCGCCTGGAGCGCCCCAGCTGGGAGGACCGATACGCACGCGGCTGGGTCAGCTGGGAGCGGAAGGAATCGACGCTCGACTACGAAGTCGGCTTCGACGGGAAGGCCAAGGCGGTGCTGGCGCCGGCGGCAGAGCCCCTCTCGCCTTCCCAGCGTCGTCTGGATTGGCTCCGCCGAGCTGCTCCGCGCCAGCCCTCGCCGGGAGAAGCCCAGCCGGCGCCGGAGCGCGAGCGCGGCCTGGAACGTGAATGACATCCGTGGATCGACCGCCAAGCGACCCGGCCTCCCAGCCTTGACCACACGAGGAGCACTGACCACCGCCGTGGCGCTGGCCCTGGTCTGGGTTCTGGCGGCCTGTGCGGGCGGCACAGCGGGCGCGTGGCCTCGCGCTCACAATCCCAACACCAGAGCCAGCAGCGCCCCGAGTGGAAGTCCAGCGCCCGTTGTAGCGGCGACACCCAACAGCTGTCACGCTCGGAAGGTCGGGGCCGAGTCCGATGCGTTCTTGCCCGACCCTAGCTGCACTCCCGGCTCCACCCGCTCGGCGCCACTGAGCGAGATCTGCCCGATCGCCAAGACCAAAGCAGTCCGGCCGCCGGCCTCCTACACAGGTGCGCTCAAGCGCCAACAGATGGTGGCATACGGGTTCACAGATAGCCCGGCGGCGCACGAGGAGGATCATCTGGTGCCCCTCGAGCTGCTTGGCGCTCCCTCCGATCCCAGAAACCTCTGGCCTCAACCCCAAGACCGACAACCAAACGACAAGGATGGGCTGGAAAACTACCTCCACGGCCAGGTCTGCGCCTCCCGGATCTCCCTGATGCAGGCCCAACGCGAGATAGCTGCCGACTGGTACTCAGCCTGGATCCAGGCCGGACGGCCCAGAAGCCAGGGTGACTAGCCTCCGCCGCGTCGGTCGTTCGATCTCGAAGCCACTGCTATGCCGGCAGCGTCGATAAGTCCGCTGCCAGGGGTGCGCCGCCGTCCGCAAGGACTCCTGCGGCTTATTCGCGCCGCCGGGAAGTGCCTTCCCAGGCAGATGCAGCGTAACGCTCGCGCTGGCCTGCGAGCTCCTCCAACGGCCGCTGCAGCTCATCGATCTCGAAGGCACCGCGGTGAGCGCAGCGGCCATACACCTGTTGCCAGGCCGAAGCCGCCGCCCTGAGTGCGGAGTGCCAGCGCACCAGGCCCTCGGCGCTCGGCACCTGCGGTTCGTCGACGCTGCGGCTCAGGTGCAGCTCCAGCCACCACCAGCGAAAGGCGTCTAGTTCGCGCCGCAGCCCCTCATGCGCCGGCCAGCAGGGCTCCAGGTGGACCCAGCGATAGCACTGCTGAAGCCGGTCCACCCATTGACCCAGCTCGTCCAATTCCTTCAGCCACTCGGCCTCCTTGAGGCCGGCCCAAGCCCAGGGCGGCGCTGTCTCGCCCGTTCCTTCGCCGTTCATGCTCCCACCCCGCTGTGCTGACGGTACTCCAAGCCGACCGGCCAAGCCTCCTCCGGTCGCACTCCCAGCCAACCCACGTGCCGATGGAAGGGCTTGGTCCTGGCTGCGATCTTCGCCTCGACCAGCTCTGGCGCGTAGGTGTGATACACGAGCAGGGCCCGTCCGGGCGGTATCGCGCGCAGCTCCGCGGTCGAGATCCTCGCCTCTCGCTCCCAGCTCCGGCTGTGGGAGCGGCCTCCGTCCTGCTGGCGGGTCTCCGAGGTCGGCCGCTCCACGTGGTGGGTGCCCAGCAGCCGCTCGATCCGACTCAGCTCCCGCTCGTTGTCGGAGCCGCCAAATAGGATCTTGGCCCGCGCCAGCGAGAAGATGGCGTCGGCCACCTGGTCGCCGTACTTGTGGCGCAGTTGAGACCAGTCCTGCAACGCGAAGTAGATCAGGACGCCCTGGCCAGCACCCTCACTCATGTGCCGAGCCAGCATGGGCAGCGGCACGATGTTGGCCACTTCATCCAGCAGCAGGAGCAATCGCTCCGGCAGCCGGCCCAGGTTCCAGAGCTCGTAGGCGCGTGCCACCAGGGCTTCGACAAAGCCGGCGATGAGCGGCGCTACCTCCTGCTGCTCTGCTCCCGAATTGACGATGTAGAGCGTCGAGCCGGAGAGTAGGAAGTCGTCCGCTGTGAGATCGGAATGGCAGGAGTTGGCCACCACCTCTGGTAGGTCCAGCGCCGCCAGCGCCGCCCGAGCCTGGCCGAAGAAGCTGGCCCGCTCGCGCTCGTTCAGGCTGTTCTGGTCCCGCAGGTCGGCACTCCACTGCTCCGCCGCCGGCGAGCTGGAATCCTCCAGCAGCTTGGCCGGCTCGTCCAGCGTGCCTCGTCCGATCCAGCGCTGGACCTGCCGGATGTCCGTCCCGGCGACTGCCGCGGCATGGAGGAGGCACTGGAGGATCCGGATCCCGCCGCCCGACCAGTAACTCGCGTCTGTGATGCCCTTGCCTGACTCGCCGGCGCGAATCATGGCACTCGCTATGGCCTTCGCCCCCTTGGGCGTGCGGCTGGCGTCGACCAAGCTGTAGGCCATGCTCCGCAGGCCGAAGTGCAGCTCGCGGCCCAGCACGGGTGCATAGAGCGAGACACCGCCCCCGGAACGTGCCGCAATGGCAGCCCGGCGGTCGCCAGTTGCGCGGAGCAGGTCCCACTTGCTGCTCGCGATCACCGCGGGCCCGCGCCAGAGCAGCGCCTGCGGGACAAGGAGCCCGCCGGTCTTTCCCACCCGAGGCACCCCCAGGACCGCCACCATGTCCTCCTCGGTGCCCACGACCCAGCCGCGCCTGCCTGGGCGTATAAAGCCGCGCTCCCAGCCCAAGAAGGGGCGGCTGAACAGCTCCAGCCCGTTCAGCTCCTGCTCTCCCCGACGCATCAGACTCGATGTCGCCGGCTGAGCCGGCCCTCAGACGGCGGACCGCTGCCGACGCCTTCCCGATGGCGACCACCCCTCTCCCACCACGCGAAAACAAGAGCGGCCAGCACCGCTGAAAACAGGAGCAGTTCCACGCCGACGAACCACAGGATCCGGCCATCCTCCATCGTCCGCATTCGGGGGGGGTATCCGTGGCTCAAATGCCCCCAATGCCCTGGCAGCACCGACCAGGCGAGCAGCTGAGCCGCCTCGTCCTGCGTCACCGCCGTCCACTGCCGGTGCTGGAACCAATACCCCAGCTCCCCAGCCGCGAGCAGCGCTCCGAGTAGCACTGCTCCGACAACTACGGCGGCGGCCATCAAGTACACCGGCCACAGGCTCGTCTCGCCCGAACTCGAGCTCTTCACGCCCCGACCGCTTCCTGCTCCGCCAACCGGCGGATGATCTCCCCTTCGGCGCAGAGCCTGCCATCCGCGGAGCTCTCATGCCGTGGTTGACAATCGCAGAGCCAGATCAGCTCGCCGGAGGCGGGTGGATGGATCGCTCCGCGATGGCCGACCTTTGTCGGCCGCGCCAGCTCCCGTACCCGATCTCGAGCTCGAGATCCACGGTCGCGCCACTCTGCCTCCGCGCACTGTCGCGCCTGCTCTCGCCCCGCATGGTCGTGTGAGCACACCCAGACCGGCGGCGACAGCTTGAACGCATAGACGGCTCCCAGCCACACCTGCTCTAGGATCTCGGTCCGCGAACGAGCTCGGAAGGTGACCGCGCGTCCCGGGACATTCATCATCTACTCCTATGCTCCCGGCGGCGAGACGATGAAGCCGGCGAGAAAGTCTCTGCCGACCTGATGCGTCCCGACCGACCAATGTCCCCAATGCGCGGACAGATCGCCGCCAGCGGAGCCGTCCGCATTCTGCTCGACGGTGTCCCACCACTGCCCGTCGTCACTAATCGCGGTCACCACCCCCACGTGGCCGGTTCCGGCATAGGCGGCGCCAAGGATGAACATGGAGCCGACGACTGGCGCTTGGGACACCCGCCAGCCGGCTCGAACCGCGGCGTCGTACATCTGGGCCGCGTCGTAAAGCCCTCCGAAATCGCCGAAGCGGCCGATCCACTGCGGGTGCAGGAGGCCGAAGACCCAGAGCGCCCCGGCGAAGCACTGAGGGCTCACCGCCGACGGATGGAACCCCGCCGGCCAGGCTGGCACCGGGATCGGGTGCTGCACCTTGTGATGCGGCACCGGCAGCTCGACCGGCCAGAGTCCGTTGGCCACGCCGGCCGCCGATCCCACCAGGTCCCCGGCAGCCGCGCAGGCAGTGCCCGCGGCTGCCTGCCAGGTGCTCTCCAGCTCGGACAGGGCCGCCCGGCCGCCCGCACCGGTCCCGTAGGTGTCGAAGGCCTTGCCGATGTCATGGCCGTTGCCGGCGAGGATTTCGGCGAAGTAGTAGGCAGCGAGCGTCATCGCATCAATCGGCTTGTAGGGATCCCAGCGGCCGCCAGCGCGGGGATGCCGCTTTGCCTCACTCCGCCAGGTGCTCGGGATGAACTGCATGAGGCCGATCGCGTGCTCGCCATCTGGGACAGGCTGTGGATTGCTCCAGTCGCCCAGCGGCACGCCATCGGGGCGGCCGACCTCCAGGGCGGTCCCACCTCCCGCCTGCAAGGCCGCCAGGTCGACGTCGCCGGCGAGATCTCCCAGCCAGCCCCGCACCTCAGCGTCGCTGACTCCGGCGTGGGCGCTTCCCCAACCGGTCTCGCCCCAGGCCAGGGCCAGAACCACCGTGACCTCAATGCCGCCGCGCTGCGCCGCCTGCGCCGCGTCCGCTGCCAGCGCCGCCGGCACCCGGTGGCCCTTCACCGATCCGCTGCCCCCGCCGGCGCCACAGGCGCGGCTGGTGGCGGCTGCGGCGAGCGGAATCGCCAACACGATCGCCACCAGCAGGGCGAGCGCCAGGACCGCGGCGCCAGCTTTCTTCACGAGCGCGGCGCCGCTGCCGGACGAGGCCGCTGCGGTCCCGAGCCCGCGCTCAGGAAGTGCACCAACGAGGGCGCACTCCCCGCGTGCCCCAGCACCTTCGACGGGCCTTCTCCCTCACCACGTTTCGACCGTTCGAGCACCGCAAAATAGCGAGCGTCCCGAAGCACATCTTCCACGTCGGCAGCGGCCGCACCCAGCAGCAGCGCCTCAGCAAGCGCATCTGTTGCCTTGGAGAGGTACAGCTTGAGATCGGTTGGCCGTACGTACCCGCAACGAACGCACATTTCGCCGACTTGCACGAGCCCAGCTGGGTCCGCATCGAAACCCAACAACCCCAACTGACAGTCCTCACAGAGCGCCCGCCGGTGCTGCCATCCCAGCCGATCGGTGAGGCACATCAACTCCTCGTACGGCACCTCGCTTATCGAGCCATAAGTCATTTCACGCTCCTCCTCACAGGTACCCGAAGTAGCCCAGGTAAAACAAGGCGCAGCCTGCGAGGCAGCAGACAGCGGCCGCCCCAATCGCCTCCCGCCACTCCTGACGGTTGCTCAGTTTTAGCCAGACGGCGGCAATCACACCCAGGACGCCCAGGAGCACCAGCACTTCTACGACGAATGAACCCGCTTGCGCCAGCTTTATCACGGTGCGGGGGCTACTCCTCCCGGTGCGGCCATCCCCTGCTCGGTCAAACCGTCTGCTCGCGCCTCCGCGAGCGCCTGAGCCGCCTCCCCGCTCCCCGCCGCGTCCGGCCGCTCCGCCAAGGCCCCGGCCCAGGCTTTTGCATCCGCCACTGCCTCCGTGTTGCGTGTGTTGAGCGCGCTGCTCGTGTCGGTGATAGCCAGCTCCTGCGCGGTGCGCTGCTGCTGCACGAGAAAGCTCCGCTGGCCGATCTTCCAGACGCCGCGGCCCTTGACGAGCTGCGGGATCGTCGCCCGCTCAGTTGCGGTGAGTCCCAGCAGCTCCCCGTTGCGCTCGATCTCGCCCGGCGACTGTGCGTAGATGATTCGCATCTCGATGTCCTCCAGCAGCGCCCGCGCCAGCGCCACCTGCTCGCTCCCGGCGTCCCCCACCGCTCCGGTGTCGCTCAATTTGTGGAAAGCAAGCCAGTAAGAAGCCGAGAACTCGCGCGAAAGCTTGATCGCCTCCGTCACCCAGCGGGCGACGTGGACGTTGCGCAGGATGGCCCAGGCCTCGTCCAGGATGATCGTCGTCGGCGTCCGCCCCTTGCGCGCTTCCAGCGCGCGCTGAAGCCAGGCCACGAGACAGGTCATGATCAGCCCCAGCGAGCCCGACTGGTAGACCGCGCGAAGATCGATCACCACGACCGGCTGGTCCAACTCCACGCCCGCGGTCTCGCCGTCGAACATCCCGCGCAGGTCGCCCTCGCAGAGCCGGCGGAGCGTCAGACCCGGATCTCGGCCGGCGAGCAGCAGCTCAACGCGATTGGCGTTGATGTGCTGGCCCACGTTCTCCGTCGGATGGAGGAGATGCTGCGCGACCATGTTCAGGGTCGCCTCGCGCGGCCGCTGGCCGGCAGCCCGATTCTCGTCCGCCTCGCGCGTCGCCACGGCCAGGGCCAGCTCGATCGCAGCCTGCTCCAGCGGTTTCAGCCGCCGCCCGAGGTCCGCCTGGACCAGCGCCACCAGGAGCTGGACCTGCTGGCTCGCGATCACCGCCGGCTCCACGCCACGAAGGAGCTGGCGGTCGAGAGGGTTGAAACGCACCAATCCGTGTGGCCGGAGCACGATCGGCTCATAGCCGAGGGCGCGCGCGACCGGTGCGTACTCCCCCTTTGGATCGAGAATCCAGCAGGACCAGCCGAACACCGCCGAGCGGAAAAGCCATGCTTTGATACAGCTGGAATTGTGCGTCGGCACCATGGCCTCACCCGCTAGATAAAGGTGCGAAGCACTCTCCACCGCGATGCACCGCACGGGCCGCGACTCCACTGGATTCACGGCCACGACATAGCGATAGCGATTCCGCTCGCTCGCCAGATGGCTGCTCCGCGCAGCATGCGCCTTCACCTTCCGAGACAGCCTGAAGACCACATCAGCTGTCGTGAATCCGACCGTCCAGCACCAGCCACAGTCCTTACCGTTGAACCGCGCCCTTTTCCGCGTACATGTAGACCGGTATCCGAACGAACGTGTCAACTCCTGGACCTGGCGGGCCAAGCACTCCTTGACGGAGTAGTACATCACCCGCCCGTCTGGACTGACGGTGCCGTCGGTATCCAACAGCCCCGCCAGCAGCGCACGGCGCTGCGCCACGGACGCTCTCAGGTAGCTGGCCGGAATGTGCTTGTTGTCCAGCACCCCGAGGAGTCGCAGTTTTCCGCTCAGGGTCGAGCTCCTCCGAGCCGCACGGCCCGCACACCGGAGGCAGCAATAGCGCTGGCCCTGGTAGTGCGGCTTATACACGCCCTCACACCTTTCGCACTGGCGGATCCGCAGTTGCGTCCGCGCCTCAGCGGCGACCAGCGTGAGCTGAAACGCGTACGAACCACGCCTCGGCTCCATCCTCACACCGCAGCTCCCGAGCTGCTCAACCATCTCCGGATCCGCGCTCGTAAACCTTGCCGAAGAAGTTGCCCCATCTCCTAGCCACGCTCCCAACACATACGGATCAATCGGCAAGTCTGCGGTGACGAGCTCCAGCGGCTTCGCCACTGGAATGGCGTGGTTTACCTGTCCGCGGTACTCGAGCGTTCGTCCCATCGCCTCCGTCGTGATCGGCTCGCGCGGCAAGCGCTGATCGCCGATGTACCGACCCAGGTGCCGCTCGACGATCTCCAGAGCGGGTGCTGTCTCGTACATGTTCGAGCGCGCTATTGGCAGCTCTAGGAGTTGGCCTCTTCTCGTCATCTTCACCAAGGCTTCCCTCTGCCCGATGGGTTCCAACGGTCGCAACCAGCGGTAGAGCCTCTCCGCTCTCGCGGCGGGCCCTACGCTCATGGCTACTTCAGCCACGGTGACGGCTGCCTCGGTCGCCGGCGACGCCACCAGCTGTCGCAATCGCGCCACATCTTCCTCGGTCCCGACCGCCCGCCGTTTCGCTCTTCCTGGCCGAGTGAGGCTTGCCCCCATCCGCTGGCGGTGCGTCACCGTGCTCCAGAGATGCTCGGCATCAGCCACGATCCGGCTCCCATCCGAGAACACCACCTCGTAGCAGGCATGCCCAGTCATCACCTCAGAGACCGCCACGATTCGCGTCGGCCTTCCCTCAGCGTCGAAAACCGACTGCCCGACCTCCAGATCGCCCATGCGCGACCAGCCCGACGGCGTTGGAATGGGAGTGTCTACATCGAGCGCCTTGCCCCTCCCGATCACGCCGAGTATCGCCAGGTTCGACGAGCTGACAAGACCCTGCCGGGCCGCTTCGAGCGGATCGAACTGGAAGCTGCCGCCGTAAACATCCTTGCCCATGACCAGCCCGTGGGGGATGAGCGCCCCCTCGTGGACCCAGGGATAGAGGCTGGGCAGCTCGTCGGTGGTGCCGTCGTGGACAGGTGGCGCGGTTACGCGCTGGACCAGATTGCCCAGGCGCATCAGACGCGGCCTGGCCGGACGCCACGAACCATCGGCAAAGCGCCCCAGACAAACGCCTCGTCCTGCTGCGCCACGAGCAGCTGCAGCTCGATGCGCGACTTCACCGCTTCTGCTCGGACACGCTCGCAGCGCGACTCCAGCTCCAGCTCGTCAGGAGCCGAAACACTCAGGTAGCCGGAGAAGACGAAGGCCGCGCGGCCCTGGCCGAGCAGCTGCTCGCGCCGGCGCGCCGCTCCGAGCTGGCGCTTCTCCCTATCGCCGATCCGGAAGCCGCGCCGCTCCTTCTGGAGCACCGCCGCCTCGTCGAGGGTTTGCGAGCCACCGGCCCGCGCCAGCGCCACCTCGGGATCGACGGGGCGCATGACCACGCTCAGCGTCCGCCCAACTCCCGTACGCAACAGGAGGCCGCCGATCCAGTCCCAGCTCTGGGCCAGGACCGGCCACTCACGGATCCAGTAGGTCCGGTGCCAGACTCCCTCGGTGTGGAATCGATCCCACTCGGTCTGGCACTCCAGCGGCCAGGCCAACGCTGGCGCCAGCCCTGGCTCCGCCTGCTCCAAGAAGCTGCGACGATGCAGCGTGCCGCGAATCGCCGGATTGAAGCCCTGGCGGACGATCGCAGCCACGCCGCGCGCCGAGACCAGGTTCGGCGTCACATGGCCGTGGCCGGTGATCTCCTCCTCGATGCCCACCACATCTTCGAGCAGGATCTTGAGCGTCGCCCGCTCCTGCCGCGACGCCCACTCCTGCCGGCTCACCTGGACGCTCTTGCCCGCTCGGGCGCCATGAACAGCCCGCGCAATGCGCTTGCTCGCGCGCCGAGCAGACCAACGCAGGGCCACGAACACGTCGTGCTCCTGGGCCGCGTTATCGCGGCTCGATGCTTGGAACTCGACCAGCTCGCGGTAGCTCTCGAAGGCCGCTCCCCGCTGCCGATCCGCCGGAACGCCGGCCAGCTGCTGCGCCGCGCTGTCGCCCAGGGCCGCGAGCGAGCGCTCGAGGATCTGGGCGCCGGTGAAGGCCGTCTCTCGCTGGCCCAGACGCTCCCAGACGGCGCCCAGGCCGCGCACCGCCGCCCGCTGCTCGGGCGTATCCGAAAACATGAAGCCGGAGCCCGAGGTCCGGAAGACCACGACCAGGCTGTCGCCGTCCGCCTCTCGGATCACGCCCGCATCGCCCCCGCTCACCAGCGGTAGCTCCAGGATCTCGACGCCCTTCACCATCGGCGGCGGATCCTGCAAGACCACCTGCTCACCGTCCGCGTACTGGAGGATGCCCATCAGCGGATAGCGCGACACCCAATGGTTGCGACCCCGCACCGCTCGCCAGAGCCAGCGTCCGCCCAGGACCAACCACTGATCCCAGTTGCGGCGGCCCCAGGTCGCCAGCCCCAGAGCCACCGCCGCGATCACCAGCAGGGCGGCGGCGATCCCGCCGTAGATCGAGCGGGTGGCGCCCACGATCGCCAGCCCCGCCACCACGCCTCCGGCCATCAGCAGGACCTGCGCGGTGCGCAGCCCGAGGATCAGTCCCCGCCGGATCAGCGGCTCAAACTGGACGGGCGCCTCGGCCGTACTCAAAAGGGCTGGTCTCGTTTATGCCCGTTCCGCTGATCACCGATCGGCCCTTTGGCCAGCTCGTCGCGCACGGAGGGGGCGCCCTCTTCCGTCGGCGCGGATCCGCCCGGCGAGCTTCCGGCTCCCGCTGGTCCGGACGACCCTGGCCCGGACGACGGCTCTGTGCCGCCCGCTGTGGCGCCCGCTTTGGTGCCGACACTCTGCGGGACATCCGCAGCGATCGCCGCGCCCTTGATCGCCCCCGCGGCCGCCGGACCGCCCGCCGCGCCGGCAACGGCCGCCGCCTGGCCCGCTCTCTGCCCATTCTGCTTGCCGTCTCCGGACGCTCCTGATCCGCCCTTGCTGCCCGTCTGCGCCCCGCCGCCCAAATCGCCGTCCCCGCCTAAGAAGCTTGGTGCCAGCTTGTGAGTCGTCCGCGGCTCGCCGCTGCCCGTCTCCTGCGCGATCCTCTCCGACGCTCGCGTGATCTGGCCCACGCTCGCGGCACCCTCGGCGACCGCGCCGGTCGCGGTGCCGCCATAGCTCGCTCCCAGCTCGTGCCCGCTCCAGCCCAGGAACGCACCCAGGCCGAGTGGTGCCGCCACGGCGATCATCAGGATCACAACCCCAGCGAGGCAGCGGGCAAGGCCCTGCGTGCCGATCCCCTGATCGACCCCGCCCGCGAGCGCCAGACCGACCGCGAGAACAATCGCGATCAGCGGCTTGGCAATGATCAACCCGGCGATCCATTTGAGCGACTTCCGGACGATCGCACCGCCGTTTGGCAGCAGACCGCCGAGCAGCGAGAGCGGCAAGAGCGCCACCAGCACGTACAGCAGCCCCTCGCGCACCAGCAACTCCGCCGCCAGCATCAGCGCTGTGGCCAGCGCCAATAGGCAGAGGAGGAACCAGGCGCCCACCTCCTGCGACTGCTGCTGCGGGGGCAGCTGGTTGAAAATCGTGAGCGTCTTCGTAAAGCCCTGCGTGATGTTGTGCGGATCGCCGACGGCGACGTAGGGCGTGAAGGCATCCGCGAGCAAGAGGGAACCGATCAGCAGAAACACGATGAGCGGATACGCCGGGCTCACGCTCGCCAACGCCACCAGCCACCGGCCAAGACCGCGCAAGCTGTTGGTCGCCACCGCGTGACCCAGGCTCGCCAGGCTGAGCAGCGCCGCCAGCACCGTGGCAATGCCGAGTACCCGGCCAACCACGTCCCAAAATGGTTCTGACTTCGCGGAGGTAAAATCTGGCGTGGTCGCATTCGACCAGAGCAGCTTCTCGAGCTGGCCCACCCAGGCTCCGGCGCCGTTCGCCAGCTCCTTGGTGATCTCGACCATGAAGTGGCTCCCGCCAGCTCCGGCGGCGTCCCCGGCCGCATTTGCCGCCGCATCAGTCGGGTGACCGGTCCCCACCAGACATGCGGCCTTCGCAGGTTCCTTGTACTGGTTGCAATCGACCGGGGGATCCGCATGCGCAGTCACTGGCGCGACCATGAAGAGGCCCAGACCAAGAAGGGCGTAGACCAGAGCTTTAAAAAGCATGAAAGCCCCTCAGCTGTACGGGTAGGCCTTGCTCAGGCGTCGCCGGCTGAATCGGCAACGGCACTGCTTCGTGCTCCGGTCCCCAGCCGACAGAGTCCCACAACCGCCAGTCCCCACGTTCCCAGCGAAGCTCGTACGTAGCTCCGACCCAGAGCTCCCGAAACTTGGACGTGCTGGGCGACCCCCCCACAACAACCGCCCAGATCCCAACCTGTGCCGTTGTCGCTGTGTACGAGACCGTTTTCCAAGCCACCGGCGTGTCCGTCAGGACACCGCCCTCCGGCACCCGGCCGCCTGGCCAGTCGAACAGCATCTCGGTGACCGGGCGGATGGTCGGTTCGGAGTTGAACGGCGCCCCCTCCGCCACCAGCTGTCGCCGCACGGTCGCCCAGCGCCCATCGTCCAGGGCGTCCGGACTGATCACCAGCGACGCCACCTGGCGGGCTGCTTGCACGGCGCCGTTCTCGTCGTGGCTGAAACCCGCGCCGATCCCATTCACCACGCGGCTTGCGCCGGGGATTGAGGTTGCTGCAGCTGGGGGCGCCGCCGGTGCGGCGCTGCCGCCGCCGCTGTGAGACGGCGCCTGGCGCTGGGTTAGTACGCCACCGCCGAAACCTGCGCCGGCGCCCAGGACCAGCCCCAAGACCAGCGCGACGAGCCCCACCAACACCACCCGCTGAGTGGTATCAGAGCGTCCGTAGTAGCTCATCCCTTCATCGTCCCGCCCATGTGGAGGAAAAAGTTGAGGATTACGCCCAGCCCGCCGAGCAGCACCATTCCCACCGCCGCCAGCAACATCTGCGACTTGCCACCCTCGACCATGCCGGCGTTGTGGCTCTTGTTCCCAAAGGCCATCTTGCCGATGCCCACGGAGAACGCGACAACGCAGACCACGCCGACCAAATACTCCGAGCCGGCGACCAGGTTCGAGATAACGTTTCCGCCGGGCACCTGATTCGGGTCCGGCGCCGGCACCGTGATGTCGAGGTAAGTCCCTATCAGCCAGTTCATGTCTCCTCCTACGAGACTCTTGGCCGGAGCCACGGGTCCACCCGCGGTGATCCGCCCAAGGCATATCCACGGCCCACGGCTGCTGCCAGCCGCAGGAAATCCATCCGCGTCCGCTCGCTCAACAAGGCGGGATCGAACTGTCCGCCCGGCTGCAGGTGGCGATCCCATGCGATGCCGCAGACCGCCGCCACGTGGGGCTCGAAGGTTCGGCGCACCGCGTTCATGTCGAGAAGTCCGCGGTCGTCGACCTCGTTCAGCACGATGATCGTCCGCTGCTGGACCCAAGCCACGCCGTGCACCTGGAGCAGCCGGTTCAGGAGCACACGGGCGTGATGCGCCCCGTCCGCTCCGTTCACCACGATCAGAATCTGATCGGCCACCGCCTCGAGCACGTACGAGGCGCTCGGCTGCAGGATGTCCGTCCCGGTGTCTAGCAGCAGCGTCGGGAAGTGGCGGCAGAGTAGCCGCAGCACCCGCCGCAGATCCTCGCGCGTCATCGCCTCGCGCAGGTGCGCCTCAGACGGCGCGCTGAGCACCTTAAGGTTGCGCTCCGGAATGCTCGACAAGAATCCCTCCAGCTGATTGCTGGAGATGGCGTCCTCCCGCCCACCGGCGCGGACGATCTCGTCCATCCACCCGACCAGGTCATAGATCGACAGCGGATTCGAGATCCGGAGGCGGAACTGAGACGTGCCCAGATGTGGGTTCGTCTCCACCAGGAGCACCGGCTCCGGGCTTCGCAGCCGGCCCAAAACCGTCCCAACGGCGACCGCGGTCGTCGTCTTCCCCACGCCGCCCTTGGGTGAAGTGCTGGCGGTCGAGAACGGGCGCGCCATCGACGCCGTTCGCACCTCCGCCTCAAGGCGCTCCAGCTCCACCTCCAGCCGGCCTGGTGACGGGCTCACGCGGCCACCAGTTAGGTTGTGGACACTGGCCTGCCAGCCGCGGCGGGCGCGCTTTCCTCCTTGGCGCAGCCATTCCTCTCGTCCCGTCCACTCCAAACCCGCCTTCCGCACCGGCGAGCCCGGCAGCGGCAAGACTGCCCCGGTCCTCTCCCCGTTCCAGCTCGGAGGTGCTGCCGCTATCCGCGTTGCTTCTGCCGGCGGACCGGCGGACCGCGTCGGCGGAGCCGCAGCCGCTTCTGCCTCAGGTGATCGGACTGGCTCCGGCCTCCGCTCCGAATCAGCAAAGCTCAGCCCGCCAAAATCCGAGCTGGGCGGCTCCGGCCGCCTCTCGTCGCTCATCCTGTGAGATCCCCGATCAAGCGCATTTCTCCTCGCCTGGTCCCTCCCGCTACCGTGAGTAGCGGTCGGCCTGGGCGCATCTATCGGCCCGGTCGGCAAGCCGTCGGCAGCGAGCGTTTTGTGCGCTCCTGCCGGCGCATCTGCCTGACAACCGCGCTCGGCAGATGCCACGAGCATACGAGAACTCTTGTTCGCTGGCAACCTCGTGTAGCGGGCATTCCGAACTCGTTGCCCGACATAGCTTGGATTCTCCCCAGGCCTCCAGTGTGTCCGCCAGCAAAGCGACCTCATCCCGCATCCGTTGTCCCGAGCGAACCCAAGCACCGACAGGTCCGAAGTCTTTTCGGCCGCCCCTTTTTGCCGGAGGGGCTTTGGCCCTTCCGAGTCGTAGGCCTGTGGACCGTGGTGCCCATGAGGAAGCTGGTTGACCTGCGGTCACCATTTACGACGCCGGTGTGACTCCCCGCAATACCACAGAGAGAGCCTCGCGCGCACGCGCGAGTCTCGACGGTAGAACACGACGGTAAGTACGACGGTAGGCCCCGTTTTTGATCTCGGCAGCGCACCGGAAATGCCCTAATAACGCACCTGGGATGCCCTAATAACGCACCTGGGATGCCCTAATAGCCAGGCTCGCCTGCGCCAACTTTTCCACAGGCCCTCACGGGCCTCCACGAGCTTCGCCCGGCGCCCAACCAAGCCCACGCAGGATGCTGCCGACCCCCTCCAGCCCCACAGCTCGACTAACCTCACCTTGCCCCGGACGACCTCTGGTCCGATACCCACTCTTCTCCTCCTCCCAGGCCCGCTCCCGCGCTACGGTTTCCGCCAGGTCGCTCGCTCGCTGTCGGCGATCAGCGGCGAGCATGCGGGCAAACGGATCGCTTCCACCTACCCTGAGCGTCGCCACCACCCAGGCCTCTCCACGCCGCCCAACCAGCTCCTCCACAACCAAACCTTGCTTCTTCGAAGGCAACCGACCATCAAGGGCGTCACGCCATGCCGCGAGTACATCACCACGGAGCGAATCGCTCGGCCGAGACTCCCGCGGCGGCGTACTCAGCCGCCGAGCCTCCAGCCGCCACATGCCTTTGCCCTTGCTCTTGACGACGGCAAGCTGGTAGCGGCTGTCGGTCCGAGTGATAACCACGCCGGCGCGCTCGACTCGGGCGGCAGCGTTACCCCGCACCGCCCAGTTGACGCGCAGCAGCTCGGTGATCGCCGGCATGTTTCGCTCCTCGGCAATGCCGCCCACCGGCGCGGCGAAGAGCTGATAGCGGAAGCCACCGGCCAGCCGCTCAGCCTCGAGGAAGCTCCAGAGCCGGGCGGCGATCTCGTCCTGAGCGGCGATCGCGTCCCACGTTGGCCCGTGCAGGTAGGTGACGCTCCCCTGTCGCAGCAGATGGGCAGCCTCCTCGCTTAGCATCGCCCAGCCCCGGCCCGGACCGGTGCGCGGCTGGCGGATCCGGACGCTGTCGACGAGACCCCAGATGAGCACCTTGTCGCTGCCGCCCGGGAAGCGCGCCGCCGAGTGCAAGGTCACACTGCGAAGGCGCGTCAGCGAGTCCACCAGCTGTTTTCGTGTCGAGCCCCCCACGCTGACGTAGCCCAGGATCCCCGCCATCTCGGTCAAGCTGAACCAAACTCGCCGATCCCCTGGACAGCCGCGCAAGATGTATGCCGTCGTCAGCTCCGCCAGCAGCCGCTGATCCCCCACCGTCAACCTCGGCCCAGTCTTCTGCACGAACGGGACTCCATACACCATTACGCTCGGAAGAACGAGCTGCACCGGACGCTGCCGCACACCCCACAGGGGTGCTCGGGCCAGATTCGTCTCGTGCCCCAGCGTGTCAGCTCCCAGCTCCCAGAGCTTCGTGCAGACCGGAGGGCCTGATTGCGGCCGCTCTGCCGGCTGTTTCATTGTCCCCACCGCTCCGCGCCGCTTCGCGCGGGCGAAGCCGGTGCCGCCTGGTTAGCGGGACGTGCCAGGGCCCGCAATGGACGCGACAGGCCCCGCATAGTGCACTCCTTCGCCACATCCGCAGCGGCATGTGCGGTCATCTTAGCGGATGGTACATAGATCACGCTCGGTGGTCCCTTTCTCGCTAAGATTAGCGACCTCGCTTCCCCGCCTCTGCAATCCCGTATCCAAAGGAGCGCCTCCTGTCCCATGACTCTGGCTGAGAAAGTCGACCACCTCTTCCGGGTGGTCCATCCGGCAGGTGGCGAGTACACATACGAACAAGTCGCCACCGGAATTCGGGAGCGCGGCATCGCCACAATCTCCGGCCCCTACGTTTGGCAGCTCCGCCATGGCGTCCGCGACAACCCCAATGCGCGCGTCTTGGAGGGGCTGGCCGACTTCTTCGGGGTTCCGGTTGGCTACTTCTTCGACGAACACCTCGCGGCTCGAGTCGACTCCCAGCTTGAGCTACTGGCCAGCCTGCGCGATGCTGGTGTGCAACACATTGCAACCCGCTCCCAAAATCTCTCTGCCGAAGGACTGCGCGTCATCGCAGACATGGTGGAACTGATTCGGCGGCAAGAAGGCCTCGACTACCAACCTGACCCCGAATAGGCCGGAACCTCCAAACACCAGCCCAGACTGACTTCAAGCTTTGTCACCTCGCCGCTCAGGGGCTGAGCAGGCGGAGAGCCTCTGGCCTCCTTTACTGCCCCCTCTTGCCGCTCTTCGCCCGAATGCTTCCCTCCTCCCAACTCCACCAGGCGCCAGAGTGCAGACACCTCCCGTCCTCCTGTAGCCGAGGAACGGCGCCTGTCAACCCACAAGGGGTCGGCGGCGCTCCCCCCACACCGGCCCCGGCTACGCCGGCCTCCGCGCCGCCTTGACAGCCGCCTCCTCATTCACCGATTCCCCCATGGGGGGCATAGGCCCCCCCTCTTCCCACAGCAAGGGACCGCCAACCACGCGGTGGAATCCATGCCCAAGCCGCCACGTCGCGAACTGTTGCGCCAGATAGACGACGTGTGGGCGGCGATCGAGCAGGTTCGACTGACCGGATCCCGCCAGCTTCCACCTCAACTCGATAGAGAGCTGAGCCATGGCTTGACAGCGTGGCTAGGCCTCTTCTCTTCGCGCTCTCCGGCACCCGTTAAGCTCTTCAGCTTTCTAACTCGCTAACATGTCAACATGTCAAAGGTGATCGTCGTCGCCAACCTCAAAGGCGGCACAGGGAAGACCATGTGTTCAGTCCAGCTCGCCGGCGTACTCGCCGAGTGCAAGCCGACGCTGCTCGTCGACGCCGACCCCCAAGGGTCTGCCTTGAAGTGGGCCGAGCTCGTGGACCTGCCCTTCCCCGTTGCTGGACTGCCGTCTCGCACCATTCATCGCCAGCTCGCGTCTCTCGCTACAGGCCGAGACCGAGTTGTGATCGACACGCCGCCGGGCCAGATCGCGATCGTCGCCAGTGCCCTCCAGGTCGCCGATCTCGTGTTGGTCCCTGTGCAACCAGCCACCGGCGACCTAGCTCAACTCGCTGAAACCGCCCAGCTCGTCGATGACGCCCAGGCCTCCCGCGCCACAACCTTCGCTGTGCGCTGGGTCCTGACGCGCGCCCTGGCCCGCACCCGGGCCAGGCGCGACAGCCGCGAGGTGTTTGAGGCCGATGGACTGCCCTTGCTACAAACGGAGATCCCGCAAGCCCAGGCTCTCGCCCTCGCCTTTGGCCAACCGCTAGATCCACATCCGTCCTATCGCCAGCTCGCGGCCGAGCTGGCAGAACAAGGACTCCTGCGATGAACGAGATCCGCCGTGTTACCCGAGGCAGCGGCGCTCGTCGGATCCGCACTGGTGAAGTCATCCCAGGCAGCACGGCGGCGCCCACAAACCCGATCGGGACCAAAATGCTCGGCGTTCGTGTGCCCGAGGTCATGCACCGACAGCTGAAGCTCCTCGTCGTCCAAGACGGCCTGCCACTTGGCGGCGTCTGCGTCGAACTCATCAGGCGCTACATCGAGGATCCTGAATTCCGGGCGGAGACGAACTCCCTCGTTCTCCGCTAGCTTGTTGGCTTGCTAGCTTGCTAACCCGGATCGACCAGCCCAGAGCAACCCCGGAGTGGCCCGACCAGCCGGACGCGCTCGTGTCCCTGCTCGATCGTGACCAGGCCCCGGACCCTCCACGTCTCTGTTCTCAACTGGCCCCCTCCTTTGAGCCGCCGATGGACAGACTGCTCCAGCACGCTAGCTGGCCTTCCACCGGCTCGCACTCCACGGCGCTCCCACCAAACCGGCCCCGGCTACGCCGGCCTCCGCGCCGCTTCGCACATCCGGCTTCAGGCCAGCTCTCGACTGGCTCACTCAGTCCACCGACCTTCAAAGGAGGAACCCCGATGGCAAACAACAAGACTCAGGAGAGCCAGGAAAGCCCGCCAGAACCGACCCAGGACACGACCGCGAGCACTTCTCACGGTCCTGCGCTCAACCGGGTGGAGCTGCTGGGTCGGCTGGCAGCCGATCCCGACGTCCGTTACCTGGCCGAAGGCAAGCCGGTCGCCAACCTGCGGTTGGCCACGAACGAGCGAGCTGAGCCCGAGTTCCACTCCCTGGTCTGCTTCGGCCAGCCGGCCGAGTTCGCCGCCAGCTACCTCGGCAAGGGGCGCCTCGTTTTCGCCGAGGGTCGGCTGCACACGAACAGCTGGACCGACGGCGCCGGCGAGCGACATTTCCGGGTCGAGGTGCAAGTCCAGCGCCTGCAGGCCTTGGATCGGCCGGCGCAGCCGGCCTCCTCGGCCTAATCACCTCGGGAGCCGCCCGTTACGGGCGGCTCCCTTTCCTCCTAACCCACCCACTTAGTGTCGCCGCCTGCACCTCTCCGACGGAATCACGGCGGCGTAGTCGTGCTTCCCACTCTCCTGCTGCTTCCACGCACACCTGCAACGCCGGCAGTGAGCCCAACCGCCCGGGCTAGCTCCTCGATCGGAGAGCACCCCTTGACACCCAGGGCAGGGGCAAAGCCCTTTGGCGAGCGCGACCAGCGCTTCGCTTCTGTCGAACATCCGTGCGAAGGATATGCCCGTTCGCTCATCTCCCTACCGACTAGGGGAGGCTGCGCCTCCGGTTGTCTCCGCCGCCGGCTTCGACTGCGGGCAAGAGGTACGGCGCGCACCGGTCCATGGCCTGCGCGCCGCCAGATACCACGTCCCTCGCTCACGGCTGGTACGCACTCCCACGTGGGTGCACACCGACCACCAGGATTACGCGCTGTGCGTCGTCGCGGTGGAAGAGCACTCGCCACTGACCGATCCGCAATCGCCACAGGCCGCCCATCCCGGCCAGCCTCTTCACGTCTCCGCTAGGAAGCGCCGCCATAGCGCGCCTGATCCGCTCCCGGTCAGTGCGGCTAAGCCTAGGTAGCTTCCGCGCTGCCGGCGGAGCGATCGTGACCGTCCAAGACATAGGTCGTAGCTTGACCGAGCCGCGCGTTTGCCCCGTCTCATGAGGACGGGGGCGAAGCTTATGCCTGAAGTTGAGACGTCAGCATCACGCCCATGATCCTGCTCAGCGGACAGTGTCGAGCTCGGCCATGACTCGAGCCAGCTCGACCCCCTCGCCCCGGCGGTAAGCCGCCAGCCCCTCGGCTGCATCGGCCTCTTCCTCCGCTGTAAGCGGCTCGTCGTCCACAGGCGCCGCGTCGAGCACAGCAAGCATGGGATCAGCCGCCGCCCGCCGCAGCAGGACACCGGCCGGTTCCACGGCGGCCTCGGGCAACTCGTCGACGAGGCGGTGCAGCTCGACCTTGCTCATCCTCCTACCGTAGCAAGCGAACCAGGCAGTCGTCCTCGTGCAGCCCGTCCACATGATCGAGTAGATCACTCGCGGTAGCGACGAAGAGGCCGAGCGTCTCCGACCACTCGGCCGCGCCGCTCTGACGCGCGATCGCGCTCTCGAGATCGTTGCGTCGCGTGCGCAGCTCCGCCAGGTGCTCCTCGAGCTTGCACACCTCCCACGTCCGGTCGTCTCCTGATACGCTCACTTGGACCTCCTTTGTGTGGTCGGGATCGCCGCGTCTTGCTTCCCCGCAGCCGGCGATCTCCTCGCTAAGTGTATCATATCCGGCGTGCTCGCGACTCACTCACCGCGCACGACTGTGCTAGCATTCCATTCGTGGCTGACCGTGAGCAAGACCTTGAACTGATCTCGATCGATGAGGCTGCGCAGTTCGCTAAGCGCTCGCGGCCGACGCTCTGGCGCTGGGCGCGCGCCGGCCTGCTGCACACCTATCGCCGGCGTCTCGATCGTCGCACCTACGTCGATCGCCTGGAGCTCCAGGCGTTGCTTGAACACCCGCCGGTCAGCCTTCGCTAAGCGGCCGGCTTTGCTCCCCAGCGGGGATGCTGGTGCAAGCGTTCCAGGTTCGCTCACTCACCGGCAACGGTGGTCGAAAGTGCGTCATTGCAGTAAAGGTGCCAGTCCGGCCGCAGGGTATTCGGCCACCAGGGTTGTCAGGTCTGGATCTCACGGCGCGCAGCCGAGGGCTGGCCCTTGACGCGCGGCGTCAGAGAATGCTACTGATAGCCGCTCATTTAGAGGAGCTTGTCCGCAGCCTTTGCGGAAGACTTCCTGGCTGTCGCCCGGTGTGGTGGCCCGCCGTTCGCTCTCCGTCCCCCACGGTTATCTGCTCAGCGCGTGGGCAAGGGCTGGTCCGGCGGAGCCGGCACTCCGCCGTTCGCGTTGTAGGAGTCGCATTGCTCGGACCCGCGGAGCATTTGGCCGTCGTCGTAGACGGCTAGCGTTTCGTGAAAGGCCGGCAAGTAATACCTACAGAGGAGCTGGAGCTTGGGCTGTACGTGATCAGCGAGGCGGCGCAGCGGCAGGCCGTACTTGTTGTGGCGTCCCTCCTGGACGAACTGCTCCTCGGCCCCTCCCCTTTCCCTCTCGACCGGCCGTCCCGGAGCGTCTGTTAGTGCCCGCGCTGCTTCCTCGTGGCCGTTCTTTCCCAACCAGACGGCCGCTTCTTCGGGCTCGACCAGGCGGCCGCCCCATAGCCCTTCGTCCGGCCCGACCGAACACTTTGCCCAACGCCCGTCTTTGACCTGCACCAGGCGTTCGGTCATCCCCGCGTCCGCCATTTCCGGGCTCCACTCATTCCAGTCGACGGCCGGGCAGTCACGTGGCTCAAAACATCTACCCTCTCGCACTGGCAGCTCATACCAGTTGACGGCACCCCCTCCAACGATCTGCACGTAGCTGATTGGTTCGTAGCTCATAGCTCTGACTCCTCCTGCTGCTGCACGCCGTCGGCGGCGACATTCTTGCCTATCAACTCGCTCAGGGTGCTCTGACAGCCAGGCTGGCGGCGCTCCCGATAAGCCCGCTGCTGGCAGGCCCTGGATGCATAGATCCGTGTCCGTCCCGGTGTCGCCGGCGGCACCCTCCGCCCGCACCCACAGACGCAGGCCCGCGCCGAGTCGCAAGCAACCGCCGTCGGTTCGGGGACGACCCTGCCTACCGGCGCCGCCGGCGGCGGCCGCCAGGGGTGCAGAGCCCGCTCCCGCAGCCGCTCGGCCAGCCAGGGGAAGAGAGGCTCGCCGAGCAAGCCCAGCTGCTCAATGTCGAGGTCCCGCACCAGGCGGGCGACCAGCCCATGGCAGGGGAAGCAGAGCGGCACCAGGTTCCAGCTCTGCAAATTCCCCGAGTTGCCATCGAGGTGGTGGACCGTCAGGTTATCGCCGGCGCCGGGGGGGCGATACGCCCCACAGTGCTCACACCGCCATCCGGCTTGAGCCTTCACCAGCCAGGCCACCAACGGCCATTCCTCCGGATAGCCCTCCTATTTTCGACCCGGTTTGCCCCAGCCTGCCCGCTCTTCCGCCTCTCCTTTCCCAGCCCCCATCAACCCTTCTCTGCCTGCCATCACATCTTCGGCCGCCCTGGACCCACGTAGTTCTCGGATCCCCTCTTTCCCAATCCCGTTCCGCGTGAGTTCCATAACAGACAGTTTCACCATTGGTGATTATGCCCTATTCTGGCGGCGAATGAACAGCATCGGGAAGATCGCCAAGGCCAGCTCAGCGGCCGGCCAGGTCGGGCTTGTGCGGAACCTGGAGCGTTACTTCGCCGACGCCGAGCGCGACCTCGAGGTGGAGCGCCTGGCAGCGGAGGCCGCCGGCCAACAGCCGGCGAGCTACTGGCACCAGGAGGGCGAGATCGGTCGCTGGCGCGGCGCCGGTGCCGCGCACTTGGGGCTCGAGGGCAGCATCGATCGTGCAGCCTTTCGGAGCGTCTTCGAGGGCCTCGATCCCGCCACCGGCCAGCCGCTGGGCAGGCAGTGGGGCAAGGCCCGCTGGGCTGCTTTCGACGTCGCCTTCAGCGCGCCCAAGTCGGTCAGTCTGCTCTACGCGCTGAGTGACGACGAGCGGGTCCGCCAGGCCGTTCTCGATGCTCTGCGGGCGGGCGCCGAAGCCAGCGCCCAATACCTGGAGGATCACGCCGCCTACGCCCGCCGCTACGACCTGGTGAGCCGCCGAGCTGTCGTCTGCAAGGCGGAGTTGGTCCAGGCGCAGTTCCTCCACAGGATCAGCCGGCCGGTCACCGATCCGACGACCGGGGAGGTCACGGTCGACCCCCAGCTGCACGTCCACACGGTGATCCCGGCGCTGGTCCGGCGGGTGGACGACGGGCAGTGGTCGACGCTCTACTCGCAGCCGCTCTACAGCCACGCGGCAGCGGCCGGCACGCTGGGCCAGGCGGTCATGCGGGACCAGCTCGTCCGAGAGCTGGGGGTCGAGGTGGAGGTGGCCAGCAACGGCACCTTCGAGCTGCGCGGCGTGGACGCGGTGCTGCGCGGAGAGTTCTCGCGGCGGACGCAGCAGATCGAGCGAGCGGCCGACGCCATGGACGTGACTAGCCGCATGGGCCGCAAGGTCGCCACCGTGGCCACCCGCGAAAGCAAGGACGAGATCACCAAGCTCACAGCAGGTGCGTGGTCGCGCGTGCGGGAGCGGGCGGCGGCTCTGGGCTGGACGCCGGAGCGGATCCGCGACCTGCTCGGACGGGAGCGGCGGGCGCAGGAGGAGCGAACCATGGACACCAACCCAGAGCGGTTACTGGCGGAACTAACCAAGGAGAACTTCCTGCTCCGGCGGCGGGATATCGTCCGCGCCCTGGCCGTCCACGCGCCCCGAGGGGCAAGCGCCGACCAGCTGGAGGAAATGGCCGACCGCATCCTGGCGGATCCGGGGCTGGCCGTGCCTCTGAGGCCCTCAGAGCCTCAACCTGGCGTGGATGGGCTGTTGCCCGCCGGGTTGGCCATGGCCAGGTGGGAGGAAACCGGCCAAGAGCAGCGCTACACGACGCCGGAGGTGCTCGAGCTGGAGCGGCGGATGTTGCGGAGCGCCCTGGAGAGACAGGAGGCGCAGGTCGCCCAGGCCAACCCGGAGCACGTGGCGGCAGCGGTGGCCAGCTGGGAGGCGCAACACGGCGTCGCGCTGACGGCTGGTCAGGAGCGGATGGTGGATGCCATCTGCCGCGGCCGCGCCGGCGTGATCGTGGTAGAGGGCCGCGCCGGCGCCGGCAAGACCGCGGCGGCCGCGGTCGCTCGGGAGGCTCTGAATGCCTCCGGCGTTTACGTGGTCGGTGGCTCGCTCGCCGGCCGTGCGGCGCTCCAGCTGGAGGAGGATTCCGGGATCCGGAGCTACACGCTGGCAGCTCTCATCCCCGCCCTGGAGGAGGCTGCGCCGCCACGCGGGAGCGCCATCGTCATCGACGAGGCAGGGATGGCGGGCAGCCGCGATGTCGCCCGCCTGGTCGAGCTGGCGGCGCGCCACGAGGCGAAGCTGGTCCTGATCGGCGATCGCGCCCAGCTCCAGCCCATCGACGGCGGCGCCGCCTTTCGGGCACTTGGCGATCGACTCGGGACGGTGGACGTACCCGAGGTCCTGCGGCAGCGCGAGGAGTGGCAGCGCCTGGCTGCTGCCGCGCTGCGCCAGGAGCGCGGCCAGGAGGCGTGGCAGAGCTTCCAGGAGCACGGTGCCGTGCGCATCGCGCCGACTGCTGACCAGCGCCGGCAGGCGATGGTGGCTGACTATGCGGCGGCGACCAGGGCGGGGCAGGACACCGTGATGCTCACGCTACGGCGCGACGAAGTGGCCGATCTAAACCAGCTCGCACGCGGCGCAGCGGATCTCCAGGGGCGGCTGGGCGAGCAGGCGCTCACGGTAGGCGGCCAGGAGTACCGGCTGGGCGATGAGGTGATCTGCCTCCAGAACGCCGGGCGGATCCGGAACGGGAGTCGGGGCGAGCTGGTTGCGATCGAGGGCGAGGTGATGCAGCTGCGCATGTCCAGCGGCGAGCAGCTGGCGATCGACACCCGCTGGTATCAGGAGCTGG
>JAABUX010002742.1_pt1 | contig 24438 bp, 20 predicted proteins | sample 5561851 | NCBI WGS metagenome assembly JAABUX01 (sample SAMN10711883, study PRJNA513361) | rock metagenome | isolation source: Antarctica rocks | place: Antarctica: Victoria Land, Richard Nunatak red sandstone | collected 2016-01-03 | reverse complement strand
CCAGCAAAAAAACTACAACAACAAGAGCTTTTTCCTTTAATCTAAACTTAATATTATAACATTTGTACTCCCGTCCTGGTATAGTTTTCAACTGAAACCGTGGTATAGCTTTCGGCTGTCATATACACCCGTATTCCAGCTTGAGGAAGAGTTCACAGATACGGGAATCGAGCTGATGGAATTCAAGGTCACGGTAATCGAGCTGCTTAAGCTCCTTGAAAATGGCAGCACGGACGATCTGCTCTACGCTGGGGATATCCTGGCGGCCGAACTCGCTTCCGGTATTGCCCGCCATGATGTCCTCTGAAACGAGAAGCAGTAGCTCGGGGTGACTGTCCAGAATCGTATCGATGAGGCCGAACTCGGGATTGCGGGCCCAGTTAGGCTTCTCAAATTTCAAGCGTAAAGGTTCGAAGAGCTGCATTTTCATAGATGCAATTTAGCTCACAACATACTATCGATCAATTGTTTAACCATTAAAAAACACAGCAGACCCTACCAAATTACCCACATATCCACATACTTGAAACCCGGGACAAACTGAGAGTACCCAGATGGAAATTCAAAGCCTTGATAATTACATACTATCGAACGGAATATGTAGTTTCGATAGAGAAATTCGCAAAACCGAAAGAGAAATGCTGACGGTCAGCGTGTTATCATTTATATACAGACTCTAATTATAGACAGTTTCACGGCGTAATCCAATGACTTCGGCAATATCGCGCTTGCGGAGTGGCTATGGTTCGGTGGCGACGGTTTAATCCGCCGCAAGCAAGAAGATTACCAGCAGGAATCGGTACACTGCCTAAACCTCATTACCAATATTATCTTAACCTGAAAGACCGTTTACACGCATGAAATCATTAAGCAACAGAGATAGCAGGGGGAGTCAGTAGATGAGGAGGATCTAGCGCTCTACCTGGACGAAACAATAGTTTATAGTAGAAAACAAACTCAATCAAATGCCCAACCGCACCATAATTGCCTAATTATTGATCCTTTCTTTCTCATCCTGTATAGGGCTTGTTTTGGCTCGTTCCGCCTTAGCGTCGTGTCCAAACGATTTAGCATAACTTAAACGGAAAATGCGGTATTTACTGGCCTCGCTATGATAAACAACGTGGCTTTTCAAGTTGAAGGCTTCTTCTGCGAGTGATCCAAAATAACTATTCTGCGCCCAGCTTTTCAAAAGGTCATCCACACGAAGTTGCAACGTTCCGGCATTGTTTTTAAAAATTTTCCTAAACCCTGCATTAAGCACGCCATAAGCATCATATTTCCTGGATCCACTATAACTCGGCCCATTATAATAACCTGAAAGTTCAAAAGTCAATTTCCCGCGAAGTTTAAACGCCTGGCGGCTACGCAAGCTATAAGTGAAATAACTTTTTTCAGCCGGCTGCGGGGTAAAGTCTTCCTTGAATTTTCTCCAGCCGCCGGATAGATCATTATTCATCTCCCAAAAGGTCGTGACAATCAGCGGAAATCCTGCCTGTAAGGTCACATTATTCTGGTAAACCATATTTTCAGGCGCTACCTCCAATTGAGTATGGTCAGGGCTTTCGATCAATTGGTAACGGACGATAGGGTTGTTATCCCTGCTTAGCAGCAAGGAAAGCGAATAAGCCGGATCATGGAACCCAAGTTTCAGGTTGTTGGTAACGGTGGGCAGCAGCAAAGGGTTTCCGGTATTTACTGAGGTCGGGCCGTTGTAGGTCACAAAAGAAGCCAGGTCGGTATAGGATGGCCGGCTGCTACGGGTCGAGTAAGAGAAGTTTAATTCATCAGCCTTACCTATTTTTTTAGACACCAAAATATTAGGGAAAAATTCTCCTAACCGGCGGTCAGCCATCATGTGCCAGTTAATCGGGTCGGTCAGCCGGGTCCCGGAATATTCATAACGCAAGCCAGCCACTAACTTCAGAGACGAATCCAGTTGTGCGGTGAAGGCGGTATAGCCTGCGGTGATGGTTTCTTTCATCACTATATCATTTGCAGCGGTTGGCCGCTGAACATAAGAACCGTTGACCAGGTTTTCGATACCTGATACGCTGGCTGTTTGGGTATAGGTTTCTTTGATCCCTGTTTCCAATTTCAACCCTGCGCTTAATTTCGTACTAAAACCCAGTTGCGCCACGCCAACCTGTATATATGTATTAGCGTAAGTTTTTATAGCGGGGGCAAAAAGGGTGTCGTTTGAACCGGCACGATAGCCATTACTGCTCAGGAAAGAACTGGCCACTACCGTAGGGTAATGATTTTGATAATTGAGATAGTCAGCTTCAAAGTCCAGTTTCGATGAATCAGCGATTTGCTGTTGTATCGTATAGTCAGCAATTATACTTCTCCAGTTATTCATCCCCGAGCTGCTGGCCTTCAACAGGTATAAAGAATCGGGCATCACCTGGTAGCTGCCTATATTTACGGTCGGTAAGGAAACGGCGCTATTCAGGTAGTTGAAGCTTAACTCCATCATGGTTTTCTGCCCGGTCTTGAAACCTGCTCCAAGGAGCAGGTTATGATTGTTGGTGACTGGCCTGGTAACACTGGAAAAAATAGACACGGTTTGGCCTCCTAACAATGGTTCCAGTTCGTTAGCCCTGGCGAAAAAGTCTGAGTAGCTCCGGTCATGCGTAAAGCTATAAGAACCGTAAACCGTTGTATTGCCTGCCGTATGTTCGAGGTTAAAAGAGCCGCCCGCTTTTTCGCCGTAGCCATAACCGGCATGGAGGGTGACCGAACCGGTTGTGCCGCTTTTGCGGCTTCTCTTCAAGATAATATTAATGACCCCGGCACTACCCTCCGCATCGTAAGCGGCACCAGGCGTGGTCAGTAATTCTTTTTTGGACACTTCATCCCCGCTGATGCCGTTCAGCAAGGTGATCACCTGGTCGATGGGCATGCGCACCTGTTTACCATTGACCATGACCATGACCCCGGTTTTTCCGTTCAGCGTAACCTCGTTATTCTGATGGTCAACCAACACGCCCGGCGAACGTTCCAAAATAGCCAAAGCGGAACTTCCGTTAGAGAGTACACTATGGTCGACATTAACAACTGTGCCACCGGCTGTTTGCTCGTAGACCGGTCTTGCTGCACTGATGGTTACACCTTGTAATTGCCGGGCATCATCCTTTAGTACGATATTGCCGAAATCCTTACGATCTTCAAAGACAGTCGAATGCCAGTTTTGATAACCCAGGCAACTGATACGCAACCAATATTTCCCGGGCGCTGGGTTTGATAAGTTGAACCTGCCGTGTGAATTGGAAAGCGCAGACCGGATTACGGAACTATCTGCGGCATTGATCAGCCCAACAGTAGCATGAGGAACAGGCTGGCCGTTTGACGCGGTGATCTTGCCGCTGACCTGTCCGGAAGAAAACTTCCACAAACAGCTAAAAAGAAACAGGATGACAAAGGATTTCATTTTATTAGCCTTTTACCTTGTCAAAAAAGTCTTTCTGCAGTTTCAGTGTCTGGTGATCGGCTTTGATGACTCTTACTGCTTCTGCAAGTGAAGCGGCATTGTGTTCCACTTCCACCTGCCCGAGTGCTCTGGTCGCTTTGGAGCCGTCGCCGTCATAATGGTTGGGGTAACCGGCATACCACCATATTGGAGTATAAATATTGGGAAGATTAAGACGGGCTTGTTTTTCCCCTGATTCGTTTTTTGCGCTGTCCAGTTTAACGAGGTCAGGCCGGAGGAAAAGTATTTCGGAGGTTTCCATTTCCCCAGCATGGTCGCCTTTGGTTAGATCTGCCTTGCTTAATGCTGCAAACTGTTTGTCAAATGTAGGGTCATCAATTATTGGCTCATATAGAAACACCGCATAGTTCCTGCGTTTTTCCAGCCGGGTCTGCATAAAATAATGCAGTAGCTCCGGATTGCCGCCATGACCGTTGACAATCACGATCTTTTTGAATCCGTTCCGGGCAATTTCATCGCAGGTCGCTTCCAATAAGTCCCATACCACCCGCTCGGGTAGTGCAAAGGCACCGGGTTGGTGCCTGGCTTCATTGATCTGGCCGTAGAAATATTCCGGGAAGATAACGGCGTATGCTGTTTTCACCGCTTTCACCGCATAGGCGCGTGCTCTGATGATGTCAGTTCCTATTGGCGCGTGCGGCCCATGCTTTTCCAGTATCCCAATAGGAAGTATACAGGTGGAATCTGATAACAGCAATGCTTTAGGCCAGTCGCTAGCTGTCAGTTCTTCCCATTTACTGTGCAATTGCTGGGAGAAGGCATTGCTCAGCAATAGCGCTAAGATCAATATGAGTGTAAGTTTCTTTATCATAAAGCAAAAGAAACCGCCTGGAAAGAACGTTAAAAATTAAAATGGTGACCCGCGGGCTTTAATTGATGAACGACAGGTATATGCAGTTCATCAATTATCCGGCTCATTTCATCAATCAGTTTTTGCCCTGCCTCAAATTGAAGTAGCTTAATATCACTGAAACGCTTTTGCAAAATGGGTTCTTTAAATATAAGCTATACCACCTTCCTTTCTGGTGCCTTTACCATTACCTGTGGTGGACGGTCGCCGTGGCAAATCCTATGAAGGCGGCTAGCAGTATTGTCCTGCTGCCTTACAAGTACCTTTTCTATGTGATGTTCGAGGCGCTGGCCGTGTACTTCAATTTATACTTCCTGATGCCCAAATTATTTAAAAAGGGTACTTATGCCTTGTATTTTTGCATTTTAGCGGTTGTCATCGGGTTAACTATACTAGCTATTGTTGCTGGATATTATTACAATTCGGCTATTACCGGCAGATCCCTGCGAACACTGTACGGGAACGGCTCCAATTGTTTTTATTACTTTTTAGGTTTCGCGTTGCCATCCGCTTTTGCCAGCATGACCCTGGCCATGACGATCAAGTTGTTGAAGAATCGCATCATGGAAGAAAGAAGACAGGAGCAGCTGGAAAAAGAAAAAATTGAAACGGAACTCCAATTTTTGAAAAACCAGTTCAATCCCCATTTCCTTTTTAACAGCATCAATTCCATTTTCATCCTTATCCGCAAGAATCCCGAACTGGCCTCTTCGGCTCTGGTCAAATTCTCTGACCTTTTACGTCACCAGTTATATGAGTGCAATGACCTGCAGGTGCCCCTGCCTAAAGAGCTGGGCTATCTGCGAAACTTCATTGAGCTCGAAAAGCTTCGTCAAAATGCCGGCTTAAGAGTGGAAACCCAGATCGGTGAGTTTTATGGTGATCAACTTGGTGTAGCGCCTTTTATCCTGATGACCTTTATAGAAAAATGCGTTCAAGCATGTGGTAAAAGACTGGGAACAGCCTAGCCGCATTCAAATTGTCTTGACCTTGGAGAACGGATCATTGTTGTTTATTGTAGGTAATTCTCATTGCGGGAAAGAGTCCAAGGCAGCGAGCGGCATCGGATTAAAAAATGTACAGCGACGGTTGGAATTGATTTACCCGCAGCAACATCAGTTAACCATCAGCAGTTCGCCGGACTGGTACGAAGTCAGATTGGAATTAACACTGCAAAAATTGATGAATTTACCCGAAAACGAGTTAGCCTACTTGCTATTATGATGAACTGTGTGATTGTTGACGACGAGCCGCTGGCGAGGGAAGGATTAATCGACTTTATAAGGGAGGTTCATTTTTTACGTATTGCCGGCACTTTTGAAAACCCAGTGCAACTGATCCGTTTTTTAGACCAGCACCCGGTCGACTTGGTATTCCTGGATATACAAATGCCAAAAATGAGCGGCATCGATTTCTTAAAGATCAGAAAGAATCCGCCGATGGCGATTATGACAACGGCCTTTTCAGACTTTGCATTAGAAGGATATCAGCTTAATGTCCTGGATTACCTCATAAAACCCGTTACTTTTGATCGATTTTTACTGGCGGTGGAAAAGGCAAGGGATTATCAGCGATTCCTCTCAAAATCCAATAACCAGGATACTGACTATTTTTTTATTAAATGCGGAAACAGGTATGAAAAAATATTTTTTGGCGATATCCTTTACCTGGAAAGCATGCAGAATTATGTCAACGTTTTCACCGTAAAAGGTAAATACACAACCTTACTTAACTTGAAAACCATGGAGGAGCATTTTAAACCGAATGACTTTATGAGAGTCCATAAATCTTATATGGTAGCTGTCAAAAAGATAAATAGTATTGTAGGCAACGAGATCCGCATACAGTCTGCAACAGTTCCCATCAGCCGAAGTTACCGGAAACAGGTGTTCAGTCGGGTGGTAAACGATAACATAATCGAACACACATTTCGAGACAAAACCGCCAAATTTGTCTGAAAGTTTAACGAATCAGTGCGCAACAACTGATTCCACCCTCTATGAGGCAATTTTTCCAGCTACACGACAGCCGGTGATAACATCGGCCGGTGCAATCAAAGCCTTCTCTAGTGGCCGCATTGCAAGCCGACGAGCATCCTATTGTCGGGCGGACAACTGCGAAAGATGGATTCTATTTTTGCACGTCTCTGTCGAAGTGGGACGTTATTCCGGTCTTTCCAGAAAAGTTTAACGGACACCTTAGGATTGTATCAAGATCGTACAGGCTTTACTCAGATACGAACAGGTCCTTGTCAGGAAAAACAGTATTAATCTGTCAAAATCAACTATACACAAATGGCATGCTTATTTAAGTGGTTTAAAGGCCCTTTAAACGCACCTAACATGTTCCAAAACTATTTCAAGATCGCCTGGCGCAACCTCAAGACCAACAAAGCTTCATCAACTATCAGCATCGGAGGTCTTGCCGTTGGGATGACGGTCGCAATTCTTATCGGTTTGTGGCTTTGGGATGAGTTGTCTTATAATAAGAGTTTCACTAATTACGGCCGCATAGTGCAGGTCATGGAGCATCAAACGACCAATGGGATTGTTCATTCGAATACCTCTATACCATTCCCGTTGGGTAACGAATTGAGAACAGCTTACGGAAACGATTTCAAATACGTAGTGATGAGCTCATGGCCAGGAGATCACATTCTTTCGTCAGGTAAGAAAATAATTTCACAGCCGGGTATCTATATGGATATAGATGCACCCCGTATGCTCTCGCTCAAAATGCTTAAAGGGAGTCAGGATGGGCTTAAAGAACCGAACTCGATTTTACTCTCGGCCTCTGCGGCAAAAGCAATGTTTGCTGAAGCCGACCCCATGGATAAGCTGATGAAGATTGACAACAAAGTATCCGTAAAGGTTACAGGCGTCTATGCGGATATTCCACCAAACACTGATTTCGGCACTCGGAGATTTATCGCGCCTTGGAATCTATACATTACTTCCGAACCTTGGATCTTAAAAAATAAAGACGAGTGGAATGACAATTCCTATCAGCTCTTTGCTCAACTAGCAGAAGGCAAGAACCTAGAGGCGGTGAACAAGAGCATTGTCCGTTCAATTTTCAATCATGTGCCAGCCGTTAATAAAAAAGCTGACAATCCGCTTGTGTTCCTTCATCCGATGGCTGATTGGCATTTGCGTTCAAACTGGGATGAAAACGGCATAAACACGGGCGGCTTAATTCAATATGTGTGGTTATTCGGGATGGTCGGTCTTTTTGTACTACTGCTTGCTTGCATCAATTTTATGAATTTAAGTACGGCTCGCAGTGAAAAGCGAGCTAAGGAAGTCGGAATCCGCAAGGCGGCTGGGTCACTACGCCAGCAGCTAGTCAGCCAATTTTATTGCGAATCACTACTCATTGTCCTCTTTGCTTTTGTTGCGTCTCTGCCGACTGTCTGGCTATTGCTGCCTTGGTTTAATGAGGTTGCCGCAAAGCAAATTGCCTTTCCCTGGCTCAATCCCTTATTTTGGACCTCGGCAATTGTATTTATCTTGTTTACGGGTCTTGTTGCCGGTAGCTATCCCGCCCTGTACTTATCCTCCTTCCAGCCAGTAAAAGTCTTAAAAGGAACATTCAAAACAGGCCGCTTCGCTGCCTTGCCCCGTAAAGCCTTGGTGGTGGTTCAATTCACCGTTTCACTTGCCTTGATTATCAGCACCATGATAATCTATCGCCAGATACAATATTCTAAAAACCGCCCTATTGGCTATAACCGCAACGGGCTAATGATGATACAAATGAAGTCTCCTGATTTTTATGGCAAGATAGATCTACTCGCTAGGGATTTGAAAAATTCAGGCGCAATTATGAATATGGCAGAATCCTCAAGTCCGATGACACAGGTATGGTCAAACAGTGATGGTTTTGAATGGGAAGGTAAAGATCCGACTCTCAAAGGCGAATTCGCCACTAATTGGGTAACACACGATTATGGAAAAACAGTGGGGTGGAAAATTGCCGAAGGCCGGGACTTTTCAAGAAAATTTGCCACCGATTCCACGGGCGTTGTGTTGAATAAAGCGGCTGTAAAGATGATGAACTTAAGGAATCCGTTGGGCGCTATCATCCGCAATGTACACGATACCAAAAAACGAACGTACAAGGTCATCGGAGTCACCGAAGATTTGGTGATGGATTCTCCCTATAAGCCGGTAAAACAGGCGATGTATTTTCTCGATGCTGAAAACGTAAACTGGATGGAATTGAAATTGAGTCCAACTAGCAGCGCGGCAGAATCGCGCGCAAAAATTGAATCCGCTTTTAAGAAATACATTCCGTCTGCACCATTCGATTACCAATTTGCCGATACTGAGTTTGCCGCAAAATTTGCCACCGAATCCAGGATCGGTACCCTCGCTACATTTTTTGCGTCACTCGCTATATTCATCAGTTGCCTTGGTCTATTTGGATTGGCCTCATTTGTGGCCGAACAACGCACGAAAGAAATCGGTGTGAGGAAAGTCTTGGGGGCCTCAGTGCTCAACCTCTGGAATTTGCTATCTAAAGAATTTATCCTGTTAGTTGCTTTATCGTTTCTAATTGCCGTGCCTCTGTCGTATTACTTCATGCATGGATGGCTGCAGGACTACGAGTACAGAACGCAGATATCATGGTGGGTTTTTGTTGTGGCCGGTCTTGGTGCACTAATCATTACATTGATTACGGTCAGCTTCCAAGCAATTAAAGCGGCTACCGCAAGCCCGGTGAAAAGTTTGCGCACCGAGTAAACTAAAATTATGAAAAGTAGCTTGTTGATTTTTAGGCTGAAATTATTGCCATGGTTAAGTTTTTTGATGCTTTATGGTTCGTTTGGCCATGCGCAAACAAGCCCAGCACAAAAACGGACAGCAATACATGTTCCGATGGATGCCAAATACTGGAATTTAAATCAGCCGAACGCAGCGTTTGTTACTTACAAAGGGATAAAGGCCTTAGAGATAAAGGGCGAAAAGCAAGTTGTAGTCAAAGCCCTGGAATTCGCCAATGGTACCATCGAATTTGACGTTCAACCGACTGATGCTCAACACTCGCCTTTCGTAAGCTTTTATTTCCGAAGACGCGATACGCTCGAAAGTGAATGCGTTTATCTGCGAATGGGCCGTTCCCATAGTGAAAAGCGCAACGATGCAATACAGTATGCACCCTTCATCAAGGGAGTGAATCTATGGAACTTACTTTATCACTTCCAGGGCCCAGCTGTTATTCATACCGATGGCTGGAACCATGTAAAACTGGTGGTGTCAGGAGTACAGCTACATGCTTACGTCAACGACATGAGCAAACCGGCTTTAGAAATTCCCCGTATGGAAGGTAATACAACAAACGGATCAATAGCATTTGACGGACATGCCGTTTACGCCAATCTTGTCGTGAAGCCAAATGCCACGGAAGATCTCCCTGCAATTCCAGGAGCCGACCTGACAAACCATGATGCCAATTACATTCGCAGCTGGCAGGTAACGAGACCTAATTGGATAAGTGCTTCCGGTGATGCTGGCAGTATCGAGTCAATTAAAGATATAACCACGTGGATGCCGATAATTGCCGAAAGGCATGCGCTTATCAATATTACAAGACTGTATGGTATTGGCTCTAGTAAACCGAAGCGTTACGTTTGGCTTAAAACCAGTATACACTCGGAAAAGGACCAAGTCGTCACCTTTGCAAATGGGATTTTGCGATGATGTGAGTGTTTTTATTAATGGTGGCTTGTTGTATATTGATAAGAACACCTATTGGCTTCCTATCCGGAAATACCCTGATGGCAGATGCGATATCAGGAACTCAACCATTCAGTTGCCGTTAAAAGCCGGAGAAAATCAATTAATGATTGCTCTCACCAATTATTTTTATGGCTGGGGGATTGTAGCCAGATTAAGTACTTTAGACGGCATTTCAATGTCAAACAAATGATTAAAACGTGAGTGAAAATTGAACTGCCGTTCGAGAAACAGCTAAGAAGAACGCAATGCCGCAGTGTTATAAACTGGCGTTTATGGTTCGCTTTAAACTACTCCGTCCGCAGACTCTTGACCGGACTAGCCATTGCAGCTTTGATCGCGTGAAAGCTCACTGTAGCCAGGGTGATTATCACAGCTAGGACGCCCGCCACAACAAACATCCACCAGCCAATCGTGATTCGGTAGGCGAATCCATCAAGCCAGCTTTTCATGATTAACCAGGCTAATGGACAGGCCACAGCGATAGCCACCAACACAAGCTTCAAAAAATCAGCTCCAATCAGACTTACAATTCCAGTCATGCTGGCGCCTAAGACCTTTCGAATGCCGATCTCTCGTGTTTTGGTTTGAGCGGTAAAGGCGGCGAGTCCATAAAGACCCAGGCATGAGATCAGAATGGCAATGGCAGCAAAGAAGCTGAAAAGATTACCCGTTATTGCTTCTGATTTATAGAGCTTGTCGAAGGTCTCATCCAGAAACTGGTACTCAAATGGAAAATCAGTCCCTGTTCCTTTCCATAACCTAGAGGCTGCAGAAATTGCCTTTTGAGCGGCACCTGCTGTAGTTCGCACATAGACAACATAATTGTCTGTCCTGCGATAGTATAAGATAACCGGTTTAATAGGCTCTTTCAGGGAGTTAAAGTGGAAGTCTTTAACCACTCCCGTAATAGTTCCATGCAGCCGGTGGAAAACAAAGCTTTTTCCAATGGGATTTTTAATCCCAGCCTCGCGTATTGCGGTTTCATTGAGAATAAAATGAGAAGAGTCGGCAGGACCACCCGTGAAGTTTTTACTCCCCGGGATCATTTTGAGGTGAAAAAAGGGAATGAACCGCTCGTCAATACTGTTTTGTACGATAATGAAATTATGTTTCGGATCCTTCCCTTCCCAATCAGTATCGCCAGTAGAATTTCCAAGTTGAATGATGTTGGAATTACTGGCACATACGGCCTGGATACCCGGCTCACGGCGAAGTTCGTTTCCAAGAGTAATTACATGTTGCTGCATATCCTCTTGAACTCCAAAGGCAAGGACCTGTTCTTTATCAAATCCTAATTCCTTCTGGTGAATGTACCTGAGCTGCCTTCCAATTACCAGGGTACCGATGATTAGCGCAACTGAGAAGACAAATTGGACAGTGACGAGTACCTTCCGAAATCTAGCTGACCCTGAACCAGGCATGACTCCGCCTTTTATAGCGGCTATTGGTCGAAAAGAAGAAAGCAGCCAGGCAGGGTAAATGCTAACAGCAGCCAGAGTCAGTAACAGTGTGAGCGACAACGTGACCCAAATAGATCCATTGCTGGGATCCAGAGCCACCAGATACTTTCCGGTGAACCGATTAAAATAAGGCATGCCTATGATGATGATGATGAACGAAAAGACTGTGGCGACGGCGAATAACATGCCTGATTCCACAACAAACTGGAGAAAAAGCTGCGTTCGGGAGGCTCCGATAATTTTGCGCATGCTGACCTCCTTGTTGCGCGTTAGCGAACGTGCCGTCGAAAGGTTTACATAATTAATGCACGCGATGAGCAGGATCAGCAAGGAAATGGCTAAAAATATGTATACGGTTGTCAGGCCGGGCGAACTGCCATCGGGGTTGTATAGGTGCAAATGCGTCAAGGGCTCCAAAAGATAGGTGCTGCTAGAGCCGGGTTGGTTCTTGTTATGAATATTGGTTAGCTTTTTTGCTACCGCCGCTGGATCTGCCCTCTGGTCTAGCAATAAATAGGTTTCAGTATTAAAATTACCCCAATCCTCATCAATGGTTTTCCAGTTGAGGTTCCCTTTGAAGTCTTTCGCATACCGGTCCATTGGGAGGAACATGGTATACTGAAAACTGGAATTTTTAGGGAAATCAGGGATTATGCCCGTTACCGAAAAATTCATTTTTCCTGGACAAATCAGGATTTTACCAATCGCGTTTTCGGTTCCAAAGTATTTATGGGCCTGGCTAAGGGTTAAGATGATGGAACCAGCATCAGTGAAGGGCGCTCGTGCGTTCCCTTGAAGAAGGTGGATTCCAAAAAGGCCGAAGGTTGCAGGATCTGCATAGGCCGTGGTGGTTTCAACGAATTGTTTATGGCTGTATCGAAATAGGGTATAGTCGTAATTGCCCTTGAGACGGACTGCAGTTTTAACTTCTGGAATTTCTCGCTTTGCCCAAATTGCTATCGGAGCCTGAACACCTGACCAGATCTCCATGGCAGCAGCAGTGCCCATGTTGGCATTTACACGGTAAATCTGTGCGGAATGGGATACTTTCTTGTCAAAGCTCAACTCATCCTGCACCCAGAGCAAAATCAGAAGACCAACGGTTAGACCTAAGGTAAGACCTAGAACATTAATGAGGCTATAAAACTTAGACTTCAGTAGATTTCGAAAGGCTGATAGGAACAGGTTTTTGAGCATGGCACAGTTGTCTGGGGTAGGGACCATACACATTCCGAGCCATCGCGAAAAACAGCTTTATTAAGGCTCTTACATAGATTTACTTATCGAGACGTTTGTATTCGTACACCCCATGTTCGAAAATGAACATCCAGAATAGGTACGGACCATGCGGATGGTGCGGCTCGGCCGCTTTGGCCTGACTTTTCACTAGGTTGCATTACACTCAGGCAACCTGTAAACAATAACAGCCACCTACGACAACGACATGCAACGACTAACCTTCATACTTTTTACGTTTTTTATTGCCTCTTGTAGGGACAAGAAGATTAACAATGAAAAAAAGATCTTTGACAGAATTGAATTCGTTTTTAACTTAAAACAGACGGTTGAAGAAGATGGTTGGAAGTCGTTCAACGACAACAAATTCGATGTGCCGTTAATTTATTACACAGACTCAACATCGTATGTTGCAAACCCGACAGGAAAATTCCTTAAAACTTTTCAATCACAACTTTTATTTAAAAATGCGCAACTCTCAATTTATAAAACCGACCGACGGATTGATAGTTTACCGTTTCATATGGAAACTGGTTACACATTAGGTACACCAACAGCTGAATATGACTACCATTCGCCATTTATGAAATGTAGTAGTTATGAAGAGGTTATTAAAAAAATTCCTACAGTATTATCAACCGAAGAGTGGGTTACCATGATCATGCATGAATATTTCCACGGGTTCCAATATAAACATCAGTCTTATATGGAATATATGGAGATGAACATGACCCAAATTAAGCCTGACAGTCTGACTTCATTTTATAAAGACCATTCTTGGTTTAAAAATTAATAGACACTGAGAATGAATTGCTTCTACATGCAATTGAAGAACCCAATATTATCAAAGCGAGGCAAATAATTGACACCTTTTTTACTGTAAGAAGTGAACGCAGAAACGTAACTAAACAAAAATTACGTTTTGAAATTCAAAAACCCGAGAAATTCTATGAAACAATGGAGGGAACTGCCAGGTATGTTGAATATAGCCTTTACAGCAAGTTCTCGACAAAAAACCCCGATTACAAATTAACGTCAGACGCTTCATTTAAATCAGTTGCAAAGTTTAAGCATTACAATATTGAGAGTGATAAGTGGATATATAAAACAGAGAAGACAGCATATTTCTATGCTATCGGATTTAATATGGCAAGACTGTTAGATAAATTTAAAATTGAATATAAAAAACGATTATTTAACCAAGGTGGACTTTCACTGGAAGACATTTTGAGGACAGTAATAACTTCCAAAGCAGCATGACGCCTGTCTGTCACGGCTCCTTATTTTTCTGGCTCATTTTCGGTAAGTTTAACGACTGTGACAATCAGCTGTGAGCATTAAAAATCACAGACGCCTCGGAGTAAGTGGTGTTTGATCGAATGTACGTCCTGACGAGCAGTAAAAAAAACCAGCTTAATTCACCCTATGCACCGATTTAACTTGCTTTTAGTCTTCTTCGTAATATCTACTTTAGCAGCAACGAATTGCATCGCTCAAAAGCCCAGGGCTGTTCCGGAACATAGGGCAGATTCAGCAAGAACCAGTCAAATCTACATCCCTACTTCTGGGCCCTTGTTTAAAGAAGTTACTCGGCTAGATTCCATGCAGTTTGCAGCCTTCAACGCCCGCGATCTGAATAAATTGATGGAGTTTTTTGATCCCAGCCTGGAGCTTTATCAGGATAATGAAGGTCTGAGAAATTACGTGGAAACGAGAAATGGCTTTGCCAAGCTCTTTCAAAAGGATTATGCTCTCACGCGTAAACTAGTCCCCGGCAGTATGGAAGTTTATCCAATTAAAGGTTATGGTGCGATTGAGACTGGTTCTCATACTTTTTCACATATTGAAAACGGCAAGCTGGAGGTTGGAACCTTTAAATTTACTCAGGTCTGGCAAAGAAAAGCTGGTACTTGGCGGGTGACTCGGGAGCTAACCTATGGTCATAAAATGTGAGCGATAGGTTCGAACCTTGCCCTAAAAAAACGCTCGCGAAGCTGCCTCTTTAGGAAATCAGCTTATCTGCATGACCGCTTGGCTGACCCCTTAAAGCACCGCCTGCAGGCCCGCTTCCATTTAGGAGGGCGGCAGCTTCGGCCTGACGAATAACACTGTGCTTGACCGAATAAGTATAGTAGATGATGAAGCCGATAGCCATCCAGATAAGAAGTCTTAGCCAGTTTTCCATACCTAGTCCAAAGATCATCAGCAGGCACACGGCAATACCGGCGATCGGTACAAAGGGCATAAAAGGTGTTTTGAATGGGCGCGCGAGTTCTGGGTTCGTTTTGCGCATGATGAGTACGCCGCCGCAAACCAGGCTAAACGCAAATAAGGTGCCTATGCTGGTCATATCACCAACGACATGCCCTGGAACGAAACTGGAAAACAGCCCAACAAATATGAAGAATGCAATGTTTGACTTATAAGGGGTGCGGAAACGGCTGTGCAGGTCTGAGAAAATCTTCGGAACCAGGCCATCTTTAGACATGGAAAAGAAAACCCTAGTTTGACCGTAAAGCATTACCAGGATAACCGACGTAAACCCAAAGAGAATGGCAATGGTCACCAAGAGGTCAAGCCAATGATAAGGCAGGTAATGCCTGATGGCATACGATACCGAGGCTTCCTTGCCGGCGATGACAAACTCCTTGTAATTCGCGATCCCGGTAAGAACGTAGGAGAATAGAATGTAAAGTGTCGTACAAACGACGAGTGATCCCAATATCCCGATCGGCATATCCCGTTTTGGATTACGTGCCTCTTGGGCCGTCGTCGAGACTGCGTCGAAACCGATAAATGCGAAGAAGACCAGCCCGGCGCCTTTTATGATTCCGCTCCAGCCGAAAGAACCAAATTTACCGGTGTTAGGGGGGATATAGGGTGTGTGGTTCGCCTCTTTCATGTAAGCCCAGCCGAGAACGATGAAGATAATGACGATGGCAACTTTCGTCACGACGATAATGTTATTAATTCCCGCCGACTCCTTGGTACCCCTGATAAGAATAAGGGAAAGCATCCCAATAATGAAAAGAGCGGGCAGATTGATGATCCCGTGTTCCAGTCCATTGGCCGACTGATCAAAGGGTGAATGGCTTAGGGCGTAGGGAATCTGGATATGGACATACCTCAAAAGGTTGTTGAGATATTCTGACCAGGCGATTGAAACAGTTGCAGCACCCAGGGCATATTCCAACACCAGATCCCATCCGATGATCCAGGCGACAAGTTCACCCATGGTTGCATAGCTGTAAGTATATGCGCTGCCTGCGATAGGGATCATACTTGAAAATTCAGCATAGCACAAGCCGGCCAAAGCGCAGCCTATTGCCGCCAGAATAAAAGACAATGTAACTGCCGGGCCAGCGAACGAACCAGCAGCCTCGGCGGTTTTAACAAAAAGGCCGGCGCCAATAATGGCACCTATTCCAAGGGTGACAAGGTTGAACGAAGTAAGGCTTCTTTTTAACTGGTGCTCACCCACTTCCTGGGATTCCTGCAGCAGTGAGCTGAGTGGTTTAATGAATTTCATGTATCCTTAAAGCGGTTGTGGGGAAAGGCCCCATGCCTATAAGGCAATGAAAATAAGATTATTTCAACAAAAGATCACTTTACCCCAAAAATTGAATAAAAAGTGAGCGGTATATTAAAGATGCATGTGCTTCGAAGTCCTAATTTGAGTCACTGGCTTCGAAGGATTTAATTCTGAGTGAAAGTAGGGGCTTTGAAGACGATATACCACAGGTTTTTCCATGCGGAGATCGTTTGCTTTTCCTGTTCTTTCTACCCGGCTTGGCGAAACAGCGATATAAGGAGCTATGACCAGCGAAACGATCGACATCAATTTGATTAAAATATTCATGGAAGGACCGCTAGTGTCTTTGAAGGGATCTCCTACGGTATCCCCGGTAACTGACGCTTTGTGCGCATCAGAACCTTTGTATTGCATATGTCCATTGATGTCGACCCCCTTTTCAAAACTTTTCTTCGCATTATCCCAGGCACCGCCGGCATTGGATTGGAAGATGCCCATGAGTACACCCGACACAGTAACACCAGCCAGGAGGCCGCCAAGAACTTCGGGACCAAAAGAAAAGCCAATAATAAGTGGTACGGTAAGCGCGATAGCTCCGGGGAGGATCATTTCCCTAATTGAAGCTTCAGTTGAGATGGCCACGCACTTTTCATACTCGGGTCGGGCAGTATAATCCATTATCCCGGGTATTTCTCTGAATTGTCTTCTAACCTCTTCAACCATCGCCATTGCTGCCCGCCCAACCGCTGCAATGCATAGAGACGAAAAAATAAAGGGGATCATCGCACCAATGAACAGTCCGGCTAGGACATCAGCATGATAAATGTTGATCGAGTCAATGCCTGCGATACCAACAAAGGCTGCAAATAGCGCCAGTGACGTTAGCGCTGCGGAGGCTATGGCAAAACCTTTACCAGTCGCGGCGGTGGTGTTTCCTACTGCATCCAGATTATCGGTTCGCTGCCTGACTTCCTTGGGAAGCCCGCTCATTTCGGCAATACCACCGGCATTATCCGCAATAGGGCCAAAAGCGTCAACCGAAAGCTGCATAGCTGTTGTGGCCATCATACCGGCTGCAGAGATCGCCACGCCATAAAGGCCGGCGCAGCGGTAAGAAGTGTAGATGCCGGCCGCGAGTACAAGGATCGGAAGCACAGTAGATTCCATTCCGACAGAAAGACCTGCAATGATGTTTGTAGCGCTCCCTGTTGAAGACTGCCTAATAATACTCAAAACAGGTCGCTTGCCCATAGCCGTGTAATATTCAGTGATCATGCTCATCAGGGTACCTACGACAAGACCGCTTAAGATCGCTTCGTACACGTTTAGCGCCGTAAAGGCGACTCCTCTGATCGAAAGGTCATCTGGCAGCATCCAGGTAACGACAAAATAACTTGCGACAGCAGTAAGCAGGATAGCGGCCCAATTGCCGAGGTTTAGCGCCCGCTGGACGCTATCGGTTTCTTTACTTATTCGAACGAATAAGGTGCCTACTATGGAGAATATAAGACCGAGACCCGCAATGATCAGCGGCAAAAGAATAGGAGCGATACCGCCAAAATTATCATGAGAAACGACCTCTCTTCCGAGAACCATAGTTCCCAGGCTGGTAGCCACATAGGACCCAAAAAGATCGGCGCCCATGCCGGCCACGTCTCCCACGTTATCACCAACATTATCGGCGATGGTAGCAGGGTTTCGAACGTCGTCTTCGGGGATACCGGCTTCTACTTTACCCACAAGATCGGCACCAACATCTGCTGCCTTCGTATAAATGCCCCCTCCCACCCGGGCGAACAAGGCGATCGACTCGGCCCCCAGGGAGAAGCCAGTCAGGACTTCAAGCGCGCGCTGCATTTCTATCCCGTTTACGTTACCATTCGTCTCTTTGACGAAGAAAGTATAGAAAGCGATAAATAATGAACCCAGACCCAAAACGGCAAGACCGGCCACTCCGGTTCCCATAACGGACCCACCGGTAAATGAAACCTTCAGCGCGTTTGCAAGTGAAGAGCGTGCTGCATGCGTGGTACGCACATTGGCTTTCGTAGCGATGCGCATTCCGATATACCCGGCTAAAGCCGAAAGAACAGCACCGATCAAAAATGAAAGCGCAATGAGCGGGCTTGAAGACGCGCTGCGGGTTCCAAGGTAAAACAGGAGTATCGCTGCGATAACCGCGAAATAGCTTAAAACTTTCCATTCGGCCTTTAAAAAAGCCATTGCTCCACTCGCGATATGTCCGGCGAGATCTTGCATGTTTTGATCCCCAGCCGGTTGAGCAGCCACCCACCGTGACTGGATAACGGTAAAAATGAGACCGATTATCCCTAACGCAGGAACGACATAAATTAAATTATTGTAGAAAAACTCCATAAAAATGATAAAAGTAAAAAGTGGGTACGGCTAAAATAGGTTTGCAAAGTTGATAATCATAATCTGGCGACCTTGCGCAAACGGTTCGAAGAACAAAACCAGAATGAAAAAGGACAGGTTTCCCTGCCCTTCATAACTGTACCGGCTGTGCGCTATCAAAGCACCGGTTCGCTAAACAGTGTCTTTATTTGGATTTGTCGATCAGGGAATCCAACATTGTGGCTTCAGTCAGGTGATGCTGAATGCCTGGAATAACCTTGTCAAGAGCACCTTGCAAGTCGGCGTCCTTTGTGTTCTTACGGGCATCTTTGAATTCGCTCAGGTCATCCTTATGGTCGCTCTTCATATCATCCATGTAGGCGATATCGAATTTCCTTCCTGTATTCTTTGACAGATCATTTACTTTGTCTTTCTTTTTGTCACTTAGGTCTACTGGCACAGTAATATTCTTGGTTTTGGCAAGTGCCTTCATTTGGTCGCCCCACTTTGTATGATCTTTAATCATCATGTTAGCAAAATCTTTCACATGGCTATCGGAGCTGTTCTTTAAGGCGACTTTTGCAGCTGCAATCTCATACATACCACCATCCATGGCATCACTTACAAAGTGAGCGTCGTCCTTAAATCCGGATTTCATCGCACTTGCTGTTGAATCCATTTTTGACGTTTCAGCATGCGTTGAAGAGTCTGCAGTTTTCGCTTTGGTGTTGTTGGCAGAGTCGGCAACTTCTTTCGAGTCTTTGCCCGAGTTGTTACAGGAAGTTATAGAAACTGAAGTAAAGATAGCCGCCACCGCCATGACCAATGGGGCAGTGAGGTTGATTTTCAATGATTTCATGTTTTGAAGGATTATGGGTTAATTTTACCCAGTATAAGAAAAAATGCTGCCAAAACATAAGAGGGCATCAAATTTGTAAAAACTTTGTAAAGGATGTTATGAACGAAGTAAATCAAATTCCAGGTCAGGTCAAGGCTCCGGAAAATAATACCGAGCGGCAATACGACCCTTTTGCGCGCACAGACGATTCGGAGTCCGAACTACAAAAGGAGGAGCGTGCCGAAGCCGAACAAGGTTCGCCGGTAGCTGCCCAAATTCCAGGCAGCCCATCTACACCCGGTGGCAAGGTTGAAACTGGCGCTTATGCGTCCAAAGATGATTCGGAAAGTGATGATCCTAAGCCAGGAACCTCACAACCACCCGAAGGCCCTTCACTTCCAGAAGGCCCCGAAGTAAGGCCTTTGCCAGATCCCGAACCACAATATCCGAAACCTGAAATCTTAAGGCCCGATATAGGTTCGCCAGAAATCAGGGTTCCATTTGAGCCTCAGCGGCGTGAGGATCCTTATGATCCAATGATACGCATAGGTGCGGCGCAGTCTTCCTTAGCAGGCGAAAGGCCTCACAACAAAGGTCATGCAGAAAATATTTTGCAGGAAGGCGACAGTGAGGGGGAGATCAGGCGTGTGTTTCCTTCAATCGAAAATCACGATAATCTTGAAGGGATCTCAGACACTGCCGGAGAAAACTGGGGCGGGGAGAACCTCGATCTAGATATTGATAACGACAGTAATAGGGAGGATTAATAACCTCTAAGCAAGAGCCGGGTCAACCTCGGGGTTCAGGTGTGATTACCGGCTCTTTAAAAGCTAACGCTTTAAATTGCGCTGCGGCCTCTGATAACGTTTAGAAGGATCGCAATAACGGCAATAACCAGAAGGATGTGAATTACACCGGCTGCATGGTAAACAAAGAAGCCAAGGGCCCAGCCAATAATTAAAATAACAGCGATTAGATAAAGAATTCCGTTCATGTATTTAAGATTTTAAAGTTATACAGAAGAGAATTCAAAAATCATTCCACTGATTTTAAATTAGTTGTATCCTCCTCTCAACTACCAGTAAGCGCTTTCCTTTATTTTCTATTGTTTCGTGTTCCTGAAAGAGGGAGAAATTCTCTACCATATGATGAAAGATATTCCTTGTACTATTTTTATCCTTTATGGATCCAACCAGCGGGATAGCGTTTAAACGCGAACTTGGTCTATTTGATTCGACCTTACTTGTAGTTGGATCGATGATCGGATCCGGTATTTTCATTGTCTCAAGTGATATCAGCCGCTCGATAGGATCACCTGCCTGGCTTATGGCCATTTGGCTGGCCACTGGCTTTCTTACTCTGATGGCTGCTCTGAGCTACGGTGAACTAGCCGGCATGATGCCTAAGGCTGGGGGACAATATGTCTATCTGCGCGAAGCGTATAGTCCGTTAACAGGGTTCCTATATGGTTGGACCTTATTTCTGATTATTCAAACCGGTACCATTGCCGCGGTAGCCGTGGCTTTCGCAAAGTACACTGGGGTTATTGTACCCTGGTTTGCCGAGTCAAACATTATTGCACATTTGGGACCTATCCATATTTCGAGCAGCCAGTTGCTTGCAGTGATTTCAGTGGTTGCCTTAACCTGGATAAACAGCCGGGGAGTTAAGACAGGCAAACTAGTGCAACTTGTGTTTACTATAACCAAAGTAGCGGCTCTTGCCTTGTTAATCCTCGCAGGGATTGCTTTGGGACGTAATCATAAGGCGATAGTGGCGAATTTTGGTCATTTTTTTCAGGTTCCCTTTAAGACGGAGCTTAATGCGGCGGGTCTGGTCATACGAACCATTCTTACTGGCCCCTCGATATTGATTGCTGCAGGAGGGGCGATGGTAGGTTCGCTGTTTTCAAGTGACGCCTGGAATAACATCACTTTTACAGCTGGTGAAGTTCGCGACCCCAGGAAGAACATTCCTTTAAGTTTGTTTTGGGGCACCTTACTGGTCACCGTACTTTATTTGCTGGCAAATCTCAGCTACCTCATGGTTCTCCCTGTGCAAGGAAGCCTGGCAGGTCCAACGATCATTTCGCGCGGAATTATGTTTGCCACTAACCAGCGTGTGGCAACCGCGGCAATGAGTGTGGTCTTCGGTCTTCCGGCAGCGGTCCTCATGGCACTGCTGATCATGGTTTCAACCTTTGGCTGTAACAACGGCCTCATCATGTCTGGTGCCCGTGTGTATTATGCTATGGCAGGTGACGGGCTTTTCTTTCCAAGAGCTGCAGCGCTCAATAAACAGGCAGTTCCTGCTTTTGCTTTATGGATACAAGGCATATGGACGTCTTTACTTTGTCTTTCGGGCGGTTATGGGGCGCTGCTTGACTATGTGATATTCGCAGTGCTCTTATTTTATGTGCTTACTGTTGCGGCAGTGTTTGTCTTGCGGTTCAAACAACCCCTGGCGCCAAGGCCGTATAAGGCTTGGGGGTATCCTGTGGTTCCCGCGCTATATATTGTTATTGCTACTGCAATAGCGATAGACCTGCTTGTGATCAAGTGGGAAACAAGCCGTTGGGGTGCGCTAATCGTCATATTAGGCATTCCCGTGTATTTTATTTCTAAACGTTTCTTTACCCGGGTTCCGTCAATTCGATCATAATTAAGCCAATGGCCGAAACAGATTATAAAACTAGATTTCCAGCTGCATTTCCCAAATTAACCGAAGATCAGCTGACCTTGATCGCCTCGCTTGCCCACTCTAAGACCTACCAGGATGGCGATTATCTATTTCGCGCCCGGGAGGCCGAATTCAAGTTTGACGTTTTAACACGAGGGAAGGTAAAGATCATTGACCGGTCTTCCGGTGAACCTCATGTAGTGCTTGTCCATGAGGCTGGCGAATTTACCGGAGACATCGCCAACCTTTCGGGCCGCAATTCCAACGTCGATGCCGTCGCGAGCGGTGTTGTCGAAGTATACGAAATATGTACCCCAGAACTTAAGGCCATTATCGCCGAACGACCCCAGCTTAGTAAACTCTAATTAATTCACCTACAATAAATGTACTCCCACCAATAAATATGAAATCTTTTGGCCCCGCGTCGGCCTTGGCCGCGTTTAGCGCGTCAAGACTTGACTCGTAGCTTTCTCCACGTAGTCCAAAAGCTTGAGCTTGTTCCTTCAATACACCGGCTGGAAGGGCCCGGGCAATACTGGCCTGGCAAAAATAATAAACTGCTTCCCTAGGGAGCAGCTGTAGCATGGTCGTAATGTCTTTGTCGTTAACGACCCCGATCACCATGCGTAAGACATTGTAATGAGTACTTTTTATTTGTTCGACAACATCACGCAGCCCGTCTGCATTGTGCCCTGTATCGCAAATGATCAAAGGACTTCTCCCCATAGTCGTCCAGCGCCCGGTTAAATGGGTAAGGCGCTGTACACGGCTCAAGGCCTTTTGGACATTGGTTAGGCTAAAGCCAAGTTTTTCCAATTCCTCAACGGCGCACAAAACGGTTTTAAGATTTTTTACCTGGTAGTTCCCTTTGAGGTCAAGGCGATACTTTTGCGGCGCTTCGTCACCGGGCTTTTTTAAAAAGACTTCTTGGTAGAAGGGATATTCCTCGCGCCAGGCAGCTTCATACTGCAAAGAAGCAAAACTTAAGGGTGCATGTCTTTGTCTCGCTGTTTCCTCAAAAATTGGAGCTACTTCTTCCATAAACTCACCAACAACGACAGGCTTTCCTTCCTTAATTATTCCGGCCTTCTCGGCAGCGATCTCCTCAAGGCGGTTCCCGAGGATATTCATGTGATCATAACCAATATTGGTGATCACGGAAAGTTCGGGGTCAATGATGTTTGTGGAATCAAGCCTCCCGCCGAGCCCTGTTTCGATGACGGCAATATCGACCTTTTCATCGGCGAAATGCTCAAAGGCTAGTCCGACCGTCATTTCAAAGAAAGACGGCTTTATGTTCTGAAGGTCTTCCGTGTGTTTTTTAACGAACCTGACGACAGTCGAACGCGGAATCATTTTTCCGTTTACCCGTATGCGCTCTCTAAAATCCTTCAAGTGAGGTGAAGTGTACAGGCCCGTTCGATAACCCGACTGTTGGAAGATAGCCGCGAGCATATGACTTGTCGAACCTTTTCCATTCGTGCCGGCTAAATGAACGCTTTTAAATTTGGTTTGCGGGTCACCCAAAAGAGAGCAAAGTATCCTGACGTTGTCCAGACTCGCTTTTACGGGCATCTTATCCTGAATCATACCCGGCTTAATCTCGCGCTTACCGCCCGGCTCTAAGGGATCTGGGCCAGCATCGATGCGCTGAAACATGGGAAGGGCTTCGTACAGGTAACGCAGGGTGTCTAAGTAATTCAAACTTTGAAACTAAAGAGGTTTTTCCAATTGGTGAGTGTAGTGCTGGGTACACTATGCCTACAAATCAACGTAAATCTTAAGAATTGGAAAGGCATTAGCCCTGCCCCAGCCAATAAGCTTGAAGACGGACGTATGTAAATATTATAAAATTTACGTAGCGTAACGGAAAACATTAGATTGAATGGTAGCCCTCTAATATTTAGCAGACCTGATATTTTCGTACTCAGCTTGAATAAGTGCTCTAGCGGTCCCAATCTCAAGAAGGTCGGAAGCTCTACAAATGAAAATTGCTTCAGCCGTGCAAGTTGTTTCGAAAAAATTTTGTGCTTGAAACTCCTCCCAATTGCCTAGATTGTAATGACAAACATCGCCATTAGGTGTTGTAAACTGCTGAATGCTAACATTTGGACAAATTTGACTTAAGGGCACCTCTAAAAACTCGGAAAGGCAAATTTATTTTATCAAACACTTGATTTATAGCGGTTTGACTGCTATATTTCGGTATGAAAACGTTCAAGAAAAGCAAAGCTATCGGATTTTTTGATGAAGA
>JAABUX010002740.1_pt1 | contig 24449 bp, 19 predicted proteins | sample 5561851 | NCBI WGS metagenome assembly JAABUX01 (sample SAMN10711883, study PRJNA513361) | rock metagenome | isolation source: Antarctica rocks | place: Antarctica: Victoria Land, Richard Nunatak red sandstone | collected 2016-01-03 | reverse complement strand
AAAGGTCGTACCCGGCGATGCGCGGACGCCGCTGCATGCCGTTGGTCACGGTGACGCCGCGCGCCACCTCGCCGCCGTAGCGCAGACCAGGGGCGATGGCGACGCTGTGCTCGATCACGCGCGTGGGTGCGACGCCGTTGTCCCACATCAGACGGTTGTAGTGCGTGACGTGCGCCAATAAGATGTGCGGATCGTCGGCCACCGGGTGGCGCGACTCCACCGCGTGGGGCCTGGGCGTGTTGTGCTCCAGGTAGATGCGCGGCAGCCTGAGCTGCGCATCGCTCAGGATCTCCGGCCCGTCGACCAGCAGGTTCTTGGGCGTCTGGTAGATGACCAGGTCGAGCGCGAGGCTTTTGACCTCATCGACCGGAACCTCGCGCACATAGTCCGGCAGATCGAACGTGTGACCCCGGCCGCCGTAACCTTCGGGCCGCCCAGGACGCACGGGCAGATACCAGTCGTGCTCGACCCGCGCCAGCGTGTTCAAGTAGCTGCCGTGGATGTGCCACATCAAGATTTTCAAGCGAGGGCCCCTCACCCCCACCCCATGCGGATTGGTCTCTCGGCTCCGCGGAGCCGAGAGACCAACCGGCTCTCCCTGTGCGCGGGAGAGGGGAGTAGGACTCGGCCTCTGCTCCCCCTCTCCCACGGTAGGGAGAGGGGGTTGGGGGGTGAGGGTGTCTAGGCGCTGCACTGCTCGGTCACTCCCTTTTCCAGCAGGTCCCGCGCCACCGCGACGACCCTCGCGGGATCGAGCAGGCGCAGGCAACGATGGTCGATGGGGCATTCCCAATACGTACAGGGGCTGCAGGCCACCGCGTGACGCACGATAGGGTGCCTGCGACGGTCGAGCGGCGCCCAGCGCAACGGATCGGCCGGCCCGAACACGCGCACCGTCGGCGTGCCGACCGCCTCGGCCAGGTGAGCTGGCCCCGTGTCGTTGCCGATGACGAGATCCATACGGGCCAACACTCCTGCCAGCCCGCCGAGCGACGTACGACCCACCAGGTCGAGGATTCGCATCCTGCCCCCCCTCTCCCGCGCACCGGGAGAGGGGGTTGGGGGGTGAGGGATTCCCTCCGCCACCTGCCGCGCGGTCTCCACCTCGTCCGCGCTGCCCGTCAAGACGACACGCGCGCCATGGTCGCGGATCAGACAGTCGGCCACGGCCGCGAAGCGGTCGGGTAGCCAGCGACGGGCGGGCGGGCGGGCGCCGGGATGCAGCGCCACCCACGGCCCGTCTTTCGGTCCCAGCGGCGTAAGTAGCCGGGCCGCCTCGGCGCGGTCGGCCTCATCAAGAGGAAACTCGAGCCCGCCGCCGAGGTCAGGGCAACCAAGCAACCGGGCCAGGCCCAGGCAACGCATGACCTCCGGCAGATCATCCGGATACGGCGCCGCCGGGTCGAGACCGTCCGGCGCGCGCGGCCCGGCGTAGTAGCCGGCGGCGCCGCGCGCGCCGAGGTCCAGGGCGAACGGGTTGCTATCACCGCCGCTGCCGTGCATCTGCACCACCAAATCGTAGCCGTGGGCGCGCTGCGCGGCCAGGAACAGGTTCGTCCGCTCCGCGTCGTAGGGCGCCTCGGCGATGCCCGGATAGCCGGGAAACGCGACGAAACGATCCACGTAGCCTTTGTAGTGATGGGCGAAGGACTCCGCCCAGGGCAACCCGATCAGGGTCATCTCGGCCCGGGGGAAGCCCGCCCGCAACGCGCGCAACGCGGGTATCGCCACCAGCATATCGCCCAGCTGCAGCATGCGCACGACCGCGATGCGCCGGGGCGTGAAGGCGAGGAGCGTCATAAGGGCCTCGCGGTCAACGGCGCGCTGTCCATGTCCACCCTGGCGCCCCGCTGGGAGTCTGGACGCTCCGACAACAGGGACAGCGCCGCGTCGACGACCTCGCGCGGGTCGATGTCCAGACAGGGCAGGCCGATGGGACACTCAAAGAGGTAGCAGGGGTGGCACGGCGTGGGCCGGCGCAAGAGCGCGTGCGGCGCCGAGCGCGGTCCCCACTGCGACTCCAGGTCCGTGCCCGAGAACAGCGCCACCAGCGGCGTGCCCACCGCGTCGGCCAGGTGTAGCGGGAGGGTGTCGTTGCAGATGACCAACGCGGCGCGCTCGACCAGGGCGGCATACTGCCCGATGTCGGTCGTGTCGAGCAACGCCCGCGCGGAGGGAGCCTGTTCCAGCACCGCGGACACCAATCCCTCTTCGCGGGCGACTCCGGTCACGAGGACGGGCCAGCCGCGCTCCGCCAGCAGGCGCGCCGTCTCCCCGAACCGCTCCGCCGGGTAGCGACGCGCGGCCGCGCTGGCGCCGGGGTGCAGCAGCACGAACGGCCGCTCCGGGTCGAGGGCCGCCGTCCGCAGGAGCCGGGGGACCGCCGCGCGGGCCTCCGGCGGGATCGCCACGACCAGCCGTCGCTCACGCCCCACGAAGCCCAGCGACTCGACTAGCCGCAGGTTGCGCTCGACCTGGTGCATACTGTCGGGCGCGCCGCGCAACTCGACCGAGAGCGCGCTGCCGCCGAACTCTTTGGACTCGCCCGCGCGCAACGGGATGCCCGCCAGGTAACACACGTAGCCGGGAACGTGGGGCGTCTGGCTGAACGAGGTGAAGATCAGCGCGGCGTCGAACTCATACGCGGCCAACTGGGCGATCAACTGGCGCTCGCGCTCTGGATCGAAGGCCATCTTGTGACCGACGTCCTGCCAGACCGGCCGCCAGGTGATGACGTCGTCGATCCACGGCAACAGCGCCGCCATGGCCGCTCCTCCTGGTGTCGCCAGCAGGGTCAGCCGGGCCCGCGGCGATGTCTCTTTAACCGCCCGCAGGGCCGGTCCCAGCATCAGCACGTCGCCCAGGTTGTCCAGGCGCACGGCCAGGATGTTGCGCGCGGTGAGAAAACTATCGGCCATCAGCTATCGGTCGCCGGCCGCGCCGGCGCCTCCGTACTTGGATCGTGCCGCCGGCGTCCAACGCGCGGCGGGTCGGAGACGACATCGGCGTCACTCCTGTTGCCGAGGGACGGCGTCCGCGTGCTTTCATCCAGCAGCTCACGGGCCGCCTCTACCACGGCCTCCGGGCTGACCAGGGTCAGGCATTCATGATTGTAGGGACAGGCGCGCTTGTAGCAGATGCGACAGGATACCTCATGGTAGAGCTGGCGGTGCGGCGCGCGCCAGGGACCCCACTGTTCTGGCGGATTGGTCAGCGCAAACAGGGCCACCACGGGCGTCTTGACCGCGGCGGAGACGTGCATGGGGCCCGTATTGTTGGTGATGGTAAGGTCCGCCCGCTCGATCAGCGCGCAGAACTCGTCAAAGGGCAACGTCCCGGCCATGCCCAGCACGCTGTCCCGGTGCGGCTCTTGCACGCAGCCGCGCACGCGCTCGACCAATTCGCGCTCGTCGGCGGCGCCGGTCACCACGACGGTCGCGCCCATCCGCTCGACCAGCAGATCGACCACCCGGCCAAACATCTCCCAGGGATAGGTGCGCGCCGGCATACTGCACCCCGGATGCACCACCACCAGTAGACCACCACGTCTACCCCCCTCTCCCGCGGCCGGCTGGGCCGGGACCGGCCGCGGCCGGTCGGGGGCCAGTCCGTAAAGCGCAGCTGGGAGAGCACGCTGGACCGTTGGCCCGCGGCTAGGGCCAAGGGGCCAGTCGTCATGGGTCAGGGGTGAGGGTTGCTCCCCTCTCCCGCGCACCGGGAGAGGGGTTGGGGGTGAGGGATGCCCCGCGGTCGGGAGAGGGGTTGGGGGTGAGGGTTCCCGCGGAGGTGAGGGCAACCGTTGCGCCAGGCGAACGCGCGCGTCATCCGGGGTCTTCAGCACCAGATCGTCGGCATCGGCGCCCAGGCCGATGGCGCCGACGAGGTCCAGCCCGCGCTCGACCTCGTGCATCATATGCTCGGGATGCTTGTGCCGCGTGGTGAGCAACGAGCCGGGGCCGTCGATCGAGGCGGCCAGGCGCAGCGGGATACCGGCCATGTAGCAGAGGTAGGCGGCCGGCAACGAGCTCTGGCGGAACGACGTAAAGATGATCGCGCCATCGAAGCGGCCCGCCGCCACCGTCTCGACCATGGCGCGCTCGCGGCCGGTATCCTGCGGCAACCGCGACCAGGGGTCCATCCAGGGCGCCTGGTAGACAATCACGTCGTCCACGTACGGGTTGAGCCGGCCGACCTGCGCCCCGACGGGGCTTGCAAGCAGCGTGAGCGAGACCTGGGGCAGCGACTCTTTGATTGCCCGTAATGCCGGAGACGTCACCAAAACATCCCCCAGATTGTCCAGGCGCACGGCGAGCACCCGACGCGCGTCGCGCCAGCGCGGATCGATGCCCTCCATCAGGCGTCAGCTTTCAGGCGCCCGCCGGCGGGCAATAACAGGATGTCCGACTCGCCAGCGGTCGGGGTTGGAACGTCCGCGCCCACCCTATCGGCCACGGCCTGACGGCCGATGGCCGACAGCCGATCGCTATCGACCGACGGCTGGCCGCTCGCCAGCGGTAGGATCACGATACAACCGCCGACGGCGCGGACGGCCTCGGCCTCCGGCAGCGCCTCGTCCGCGTACTCGCCGCCCTTGACATGGATATGCGGGCGCAACGCCCGAATGAGCTCGGCCGGAGTGGCATCGTCGAAGAGGACGGCATGGTCGACGGGATCGAGCGCCGCGATCAAGGCCAGGCGGTCTCGCTCATCATTGAGCGGCGCGGCCTGTCCCTTGAGGCCAGCCGCCCCGCGGTCCGTGTTCACGCCGACCACCAGCACGTCGCCCAGGGCCCTGGCCTGGCGCAAGAACCCGACGTGGCCGGCGTTAAGGATATCGAAGACGCCGTTGGTGAAGACGACCGTCCGTCCGGCGTCGCGTTCGACCGCCAACCGCTCCGCCAGCTGGGCAATCGCCCCGTCTATCGTCTCCCGTTGGTGGTCGCGGCGGCCATCCGGCCACGGCAACGCGCGGCGGCCATCGCCATGGTCGCGCAAGCTGGCCCGGCGCAGCAACTCGTGGTGCGACACCACGGCCGTCCACCGCTTGGTCACGGCGATCCCCGCCGCGTCAACGCCGAGACGCACGGCCATAGCCGCGTCCGCGCCGCTACCCAGCGCCAGCGCCGTGGCGGCGGCGAACGAGTCCCCGGCGCCGACATCGTTGGCGTGCGTTGTCGGGTGGGCCGGCACGTGGAAAGGCGGCGCGTCGCGGTCCAGCAACAACACTCCCTGAGCCCCGAGTGTGATCGCCACGTGCGCGCAGTCGAGTTGCGCCAATAAGCGGCGGCCTACCTCTTCCATGTGCGGCAGGGACGCATCGGACCCTGGGATAGGCGCGTTTTGGTCTCCGGGCCGCTCGGCAGTGACGGCAAGCTGCGCCTCCAGATGGTTCGGCGTCACCACCGTGGCGCCGGCCAGGCGGAACCGCTGCAACTCCTTCGAATCGACCAACAACGGACACGTCGCCTCGCGCGCCGCGCGCAGTTCACGCAGCCGCGCGATGATCGCATCCGAGGCCACGCCATAGCCGTAGTCCGAGACCACGATCAGGTCACAGCGGGGAAAGACACGGCCCAGCGTCGCCAACAGCCTGCGCCCGGCGCGCGGCGAGCACGGCCCGCGGCCCCCTCCTTCGTCGAAGCGCACCACGTACTGACCATCGGCCAACACGCGCAGCTTATGCAACGTCTCCGCCGCATCGTCCTCCACCAGCCAGCGGTCGTCGATCTCAAGCGAGCGCAGCGCCGCGCGCAGCAACCCGCCGGCCAGATCGTTGCCCACGACGCCCAGGAGGAGCACGTCCGCGCCGAGCGCCTTGAGGTTCGCGGCGGTATTGGCGGCGCCACCCGGCAGGCGCTGCTCACCCGTCTTGCGCACGACGGGCACCGGCCCCTCGCTGCACAGGCGCGCCGCGGTCCCTTCGAGATAGCTGTCGAGCATGACGTCGCCGATAACCAGGACGCGCCGGCCGCGGAAGCCGCGCACGATCTCGACGGCGCTATCCGTGGCGCTGCCCATTTCTGCTACCACCACCGCATCCCTCCGGGGGTCTGTGAATTGTCAGCCTGGGGACGCGGGCGTCCCGCCCGTCCCCGCGTCGGATCCGGGACGGGCGGGCAGCGCAGCGAGCGCCACGCGTCCCCAGAGGTGGTCTTCCCATCGCCGCACCGGCGACTTTTCACAGACCCTACCATCCCTCTGGACCAGTGCGTCATCGCGCCGCTCCCGGCGCCCCGGCAAACGCGCGCGACCGCTCGCAATGGGCAATGAGATCCAGGGCTTGCGCGGTCGTCGGCGCCGTGTAAGCCGGCCGATCCGTTGTCGTCGGGTGCGCGCCGTCCACGGCGTCGTCCGCTACGTCCTCGCCCGCCACCAGCACGGTGCGGCAGCCAGCCCTGCGCCCGGCTTCAGCGTCGGCCGGCGTATCGCCGACCATCCATGAGCGCGCCGGGTCGAGGCGCAACTCGTCCGCCGCGCGCAGGATCATCCCCGGCTCCGGCTTGCGACAGTGGCACCGCACCGCCAACTCCGCGACCACCCCATCCGGGTGGTGCGGGCAATCGTAGATCGCGTCCAGCGTCACGCCGCGCGCGGCCAACTCCGCCCGCAAGTGCCGATGCAACTCGTCGAGCGTCGCGCGGTCGACGTAGCCGCGCGCCACCGCCGACTGGTTGGTGACGACCACCAACCGGAAGCCGGACTCCCGCAAGAAGCGCAGGCGCGGGGCGATGCCGTCGAAGACGCGCAGATGCTCGGTCCGCGACGGGTAGTGATAGGAGTGGACCAGCGTGCCGTCGCGGTCCAGGAAAATTGCCCTGCCACGGCGGTCGTCCGCCGCTCGTGGCCTCACAGCGTCCGCCCATCGAGCACGCCCGGCCGCGCCATCGCCACGGCGGCGACGCTATCACCATCCGCCGGCGGGCACGCTGCGTCGGCGACGAGGGCTGACTCGACAATGTCACAAAGAAGGTGCGTCACGATCATGTGCACCTCCTGCACCGCCGCGGCGTTGCCCTCGCCCGCCTCCACGGCGATGTCGGCCAGACGATGCAAGCGACACTGTCCCGTTCCGGTGATCGCCATGACGCCCACGCCGCGCTGCCGCCCCGCCTGGGCCGCCCGTACGACGTTCTCCGACTCTCCACTGGTGCTGAACAGCAGCAACACATCGCCGGCACGGGCCAGCGCGGCAACCTGCCGCGCGAACACATCGGCGTAGCCGTAGTCGTTGGCGATGGCGGTCAGCACGGCCGTATCCGCCGTCAGCGCGATCACGGCGTACGGCTCACGCTCGCGCTTGAACCGCCCGACGAGTTCCGCGGCGAAGTGCTGCGCCTCGGCGGCGCTCCCGCCGTTCCCGGCGACCAATACCTTGTGGCCCGCGCGCAACGCCTTGATCAGCACCGTGGCGACCGCGGCGAGGGTATCGGGTTGCGCGGCCAACGCCTCCAGCGCCCGCTCCAACCCGCCGCGGCGTTCGGTCAAAACACCGACCACGGCGTCCCGCGCGTTCGGGGATGTGCCGTGCGTGCGCGCCTCCATGGCGCGCGTCGCCGCCAGTTCCACGGGGGGCCAGGAGGTCGAGGTCGCGAGGGCCGTCATCGGACGCTTATGAGCCATGGTGCCATTGTCTTCCTTCCGCTTTCCGTCAGGGGACGTCGTTGGCGCTGCGATCTCGTTGGGACACGATCGGTTATCGTCCAGTAGTAATAGTAGAGGGTCCAGACACGGAGGTCATTGGGCAAATGCACGATAGCTTTACATCGCCCGCGCACGCTCTCTGTGCATTTGCCCAATCAGAATCCAGGATCTAGTGCGCCGCGTGACTGAGCGACCGCAAAAGCAGGGCGACGCGGATCTGCACCCCGTCGTCGAAGCAGCGCGGGTCCAGTCCGGTCAGCGAGGTGATCTTGTCCAACCGATAGCTGAGCGTGTTGCGGTGGATGGCCAGGTGATGCGCGGTCAGCGATGGCGCGCAGTTGGCGGCAAAGAACGCGTCCAGGGTCGCGAGCAGGTCCGGTTCCTGGTCCAGTGGACTGAGCAGATGCGTGGCCAGTTCGACCTTGGTCCGTTCGTCGGAGACGCCCACGAAGGCGGCCAGGCCCAGGCTATCGAGGCAATGGACGCCGCTGGGACCATGGAAGCGCCGTCCCAGCGACAGCGCGGCGCGCGCGTCCTGGTACGAGCGGGCCAGTTCCTGCACGCCGGGATGATAGCGCCCGATGCCGATGCCGATGGCCGCGCCCGCCTCGTGCTCCAGCCGCGCTCTCAGGGCCGCGCCCGCGCGCTTGAGCGCCGCGAGGTTGGCCCACGAGGCGCTGGACCCGATCGGGCCGTCCGTCCCATCGATCCACGCGGCGAGATCCTGCGTGCTGCTGGCCTTGAGCACGGCGACCTCGCCGTCGCCAATATAGGCGCAGATGGTGTCATCGGGCAGATTGAAGAAGCCGACCACGCTGGCGATGACTAACTGCGCGCGCCGGTGAGCGCGCGGATCGCTCCGTTGGCCGCCGTCGCCAGCCCCGACAGGCCGCTGGTCCGGCCGCAAGATGTAGTCGGAGGCATCGATCAGAATGACCGCGCGCGGGCGCGTCAAGTCCATGCCCAGGATCGTGGCCTCGCGCAGGATGTCTGCTTCGTCGGCGCCGGGCCCGCGCAGCAAGTCGTGGATAAACTTGTTCTTCAGCTCGTGCTGGTTGGGCAAACGCGACAGGACCGCCGTCTGATTGACGATCAGGTCAACCAACACCTGGGTCAGCCGCGGCGAGATAGGCTCGCCGTTCTCCGATACCCTGATGACGACTTCGCCGTTCTGCGCCTCGAGCCGGATAGGAAGGCGCAAAATGGCGGGCTCACGGGCGAAGCGCTGCAGATCGAGGGCCACGCCGACGGCGCCCGGTATGTTGCTGGCAACCACCACGCCATTGTGATCCACTACCGCCACCTGCGCCCCCAGCAACTCGGCCGTACGCTCGGTCACGACAGAGGCGACGCGCCCGAAGTGCTCAGCACCCATCGCCACGGAACTCCACCTCCACCATCAGCATTGACGAAACGTGGCGACGCACGATGCATGCCAGCGGCGCTAGCAGCGATCTCCCCGCGCGACGACGGACCATGGCGCGGCACGGAGCGACTATGGATCGGCACGGCGCCAGACAATAGGCGCCGCGGCGTTAGCCGGCGGCCGCGCAGTCCAGAGACCCTCGGAGAGCGGGAGAGCCGCGCCGCGCGGTGGACTGAGTTGGACGAACGGCGCGGTCTCCTGGAAGCCCAGCGTCTGGGCCAGCAGCGCCGACGCTTCGTTGTCGTCGTCGGCGTCCCAGGTCGGGAGCAGGCCGCGCTCCAGACAGTGGCGGATAAAAGCGCTGCAACTCAGGGTGGCCAGCCCCCGACGCCTGAACCTCGCGCCCGTGTCCACGATGATGTTGGCCTCGCGCGCGCTGACCGCGCCGGCGTACGAGATGCTGGCTACTGCCCCATCGACCAGCGCGCAGAACCCGAATCCCCCGGTCAGGAAGCCGTCGTAGCCGCCCCAGAACAGGCCCAGATTCTCGCCAAGCTCGCGGTCGATGCGCCGCGCCAGCGGACGGTCGATGCGCGCGACCGTCACGTTGTCGGGGAACGCGCGCAGCCAGCCGGGCGCCGTGTCGACGGCGGCCGCGTCAAACGTGAAGCCGCGGCGCCCAATCGTGGCCAGCCGCCCGGCATGGTCGGCCAGCAACGCCTCTCGCCACGGGTCGTCCACGGGGCAATAGCCATAGAGCGCGGCAAAGACCTCCGCCTCGGCCGGCGCCTCCGCGATGAAGCGGCGCAGCGCATGGCCCCCGTCACCCTGGACGGAGCCAGCCACGTAGTATTCGAAGGTGCGGCAGAGCAGCGCGGCCGTGGGCGACGCCGCGTCGTCGACGAAGACGCGGCCCGCGTCATGGCCCTCCAGGACGGCGTCGATGTAGGCGCGGTCGAACCACGCCGGCGCGAACAGCGGCGCGGCACTGCCGAACAGGGTCGGGGGCAACTCATAGACGATCACATGCGCCTCCGTGTTGCGCTATCGGCACGACCACCATCGTCTCCTTCCACTACTATTATCTACTATCCGACGCATCGGACAGCGTCGTCGATAGCGCCGGCGCCAGCGCGTTGTGCCGGTGGTGGATCGGCGAGGGGTCGTGCCGCGCGAGGGTCGCCAGGTGTGCCGGGCTGAGGTGGCCGTCGTGGCGCTCGAAGCCGTAGGCGGTGCACCTTAAAATTGTGGAATCTGACCTGCGACTGCAGTCGCATGGCAAACCGACGCCGACCGCGGTCGGGTGTGGTCCGCCGCCACGTTGCTCCCAGCCCCGGTCCGACACCGCAGTGTCCCTGGTGTGCCATGCGACCGCAGTCGCAGGCCCGGTCAGGCCGCATTCCACTATTTTGAGGTGCACCCCCTCCTGACCCAAAGAGACCGCGTCCAGTCAGGCAAAAAAAGAGGCCTGTCCGGGAACGATTCCGCGTGGAATCATTCCCGGACAGGTCCTTTTTGCCACGCGACCGCGCGACGCGCCAGACGACGGCGCGGCGCGTCCGTACGGGGCCGACGCTTAGACGGACGCCTTGGCCGTCGTCAGCACGTCCTCAATGGCGTGGCCCAGGCGAGCCTTGGGCTGCGCGCCGATCTCGCGACGCACTTCCTGGCCGCCGTTGAAGAAGACCAGCGCGGGGATGCTCATGATCCCGTAGCGGCCCGCCACCTCGGGGCTCTCGTCGACGTCCACCTTGACCACGCGCAGGCGGCCGGCATACTCACCGGCCAGCTCTTCCACGACCGGGCCAACCATGCGGCAGGGGCCGCACCAGGGGGCCCAGAAATCGACCAACACCGGCTCGGTCGACTGCAGGACGGCTCGGTCGAAACCCTGGTCATCGGTTGCGATAACGTTTGCGCTCATCTGTTTCCTATCTCCTCTTAACTGACTTGTTCTCGAGCCTCGTCCAGTACATGACGAGCGCCCGTTCCCGACGTTAGCGGACGGAGCCGTCTCCAGCCCCATCCCCGAGCGACGATGCGCTCACCGGCCTTACCCCGCACTCGAGGCGCGGAGGACGTGCCACGCATCGTTATATCAGGGCCGAACGCCCCAGGTCCTCGCGCTGTGCACTCCATTGGCGCCGACGACGCGGCGGACCGTCAGACCGCCACCTCGACCCCTACCTTTTGCCGCTCCGCGAGCGTGGCGAGGAAGCCGGGCAGCAACTCCTCCAACGTCTCGCGTTGCAGCACAAGGTAGCGATACTGGCCGGCGCGCCGCACCGTGATCAGGCCGGCCTTGTCGAGGATGTGCTGATGGTAGGTCAGGGCCGAGGGCGAACACTCGCACAGCTCGGCGAACCGGCCGCACGTCACCTCGCCGCGCAGCGCCAACTCCGCCACCAGACGCAGGCGCGTCTCATCGCCCAACGCCTTGAAGACCAGCGCCAACCGCTCCTGATCCACTAGCACAGCCACCCCGCCTACGCCTCCCTGCCACCTTCTTCAATATTTCACTTACTCTTGAAGTATACGCCGTCAAGGCAGGCGTGTCAAGGCAGAAAGCCTGCGACTGCGGTCGCATGGCAGCAGACGGACACTGCGGTGTCAAGAGGGCCTGGCCCGCGACTGCCCGGCCAGACCGGCACGTCCGCGGATGTGGGGCCTGGTCCGCATGGTCGCATGGCAAACCACCGCGCTGGACCGGGACCGGCCGCAGCCGGCTGGACCGGGACTGGCCGCAGCCAGTCGGGGGCCAGTCCGCAAAGCGACGCTGGTCGGGGGCCAGTCAGCCATGGGCCGACTGCGGTCGGATATGGCTCACCGCCACGCTGCCTCTGGCCCCGTTCTGACACTGCAGTGTCCGTGCGCTGCCATGCGACCGCAGTCGCAGGTTCGGATTCCACGATTTTCAAGGGCGCGCCTCACCCAATCGGGCTATTGGCCGCCACCCTGGCGACTCATAGACTAGCAGCGGAAACGGAGCGAGGCGTGGTGAGTAAGCCGCCCCGCTAGCAGTGGTCGAGCCTGGCCCTGAAGGGTCAGGCCGTCGGCGAGAGCGCGAGAGTAAAGGGGAGCATGGACGGGTTGCTCGGAGGCTACAGTCTGGTTGCGCCCCTGGACCTGCTGCGCTTTGGTCTGGCCTACCTCGTGACCGTCGTCGCGCCGGGCTATGCGGTGGCGACCCTGGTTCGTCCGTGCGGATCGCGCCTCGAACGCGTGGCCCTGGCTATCCCGTGCGGCTATAGCCTCGTGGCCGTGAGTGGTCTGATTACAGCCGTGCTCGGCCTGGGCTATGGCCTGCCTGTCTACGCCCTCCTGGCCGCGCCGCTGACCACCGCGGCAGCCTACCTGACATGGAATCGGCATGCCCAAGGTGGGCGGACGCAAGGCACGGGACGAGTTGCCGGCAAGGGCACGGTTGCCGCCGGCGAGCAGCCGAAGCCAAAGCTCTGGGGGCTTGTCGCGGTCGGCGTTGCTCTCGTCCAGGTGGCCGTGCTGCTCTCCGTGTTCGCCGGGTACCCGGCGCCCGCGAATGGCGACGATGTGAGGCACGTGCTGTGGACCGACCATGTTGCCCACGCCCATACCTTCCCGCTCGCCTTGCTCTCCTCGAACGGGAGCGCCACGGGGGGGTTCTACCCCCCTGTCTTCCACGTCCTCACAGCCATGATCCTCCAGATCGCGCCGATGAGCACCATCCACGCCGTGTTCTATAGCGTCGTCGCCACAACCGTCGCCCTACCTTTGGGGCTCTACGTCCTGGTCGAGCGTGTGTCCGGCAGCGCGCGGATCGCGGCGCTGGCCGCGATCGCCTCCCTGGCCTTCGACCCTCTGCCGCTCTACACCACGACACAGGCGCTCTACACCCTCGTCGCTTCGCAGACCTTCATACCCGTGCTAGCCCTGACGCTCCGCGATGCTCTTGCACACGGTAAGCGCCGCGCCGCCGTCCTGGCGTGCCTACTCGGCGTCGGGCTTTTCTACACGCATCCCACCGAATTTCTGACCGTCGCGCTCCTGGTCCTGGCTATCGTGCCCGGACAACCGCGCCGCGTGGCGGAGTGGGCACGGGCGGCCATAATCGGCGTCGCCATCTCCGCCGTGTGGGGCCTGGCGGCGCTGCCCGCGTTCGCGGCCGTGCGTCACACCATGGTCTTCGGCGCGCAAGTCGAGGTAGCCAGCACACACGACTTCGTGCCCAGCGCCGCCATTCAGGTAGGCCCCGTCCTTGGCAACTACGTCCAGGACATCTTTGGCCGCAATGCCGGGTATGCGCTGCTGCTCCTGGTCATCATCGGTATCCTCTCCTGCCTGCCGCGGCGTCGCCTGCGGGGCCTCGTCGCGGCTCAGTTACTGCTCACGGCCCTGTTTCTCGACGCGACGAGCACCAACCTGCTGCAACGCCTCTACGTGCTGGCCTTCCCATGGGCGCTCTGGGAGCGGCTGGCCGCGACGCACTACTGGTTCAGCCTACCGCTCGCGGCCATCGGCCTGGAGACCATCCTGGTGAGGGTGTTGCCGGTCCTGCGCGCGCGCAGCTGGCCCTTCATCGCCCTCATCGGCGCACCCGCCCTCCTCGTGGCCATCGTCCTACCCTTCGGCGTGACCACCGCGCGCATCGCGGTGTTCGTCCACGCGCACGTGATGCTGGCGCCGGCCGACTTCGGCTCCATCGCCTGGCTGTCCCGCCATGCCGTTCCTGGCTCGGTCGTGGTCAACGACAGCAACTTGACCACGCAGATGATCTACGACTCCCCGACGGACGCTGGCCTCTGGCTGCCCGTGTTGGGTGGGCCGCAGCCGCTCTTCTGGACGAACGAGACCGGCCCTGGCCCGCTCACCCAGCGGATCGACCTGGCCCGACATATCGCCGATGTCCCACTCCCGCCGCGCGCCGCCGCCTTTGCCGCGCGCTACCACGTCCGCTACGTTCTCTACAGCGCCGGCCTGCGCGTCACCGCGACACGGCACCTCGACCTGGGGGGCCTGCTGCGCGATCCTGGTCTCCACCTCGTTTACTCCAGCGCCCCGAGTTGTCCCGCCACTCCGCACTATAACCAAGACCGCGGGGGACGCGTGACCGATAGAACCGCCGATTGCCCTTTAACAGCGTCCTACGTCTTCGCCCTGAACCAGCGCGCCATCGCCACCACGGGCGCCCATGGCCCCAACATACGCGTCGCATCCGTCGTGAGGTAGCATGGCTGATCTACTTTCTGGAGCCGGTTTGATCTCTATCTCCGATGTCGCCCGCTTTGTACTGGCCTACCTGCTGCTGTTGGGCCTTCCCGGCTACGCCATGGCCGCTCTCGCCCGCCCCCGGGCTCCACGCACTGAGCGCCTGGCCCTGGCCATCCCCTGCGCCTATGCCATGGTCACCGTCTGCGGACTGACCGCGGCCTTGCTGCACCGCCCCTTCGATGTACTCGCCTACGCCATCCTGGCCGCGCCGATTACGCTGCTGTGGATGTTCACCGCGTGGACCCGCCGACGACGGATACGCCTAGATACTCGCCAGACGCGGGAAGGCACACCGATGCTGCAGGCAGGCCACTGGTGGCTCGTGGCATGCGGCGTCTCCTTGATGCACATAGGTGCATTGCTGCTGATGTATACCGGCAACACCGTCCCCACGGGCTTCGATATCTTAACTCACGTGACCTGGATCGGCGAGATCAGCCGCGCGCACATCTTCCCCATCGCGCTCCTCACCGCACACCTCGGCAGTTCCGGGGGATTCTACCCGCCGACCTTCCACGCCGTGACCGCGCTGCTGCTCGACCTCGCCCCGATGCCCACGTACCGCGCGGCCTTCTATGGGATCGCGGCTATCGTGATCCTCTTGCCGTTCGCCCTGTTCACCTACGTCCGCGTGGCCACGGGCAGCGTCCGGATAGGGGGTCTTGCCGTGCTGGCATCGCTCGCCTTCGAGCCGCTGCCGCTCTATGCGCAGGGCGTGGGGCTGTATCCCTTCGTCGCCTCGCTCCTGCTCGTGCCGGCCGTCGCCGTCGCGCTGCGTGGCGGTCTGGGTGAGGGCGACTGGCGTGCTGTCGGTCTTGCCGCGCTACTTGGTGTCGGCCTGTTCTACACGCACCCCACCGAGTTCGTCACGGTGGCCTTGCTCGCGCTGGCCATCGTGCCGGGCTTGCTCCGGACAGCGGGGGCGTGGCTGAGGGCCGCCGCGCGCGGCCTCGTCGTCGCGGCCGTGTGGTTCGGCGCCGCTTTCCCCGCCCTGCAAGCCGTGCGCAGCACCATGGTCGGTGGCGCGCAACCCGAGATCGTCTCCCGCCACGACTTTACAGCCCCGCCGGACGTTAGCTGGATGAAGGGACTTAATTTCTATGTGCAGTGGGTCTTCGGGCGCAACGTCAGCTATCTCCTGCTGGCAGCGGCCGTCGTGGGGCTGGTGTGGTGCGTGGCGACGAAGCGATTGCTTGGCCTCGCCGCGGTCATGCTCGTGGCCACGGCGCTCTTCGTCGACGCCACGACCTACAACGTCCTGCATCCCTTCTACGTGGTCTCGTTTCCCTGGGCGCTGTGGGAGCGGCTGGCGCCTACCAGCTACTGGTTCATTCTACCGGTAGCCGCGCTTGGGCTAGACGCGGCTCGTCCTGCCATCGCGTGGCTGCGGCGCGGGCGGTCGCTGGTGTTCGTCGCCCTGGCCGCGACGCCATGCGTCGTCCTGGGACTGTTGCTGCCCTTCGCCGTGACCACGGCCGTCACCGCCGCCTACAACCGTGCCCGTGTGGTGGTCGGGCCAGCAGACCTGGGCGCCATCCGCTGGTTGGCCAAGTACGTTCCGCCAGGGGCGACCGTGGCTAACGACGGCGACATCTCGCAACTCGGCGTGCTCGACGTCCCTATCGACGCTGGCGAGTGGATGTTGTTGCTGGACGGCCCACGTCCCCTCTTCGCACGGGCCGGTGATGGCCCAGGCTCGTACGCCGACCGCTTCTATCTGCTGCGGCACATCGCCGACGATCCCATGCCGCCGCGCGCCGCCCACCTGGTCGACCAGGACCACGTGCGCTATGTCTTCTATGGAGCGGGCGTACGGCAGGGCGCGGCACGCCACTTGAACCTGCCTCGCTTGCTGGTCGATCCGGCGCTCCACCTCGTCTACACGAGCGCGCCAACATGCGGGGAAAGCGGCAGTGGCGACCACCTGACCAACGCTTGCCCGGCCACGGGCTCGTACGTCTTTGCGCTCGTCCCTGTCCCGAATAGGACCACGACCAGGGTAGCGTCGAGGTCCACCAAAACGTCATGAGCGGCGTCCTGTTCGCGCCCCTCGACATGGCGCGGTTCGCCATCGCATTCGTGGCGCTGGCGCTCGTGCCCGGCTATTGCCTGGCCTCGCTGACACGTCCCTGCACGGGACGATTGGATCGCCTCGCCATGGCCGTCCCGTGCGGCGCCTCGGCCATCGCCCTCTACGGTTTGTGCAGCGGCCTGCTCCATCAACCGTTCACGCTGCTACCCTACGCCGTCGGGGCGGCGGGCCTAACTCTACTGACACTGGCCGTTGCCGTCTACAAGAACCGCCTCGCTCATGAGCTCAGCGCACCGACGAGTCGCTGGTGGATCGTGCCGGCCGCCGTCACCGCCGTCGAGGCGGCGGTCATCGCCGTCACCTACGCGCGCGATGTCGTCCCCGCCGCCGTGGATGTCCTCTCGCACGTGCTCTGGACCGGCGTCATCCGGCAACAGCAGGTCTTCACCAGTACTCTGCTCTCGGCGCACCCCACATCGGGTGATGGTGGGTTCTACCCGCCCCTGTTCCACGCCGTGACCGCGCTGGTAGCCACCGCGAGCGGCGTGCCGGACTACCGCGCCGTCTTCTACAGCGCCGTCGTGGCCTCCGTGCTGCTGCCGCTGACCCTCTTCTGCTATATAAGGGCCACGCTCGGCGACGCGCGCCTGGCGGCGCTCGCGGCGCTCGCCTCGCTGGCCTTCGAGCCGCTGCCCTCCTTCGCGCTGGCGCAGGGCCTCTACCCCTTTGTGATGTCCTTCCTGTTCATCCCCGCGCTCGTGCTGGCCCTGGCGGACGGGCTCGGCCGCGGACGCAAGGGGTCGGTGACCCTGGCCGCACTGCTCGGGGTCGGGCTCTTCTACCTGCACCCGACGGAGTTCGTCACCGTGGCCCTGCTGAGCCTGGGCGTCGTCCTGCCGCTGCTACGCACCGCCACCGCGTGGCGGCGCGCGGTGGGTTACGGCGTCATCGTCGCCGCCGTCTGGATCGCCGTGGCGCTGCCGGCCATCGCCGCCGTGCGCCGCACCATGGTCTCGGGCGCGCGGGTCGAGATCCAGACGCGGCACGACTTCGTCGCCGCGCCGCGCGCGAACCTCGGCAGCATCCTGGACGGCTACACCTATCTCCTGGGCGGACGCAACGTCAGCTATGCGCTGCTGATCGCCGCGTTGGTCGGCGTGGCGTGGTGCCTGGCGCGGCGCCAACACCGCGCGCCGGCCCTCACCTATCTCGTGCTGCTGGTCATCGTCGCCGACGTGCTGGGACCGAACCTGCTGCGGCCGTTCTACGCGCTGTCGTTCCCCTGGGCGCTGCCCGAGCGCCTCGCGCCCACCCACTACTGGGTGCTCCTGCCGTTGGCGGCCATCGGGATCGACGCGCTAGGGCGCGCCGTGCGCCGCCAACGGTGGTCGCGCGACCGCGTCCTGCTGGCGCTGGCGCTGACGCCGTGCATCGTACTGGGGCTGCTGCTGCCGCTGGATGTCGCCGTCCGGCATACCATGGCCTACTCCGCCGCGCGGCGCGTGGTGGCGCCGGCGGACCTGGGCGCCCTGGCCTGGCTGCAACGGCACGCCGGGATGGGGACGGTGGTGGTCGACGACGAGGACGCGACGCGCCCGGACATCTTCGACGCGCCCATCGACGCCGGCCGCTGGATGGCCGCCTTCGCGGCCGGCGTCCCCACGTTCGGGCAAGGCGGAGCCGGGCCAGGCTCGTGGGACGATCGAGTCTATCTGCTGCGCCACATCGCCGACGCCGCGCTGCCGGCGCGGGCCGCGCGCTTCATCGCCGCGCACCACGTGGCCTACGTGTTCTACGGCGCGGCAACGCCGCCGGGCGCCACGCGCCACCTGGACCTGACGCGCCTGCTGCGCGCCCCGCGTCTGCGTCCAGTTTATGCGGACGCGGCCGGCGCATCGTACGTCTTTGCCATCAAGGGCCTGCGACTGCGGTCGCATGGCAGCAGACGGACACTGCGGTGTCGGGAACCTGCGACTGCGGTCGCATGGCAGCATATGAAAACTGCGGTGTCGGGAACCTGCGACTGCGGTCGCATGGCAGCATATGGACACTGCGGTGTCAGGGAACCTGCGACTGCGGCATACGGACACTGCGGTGTCAGGTAGGAGAGCGTTGACGTTGCCTGTTGGGTCCATGGCGCGTCTCGTACATGATCAGAGAGGTTTGTTTCCCTGCTCCCGACCGCGGTCGGCGTTGTGCTGCCATATGATCGCAGTCGCGGGCCCCATCCTTACCTGACACCGCAGTGTCCGTCCGCTGCCATGCGACCGCAGTCGCAGGTTCCCGTCCTTACCTGACACCACAGTCGCAGGCCCATCCGCCTTACATGACGTGTTCGAGCGGAACTGGAGGCGGGAGGTCGGCGTTCTTACGGTTAGCGCGGATGTAGCGCACGGTGTTGAGGAATTGTTTGTTGCTCAGGATGCGCGTGGCCCAATACCCTTTGGTCCACAAGTGTCCACCCAGCAGATCGGCGCGCAGTTCCGGGAAGGCAATAAAGAAGGCCCGCGCAGTGTCGCCTTTGACGTATTTCAGGATGTCGCCACGCGATAGATCAGGGAAATCCTCGACGATCAGATGGACATGGGTCGGCATGATCTCCCAAACCGGGCACAACACAGCGCGCGTCTCAAGTACGACGGGTAAACAGCGCCGCATCATCCGGTCGTACGCTTCGTCCTCGAAGACGGGCTTACTATACAGCGTATGGAAATTGACGTGATGGAGCGCCACTCTCCCTCCTTCCTCGGCTCAAGGCCTGCCACCATCGTTTGCTCCCACCCACCGTGTTCGCACGATACTGTATCACAACACGACGGCGCCTGGGGCTGATGGGGCCTGCGACTACGGTCGTATGGCAGCGCACGCCGACCGCGGTCGGGTGGGACGATGGGCCTGCGACCAGTGAGCCTGCGACTGCGGTCGCATGGCAGCGCAACGCCGACTGCGGTCGGGTGGGATGATGGGCCTGCGACTGCGGTCGCATGGCAGCGCAACGCCGACTGCGGTCGGGGAGGATACGCAGGAGAATGCACTCTATACCGCGATCGCGGTAGCGGGAGGATGCGTACAGCACCCCATATCCTTCCGGCGTCACGGTGTCCACGGTCCGCTGTTTGACACCGCAGTGTCCGCGCGCTGCCATGCGACCGCAGTCGCAGGTCCCGTCCTTACCTGACACCGCAGTGTCCGCGCGCTGCCATGCGACCGCAGTCGCAGGTCCCCGACACCGCAGTGTCCGCGCGCTGCCATGCGACCGCAGTCGCAGGCCCCCCACGTCAGGCCCACCACATATAGCATAAATATCCCATGTGCCCTGCCCCGGCGATGCCCTATGATCGCATCAAGCAAGAAGGAACCCAACAGCGGCACAGCGCGGCAGGGGAGGCACGGGTGATCGAACAGATTGAGCAACTCGCGGACGATGGAACAATGCCTGTCGTCATGGCGGCGCGCCCGCGCGTGGTGGCGCTGATCCCGGCCTACAACGAGGAGCGATGCATCGGCAGCGTCATCCTGCGCGCGCGCGAGTACGTCGACGCCGTGCTAGTGGTCGACGACGGCTCACGCGACGCCACCGTGCGCATCGCCGAGGCGGCCGGGGCGCGCGTCATCCGGCACCAGACGAATCGCGGCAAAGGGCAGGCCCTCTCCACTGGCTTCCGCGCCGCGCGCGGCCTGCGTCCCGACATCCTGGTCATCCTGGACAGCGACGGGCAGCACCACCCCGACGAGATCCCGCTGCTGGTCGAGGCCCTGCGCGACCGGGAGGCCGACATGGTAGTGGGCAGCCGCTTCCACGCTCCCGAGCAGCTGGCCAAGATCTCGGGGGGACGGCGCATGGGGCTGCGCGCTGTGACCACGGTCACAAACGTGCTCTCCGGCGTGTCCGTGACCGACTCGCAGAGCGGCTTCCGCGCCTTCTCGGCGCGGGCCTTGAACCTGCTGACCTTCCGCGGCGCCGGCTTCTCCGTGGAGTCGGAGATGCAGTTCCTGGCCCGCGAACACGGGCTGAGCGTGGCCGAGGTCGCCATCAGCGCCGACTACGAGGACCCGGCCAAGCGCAATCCCGTGGTGCAGGGCTTCGACGTGCTCAACGGCGTGCTACGGCTGGTGGGCCAGACGCGGCCGTTGCTGTTCATGGGCGTGCCCGGCGTGTTGGTGCTGCTCGGAGGCCTGTTGATGGGCCTGCTCGTCGTCTCCATCTACGCCTCGACCGCGAAGCTGGCCATCGGCTACGCGCTGATCAGCGTGCTGTGCGTCATCCTGGGCGCGGTCTCCTTGTTCTCCGGCGTCATGCTGCACTCCATGCGCGGCCTGATCCTCTCGCTGCTTCGCCCGGCTACCAACGTACAGGAAGACGCATAGCCCCACACAGGAAGATCGCCAGTTGACTACGCAACAGCCCCGCGTCTCGGTCGTCGTCGTCACCTACAACAATCGCGACGACATCGACGCCTGTCTGCGCTCGCTGTGGGACGCCGACGAGTGTGAGCTCATCGTCGTCGATAACCTATCCACTGACGGGACGCTCGACCACGTGCGAGAGCACTACCCGACGGTCCATGCCGTCTCGGCAGGGCGGAACGGGGGTTTCGGCGCCGGCGTCAACTATGGCGCCCGGCTGGCCACGGGGACATACCTCGCCGTCGTCAACCCCGACGCTGTCGTGGAGCACGACTGGTTACGCCCGCTGATCGACGCACTGGAAACGTATCCACGGGCAGGCCTGGTCACGCCGACGGTACTGCTGATGGGCACGAACGACCGCGTCAACGCCTGCGGCAACGACGTGCACCTGACCGGCCTGACCTTTTGCGCCGGCCTCAATCAACCCGCGCCCCCCGTCGAAACGCCAGCGCAGCCCGTCGCCGCCATTTCCGGCGCGGCCTTCGCCCTGCGACGCGCGTTATGGGAGGAGTGCGGAGGCTTCGATGAACGGTTCTTCATGTACCTGGAGGACACCGACCTCAGTCTGCGCGTGCGGCGCATGGGCTACGAGGTGCTGCACGCGCCAGCCTCGCGCGTCTGGCATCGCTACGAAGTGCGGGTGAGCGCGGCGAAGCTGTACCATCTGGAGCGCAACCGCTTGCTGATGCTGCGCACGAACCTCTCGACGCGGACGCTACTACTGTTGTCCCCGGCCCTGCTCTTGACCGAAGCCCTAACCTGGGCCTTTTGCGTGCAGCACGGCACAAACTACGTGCGAGCTAAGTGGCGCTCGTATTGTCGAGTGTGGCGAGAGCGTGAAGTAACCGTCGTGAATGACGCCCTATCTTCACATGTTCTATATGGAGATAGCAGCATCCTTTGCGTAATGGTCTCATGCCTATCTATAGAACAGTTGCAAGGAGATGGTCCTTGGATAACCATGGCAAATTCACTTCTTACCAGGTTCTATGCGTGCTGGCGTAGAATAGCCGTCTCTACCACTGGAATGCACGGCATGGCGCCGGAACCAGTTAGAATGGCAAAACCTGCGATTGTACCGTAACGCTAGTACGAGTATGGAATAGGCTGGGACCAAATGCAAACTACCATGGGTACGGCAGTAAATAAGATTCAGCGACGACCGCTTTCGTTGAGGAAAGCCGCAGACGCTGTACAAACTCCTCAAACGTTATCAGCGATTCGGACATCGGCAACCATCCTGACAGTCTGCTGCTTCGCGTTCCTGACCATTCTTAGCTTGTTCATCATGCATAAGTATGATCTGGGGGACGACGCCTATATCACTGCTCGATACGCACAAAATTTAGCGAACGGATACGGGTGGGTATGGAATCCGGGCAGTACACCAACTGATGGAACGACGGCCCCACTATGGACGATCATACTAGCGAGCGTGAAGTTACTCCATCTTCCGTTCGTTGCTACGACCATTGTCCTCAATGCACTAACCTATGCTGCGTTCGGAACGGCCTCCTGCAAGCTCTCCGGCGCCATTGCTGGCCGACTAGGATACGCGATCTGTCTTATATGTGTTTGCGCCTTGACAGTCCTGCTCGTCTGGTGCATAGGTATGGAAACGTCCTTGTACGGCGCCGTGGTCGCGCTAACCTTCCTTTCATGGCATCGAGGCCAACCTCGTTGGGCGTTCGCCCTGGCAAGTTTACTTCCGCTGGTTCGTGGTGAAGGCATATTACTCCTCGGGGTGCTGTACATGACCATAGTTCTTCAGAGGCGCGTTCGAGAGCTATGGTTTGTGGCAATCATAGCTCTACTGCCATTACTATGCTGGGAAGTGTCTTCTCTCTGGATGTTTCATGCCCTCCTCCCCAACAGTTTCTTGGCCAAACATGTCACATCGGCGGGGGTCGGCGGCAAAGTAAATCTGCAGACCTTTATCGCGTTTTTCTGGCCACACGCCCCTTCGGTATGGTTGGGGATTGCGACCGTGCTTGGGCTCGTCGTAGCGAGGCGCATAGAAACGATACGCGTAATAGGTCTATGGCTGACAGTCTACGTCTTGTTCTATGCAGAGGTTGCAAGTGTTCCAGAGCAGGGCTGGTACATCCTGCCAGCTTGGTGGGTCTCCGTCATCCTAATTGCAAGTGGACTCGGGCTCGGGCTACGCCGTGTCGCTGGACGCGTACCACGCCCTGAGCTTATACTTGGCACTCTATGCGGGGCATGTCTCGTTCTTGGGTTGCTGCCAGCGCCTGACCTCCTACGACGAGAATGGCTAAGCCCACCGCCACGACCTGACGTACGTCGAGAGGCGGCTGACTACCTCGCGACGCATGCCAAAGGGCTCGTGGCCGCAGCAGAGGTAGGAGTCGTCGGCTATTACAGCCATGATCCTGTTGTGGATATGTTAGGGCTTGTGAGTCCAGAGGTCGTTCCGCATCTACCGCAACGCGACTACGGATGGGTTATTGCAAAAGAACACCCTCGTTACGTCTTTGTTTGGCCGAAGCCGGAACAGGGTTCCTGCTTTGAGATCGTCTGCAGTGTGTGGTCGACGCCATGGTTCCGACACCACTACCACATTGTCCATCGCTGGCTCGACCAAGGGTACGTTCTCCTTGAGCTGAACAACGATGTAAAGACGCGCGCTAATTAGCACGCGTCTCTATTACTTACAGCAGGCGCGCCAAGGTCTTTTGTTGATCGGACACTGTCGAACGTCGAGAGACTGACATTCGGCAGCCACGTAGCAGTAGGAGTTGCAAGTACGATGGCGTACCAAGCTGCGTAGAGGAAAAACCCGAGTGGGTCCCTGACGAAGGCGCCCCACAGCGCGCCCAGGATCAAGATACATCGCGTCTTATAAACACCAGATTCAGCTTCGGGGACAGCGCGCTTTGTCGCCTGCTCACCGCGTCGACCTCGTAAAGTCTGCTTCGCAAAATCGCGTAGCCCAACCGCCGCTCGGATGTAAGCCTTGGCGTCACGCCGTACGGCGTAGGGATAGCCATGGCCGCGGAGCCAGCATGTGACGTAGGCGTCATCGGCGACGCCGTCAGGTACGTCGAGGGCGCCAAACGCGGGCGCTCTGATCGCGTACAGCGCCGACAAGTAAGCCTGTCCGCGCCGCTTGAGTTCGGATACAAACAGGGCTTGTGATCGAGATGCCCGCTCCGCCCAAGACTGTGCCGGCAGTGGCTCGACGATACATGAGGTGGCCATGAGCGAGGGATCGCGTGACAGTAGGGCTATAGTTTTGACCAGGCAACCGGGTGTTAAGAGTACGTCAGCATCCACCACAACCAGAACATTGGACGTGCATGCCACGGCGGCAAGGCGGATGCCTGTGTTCTTGCCGCTTCTCTGTTCGTGGCGTACGACGTGTACGCGCTGATCCGAGCAAGCGAGCGACTGGGCGATCTCGTGCGTATGGTCGGAACTGCAATCATCGACCACGACGATGCTCTCAAGCAATTGGCCAACAGCCCACGGCTCGTTCAGGACCTGGCAAACGATGCGGGCAATGTTTGCCTCCTCGTTGTATGCGGGAATGATCACCGTCACCGATGTGTCGAGGCCGCTGGGTGATGTCGACATGGGTATCCTAATCGCAAAAATCTAACTGCTGTCGCTGTATTACAGCACCATGATGAATAGCCAAGGCCTGATGAGCAATAGCCCAGTTGGGTAGTGACAGAAGCGTTATCAGGACAGGTCAAACTGCGGCAACTGTGGTAGCACTGGCCATCGAGA
>JAABUX010002738.1_pt1 | contig 24466 bp, 24 predicted proteins | sample 5561851 | NCBI WGS metagenome assembly JAABUX01 (sample SAMN10711883, study PRJNA513361) | rock metagenome | isolation source: Antarctica rocks | place: Antarctica: Victoria Land, Richard Nunatak red sandstone | collected 2016-01-03 | reverse complement strand
GGGGCTCGAGGCGGAATTGGTAGAGGTTGGGGGTGGAGATCATGGGTGCTAGCATCCGTGAATCGGAGAAGCTTCGTCCAAGAATACTCAGAGCCAGCTTACCAAATTAGGGCTGGTCGTCTACTACGAAATTCAACCCGTCGTGCATCGTCGGCCGGATGAGTCTCGGCAAAGTTCCCCGACGACGCCGATCTTCCCGAGCCCGTCCCCTTCGGACACCCAACCGCGATGAAGAACCGAGGCACGTTCGCCCTGCTCGCCCTGTTTTTCGCCGGGCTCGTCGGCCTCTGGGCGGCCGACTATGCGAAGGTCCCCACGCAGCGGGACCGGGAGCGGCGGCGGAGTCGGGTCCTGGCCGGCCTGATGGAGGTCAAGCCGGACGACGTCCGCAAGATCGAGATCGAGGGGGGCGCCGAAGCCCTGGTCTTCGAGCGCCGCGAGGGGAACCGCTGGCAGATGACGGCGCCCCTGGACGTGGCGGCCGACCCCTCGCGGGTCGAGAGCCTGGCCTACAACCTCAAGGAGCTCGCCCGCAAGCCCGAGGCCGACCTGCTCGAAGGCGACGCCGCCTCGTTCGGCCTGGCCCCGCCCGCGCGGACGGTCAAGGTCTGGGGCGCCGCGACCGATGCGCCCCTGGCCACGCTCGAACTCGGCAAGACCAGCCTCGATCGCCGCTACGTCCGGGCCGGCGGGTCCTCGGGCGTCGAGGTCGTCGACGCCGGCCCGCTCCGGCTCGTCGAGATCCCTCTCGTGCAGTGGCGCGACCGCGAGCTGTTCCGCGTGCCGTCGTTCGAGGTCGACGCCGTCTCCGTCGTCGGCCCCGGCGTCGACCTCAAGGTCCGCCGCGGCCCCGACGCCTGGCGGATCGTCGCCCCGATCAAGGCCCTGGCCTCCGAGGCCCGCGTCGAAGGGCTCGTCGCCGACCTCGGCTCGCTCCGCGTCCTCGACGACTCCCGGTTCGTCGCCGAGGACGTCAACGACGCCGGCCTCGACCGCTACGGCCTCAAGACCCCCGCCCTGACGGTCGCCGTCGCCGCCCGCCGCGGCGAGCGGCGGAGGCCGACGCAGGTCCTCCACGTCGGCAAGCCCGTCGAGGGGAAGCCGGGCCAGGTCTACGCCCGCAAGGGGGACCAGGACGACGTGATCGCCCTCGAAGCCCGCGTGCTCACCGGCCTCGGCAAGGACCTCGACTCGTACCGGAGCCCGAAGGTCGTCGACATCGACCCGTCGCGGGTCTTCCACTTCCAGGTCAAGTCCGAGGGCCGGGAGTTCGACCTGATCCGGACGGGTCAGGACTGGTACATCGTCCATCCCACCGCCGCCCGCGCCGAGCGGCCGGCGGTCGAGAAGTTCCTCAAGGCGCTCGCCGAGGTCCAGACGGGCATCTACCTCAAGCCGGAGGAGCGGCCCGACGCCGGGCTCGACGACCCCGGGCTCGTCATCAAACTCTGGCAGATGCCCGATCGCCGCGACCCCGACGCGTCGGCCTCCTCGGCCGAGGAGCCCGCCGTCACCCTCCGGATCGGCCGGGCCGACGCGGGCAAGCGGTCGATCTATGCCCGGCTCGAAGGCGATCGGACGATCCTCGCGCTCTCCGACACCATCGGCGCCTCGTTGCCCCGGAGCCCGCTGGTCTTCCGCGATCGCCAGGTCCTGGCCGAGGAGACCGACCGGATCGACCGGATCAGCTTCGCCGGCGGCGGTCGGAAGGTCATGCTCCACGCCCCGGTCTTCCGGGGCGACCCCGCCAAGAACCTCGCCGACGGCTGGTGGATGGTCGAGCCGACCCTCGGGCCCGCCGACGTCGAGTCCATCGGCCGACTCCTCAAGCTCCTCGCCGGCCTCAAGGCCGACGGCTTCGCGGCCGACGCGCCGAAGGATCTCGTCCCCTTCGGACTCCAGGACCCGCCGCTGAGCCTGACCTGGTATTCGCCCGCCCGCTCCCCCATGCTCCCCGGCCCGCCGGCCACCGCCCGGGGTCCGGCCGCGCCCGAGCCCTACAAGCAAGAAGAACGGTCGCTCCTGATCGGCGCGAGCGTGCCGAACCGTCCCGGGGCGCGGTTCGCCATGGTTGCCGGCCGGCCGCTCGTCTTCGTCCTCGGGGCCGAGGCCGTCGCGACGCTCGACTCCGAGTGGCGTGATCGCCACGTCCTGACGTTCGACCCCGCCCTCGTCCGACGGATTCTCCTCGCCTGGCCCCTGCGCGAGTTCAACCTGAACCCGATCCCCGGGTCCGGCAGTCGGGACTGGACGGTGAACAGTCTCGTCGACGCCCCGGACTTCCACCCCGCCCGCGCCGAGTCGCTCGTCAAGGCCGCCTCCGGCCTGACCACCGCCCGCTTCGTCCAGTACGAGGGCCCCTTCCCCGCCCGGGCCGGCCTCTCGCCCCCCCGGGTCGCCTTCCACTTCGACTCCGACGACGACAAGCCCCCCAAGCTCCTCCGGATCGGCAACTTCGCCGGCAACGGCCTGGCCTACGCCACCACCGCCCCCGGCGACGAAGGACTCGTCTTCACCGTCCCCGAATCCCTCGTCGCCGGCTGGGCGACCATGCCCAACCGCCAAGGGGAACTGCCCGACAACGTCTTCGCCCCCGAATGAATCCTCCGGGGCGAGTCCGGGCCCAACCCATCGACCGACAAGCCGGAGTGCCGCCCATGGCCGAAGCCTCGATCCTCCCCGCCCTGATCGCCCTGATCGCCGACCGCAAGACGAACCCACCGGCCGAGCGATCCTACGTCGTCTCGCTCCTGAACGGCGGGACGGCCCGGATCGGCCCGAAGATCATCGAGGAGGCCGCCGAGGTGGTGGAGGCGGCCGACGAGCCCGGCCCCGCCGGCCGCGATCACCTCGTCCGCGAGGTCGCCGACCTCCTGTTCCACACCCTCGTCCTCCTCGGCCACGAGGACATCCCCTGGGCCGACGTCGAGGCCGAGCTGGGCCGGCGATTCGGGGTGAGCGGGATCGTCGAGAAGGAGTCGCGCGGCCGGGCCTGATTTCCGATCGATCGGGACGTCAGCAGTGGAGTCGATCGGCGGCTCAATCCGCCGCCGGGGCCGACTTGCGATAGGGCCGCTCGATGATGAGCGGGGCATCGGTCCGGGCGAGGATTCGCCGGCCCAGGCCCATCTCATCCCCGAACTCGGCCACCTTCAGGAGCTTCGGCCAGCCCTCGGACCAGCTCCGGTACTCGGCGTACTCGGCGTCCTGGAGCAGGACGAACTTCGAGCCCTTGCCGGGCTGGAACTCGATCAGCTCGGGGCCGTGGAGTTGGCGGACCGGGCGGCCGATGGCGAAGGCGAGGTCGGCGGGCCAGGCGTGGAGCACGTACACCGGGTGCTTCTCGGGCACCCACTGGCCGATCGCGCGGCCCCACGGCCCGGCGCCGTAGCGATAGTTCGACTCGGGCACATAATAGCCCCAGTGGGCCAGCTTGACCGCGACGGCCATCAGGACCATCGCCCCCAGCGCCCGCCGGGCATCCCCCTTGCGGGCCGCCACCACGGCGAAGATCAGGGCGATGAGGCTGCAAATCGCCACGGCGATCATCACCGCCCGGTAATAGGCGACGGCGAACGCCACGTAGCCGCCCCAGGCCAGCACCAGCGCGAGCCAGAGGCCGGCGAAGGCCAGGGTCGCGGCGAGCAGGCCCCGCCTCACGCCGGTCGAGAATCCCCGGCCCGCCTCCCAGGCGCGATCCCAGCCGGCCCCGGCCGCGAAGGCCAGGCCCGCCAGCGCCGGGACCCGCGCCGCGTCGGCCAGGCCGGGCACGACCGTCCCCACGATCAGGCACGCGCCCGCGACTTGCAGCCACCCCACCACCAGCGACCGCGCGGGCGCCGGCCAGCCTTCGCGGACCGATCGCGAGAGCCCCAGCGCCGCGAACGGGGCCCACGGGCAGCCCGCGGCGATCGTCCCCAGGGCCAGGCCCCAGGCCGACGGCCGGGTGATCGGCAGCGTCAGGGCCGAGGCCCACGCCTCCGCCGGCGCGACCGCCAACGCCCAGGCCGACCACGCGGCCACCGTCGACGCGATCGGGACGGTCATCGTCCAGCTCCAGGTCGCGCCCGACCGGCCGAGCACGATCGTCGCCAGCCCCAGGACCGCCAGCGGCGGCCAGCCCCCGGCGAGGAACGCCAGGCTCGCCCAGCAGCCCGCCGCCCAGCCCGCCCCGCGCGAGAGGAGCCGGTCGAGCGCGGCGACGGTCCCGATCCCCGTGAGGAGGTCGAGCCCCGAGGCCGCCGACCGGTCCATCATCCCGACCGAGCCGAACCAGGCGAGCGCGACCAGCATCCCGGCCCTCGGGCCCACCGCCAGCCGGGCCCTGCGGGCGAGCAGGAAGCCGGCGAGGACCCCCGCGATCGCCGCCGGCCAGCGGACCGCGGCCCCGGTCGGGCCCGCCTGCTCGAACCAGCCCCAGAGCCGGCCCATCGCCACCGCGAGCGGCCAGGTCGCCGGGTCCCAGTAGCCGAACGCCCGCCCGAACGGGCCGACCGGGTCGCCCGCCGCCAGCCCCAGCCGCGCCTCCGCCGGCCCGAGTTCCAGGCCCCCGCCGCCCACGATCACGAACAGCAGGGCCAGGGCCAGGACCGTCGGCCGGGCGGCCATCTCGACCCAGTCCCGGTCCGGCTCGGGCACGTCGGCGCGGAGCCTGAGGGACGGGCGCGTCGCCGGGGTCGGTTCCACGGGCATCGATCGGCTCCTTCGGATGGGGTCGGCGTCGCCTCGTCCGTCGCGGTCCTGGCTCAAAGGTCGTCCTCGGAGAGGGGAGGGGCGTTGCGGTCGAGCACCACCGGGGGGTCCGGGAGCGGGTAGCCGGGCCGGGCGGCCACCATGTTGAAGACGTAGCCCGGCAGCCAGCCGTCCTTGTAAGACTGCCGGCGCATCTCGGCCGAGACGTCGTCGATGGTCCAGCCGTCCCGCTCGAAGCGGTAGAGCGCCACCGAGGCGCCGGTCCGGCAGGTCCCCCGGGCGCAATGGACCAGGACGGGGCGGCGAGCCGGGTCGTCGCAGGCCTTGAGGACCTCGCGGAACTGCGACTCCTGGCCGAAGCCGTCGCCCGACATCGGCAGGTTGAGGAAGTCGACCCCCTGCCGCCTGGCCAGGATGCGCTCGCGGTCGACGTCCGGCCCGGGCCGCTGGAAGTTGACGATCGTCCGCAGGCCATACCGGCCGATCGCCCGCGTGAGCTGGTCGCCGTTGAGCTGGCCGCTCCGGTAGAGGATGTCCGGCTTCACCACGTCGAAGTGGTCCCAGATCAGCCGGTTCCGCCGCGTCTCGATGCCGAGGTAGGCGGAGGCCGCCGCCGCCGCGACGACCGCCATGACGATCCCGATCCGCATGGTTTGCGTTCCGTCGAAGGGCCAGGATGGACCGAGGCGAAGAAGGCCGGCGACGGCGGGATGGGGCGAAGTCCGAGGGGCGTGACGCGGTCCGTCGCGGGCCGGCGGATGGTAGGGGAGATGGCCTTGAGGGTCAATCCGAATCCCGGACGCCCGGGCCTCTCCTGGGTATGTCCGGGTTTTCGATGGAGTCACGCGGTCTCCCCTCCCTAACCCTCACCCACAAGGGGGGAGGGGACCAGAGGGGGATAGACCGCTTTGCGTGACCGAGCCGCCAGCGACGGACCCCCGCCCCCCCTGTGGAGGAGGGCTGGGGTGGGGGGGTCGAGATCGTGGCATCACCAGGATCGCCGGTCTTACCCCTCGCGGCGGATCGCCGGTTTTCGGGACGGGCGACTTGCAATCCGGGGCCGAAACCCTATACTTCACCTTGCCCGAGGATTCGGGCATGGCACAAGACGACCGGGTCGGATATCCCCGTCGACCTGGATCAGGGCGGGAGTAGCTCAGGGGTAGAGCACCACGTTGCCAACGTGGTTGTCGTGGGTTCGAATCCCATCTCCCGCTCCATTTTTCCCCCTGCAAATCGGCCTGGTGGCTTTCGCTCGATCGCGTCGGGTGCGTGGTGGCGGCCCAGCCATCCCGGCCGATAGCGATCAAGGACTGCCGTCGATGAGCACCGGTGAAGAGAATCTCGACAAGTCCGCCGCCTCCGCCGAAGACGGCGTGTCAACCGCTGTCGAGACCAAGACCCGGCTCGACCTCGACGTCCAGATCAGCGACGTCGGGCCTTGCAAGAAGCACCTCAAGGTCACGATCCCCAAGGCCGACGTCGAGAAGCAGTTCCAGGAATCCCTGGGCGTCATGACCAAGGAAGCGGTCGTGCCCGGGTTCCGGCCCGGCCACGCGCCCCGGCAGCTCGTCGAGAAGCGGTTCCGCAAGCAGGTCTCCGGCCAGGTCAAGTCGACCTTGCTGATGGCCAGCCTCGAACAGCTCGACGAGGAGCACAAGCTCAACCCGATCACGCAGCCCGACTTCGACGTCGACGCGATCGAGCTGCCCGAGGACGGCCCGATGGTCTTCGAGATGGACGTCGAGGTCCGCCCCGACTTCCCCCTGCCCGCCTACAAGGCGCTGACGGTCAAGAGCCCCGTCAAGACGATCAACGAGGCCGACATCGACGCCCAGGTCAAGGCGTTCCAGGAGCGATACGCCCAGCTCATCCCCAAGCTCGAAGGCGGGGCCGAGGTGGGCGATTTCGTCACCGCCGACCTCAGCTTCCACCTCGGCGGCCGGACCTACAACGAGGCCAAGGAGATCCAGTTCCGGCTCCAGCAGGAACTGCGATTCCAGGACGGCACGGTCCCCGGGCTCGACGCGGTCCTCGTCGGCGTCAAGCCCGGCGAGACCCGCGAGGCCGACGCCAAGATCGGCTCGTCCTCGCCCGACCCCGAGCTGCGCGGCAAGACGATCAAGGTCACTTTCAAGGTCCTCGACCTCAAGACGCTCCGGCTCCCCGCGCTGGACGCCGAGTTCTTCAAGTCGACCGGCTTCGACGACCTCGCCGACCTCCGCGACGCGCTCAACGGCGTCCTCGAACGGCGGCACGAGTACCAGAAGCGGCAGGCCGTCCGCCGCGAGATCCTCGACAAGCTGGTCGGCGATACCCCCTTCGACCTGCCCGCCGACCTCGTCTCGCGCCAGGAGAAGACCACGCTCCGCCGCCTGGCGATGGAGCTTCGCCAGGGCGGCCTGAGCGACACCGACCTCCGGGCTCGCGAGGCCGAGCTGCGGGCCAACGCCCACGAGTCGACCTTGCGGAGCCTCAAGGAGTTCTTCGTCCTGGCCAAGATCGCCGAGGCCGAGAACATCAAGGTCGAGGATTCGGACATGGAGGTCGAGGTCGACGCGATCGCCTCCCGGACCGAGGAGAGCCCGCGCCGGGTCCGGGCCCGGGTCGAGAAGGAAGGGCTCGGCGACGCCCTGGCCTCGCAGATCCTCGAACGCAAGACGATCGACCGCATCCTCGAGTTCGTCAAGCTCGAAGAAGTGCCGCTGGTCGAGGACAAGCCGGTGGAGACGCTCGACCAAGCCGCCACGACGGCCCCCGAGACGCCCGCCGGCGCGGCCCCGGCCGGCGAGCCCGCCGCGTCGGCGTGAGAGACGGGCCGACCCGTCGCCCCGGACACGATCGCCCCCCAACGGCCCCGCCCCGCCCCGCCCCGCCCGGCCCGACGCCCTCAAGAAGCGACGTGCCGGGCCGGCCCCCGTCCCCAGGACCGCACCATGAACTTCGACCACCCGCTCGCCCCGGCCCGGCTGCAGCGCTACAAAGACTACTCCCGGCAGCGGCAGATGACCCTGCCCGACCTGCTCCTGGAGAACCGGATCATCTTCCTCGAAGGCGTGATCAACGACGCCTCGGCCAACTACGCCGTCATGAAGATGCTCTACCTCCAGTTCGAGAACAAGACCCAGGGCATCAGCTTCTACATCAACAGCCCCGGCGGGAGCGTCTACAGCACGCTCGCGATCTACGACACCATGCAGTTCGTCGACTGCCCGATCCAGACCTACTGCATCGGCATGGCCGCCTCCGGCGCCGCGGTCCTCCTGGCCGGCGGGACCAAGGGCCGGCGGTTCTCGCTGCCCCACTCCAAGGTCATGATCCACCAGCCCTACGGCCAGGTCAGCGGCCAGATCTCGGACATCGAGATCCAGGCCGAGGAGATCCTCGCCAACAAGCGCGACATCAACGAGATCCTCGCCAAGCACACCGGCCAGCCGATCGAGCGCGTCGCCAAGGACACCGAGCGCGACCGCTACATGACCGCGCTCCAGGCCCGCGAATACGGGATCGTGGACGAGGTCGTCGGCCACATCCCCGCCGCCGAGGCCAACAAGCCCCCCGTCTCCTGACCGGCCGGGCCCCCCTCGCGACGCTCAGACCCTCCAGGCGGACCGCTGGCTTGCTTGCTTCACCCCCGGGGACCCACCCATGCCTCTGATCCCGATCGTCATCGAGCGGAGCGGCCGCGAAGAACGGGCGATGGATATCTATTCCCGCCTGCTCCAGGACCGCATCATCCTCCTGGGCTCGGCCATCGACGACCAGGTCGCCAACGTGGTCGTCGCGCAGATGCTCGTCCTGGCCCACCAGGACAGCAAGGCCGACATCCACCTCTACATCAACAGCCCCGGCGGCAGCGTCACCGCCGGCATGGCGATCTACGACACCATGCAGTTCGTCACCTGCGACGTCCAGACCTACTGCATGGGCCAGTGCGCCAGCATGGGCTCGCTGCTCCTGGCCGCCGGCGCCAAGGGGAAGCGGAACGCCCTGCCCCACGGCCGGATCATGATCCACCAGCCGCTCGCCGGCATGGAAGGCACGGCGACCGACATCCTGATCCACGCCGGCGAATTCATCCGGATGAAGAAGCAGCTCAATGGGATCTACCAGAAGCACACCGGCCAGACCCTCGAACGGCTCGAAGAAGACACCGACCGCGACCGCTTCATGTCCCCCGAGGAAGCCCGCGACTACGGCCTCATCGACAACGTGATCGAGCGTGAGCCGCCGATCACCCTGAGCGCGAACCCCATCCCCTAAACCGGGCTGATTTGGGGTTGGGTCGGGAGAGGATCAACCGTGGCCGGCGGCAAGGGTCATCGACCCTCGGCCGCCGGCCTCGGTCGCTTCGCCATTCACCACCAGCGGAGCGATTGCAGGAAAGCCCGGAGGGACTCCTTCGCCCGGGGGTGGCCCGCGAAGAACACGACCACCGGGACCAGCATCGCCAGGCCGGCCAGGCCGAACATCGCCGGCGAGAGCGCCGAGGGTCGCCGTGGGACCCGGCCCAAGGTCGAGCGGAGCCAGGGCTTCAGCTCGACGATCAACGCCTCGGCGTCGCCCCCATACGCCTCGACCGACCCCGCGCGGAGCCATCGGACGGGCTTCACCGCGACCCCCCAGCCCCGCCTCGGGTCTTCGAACCCCCCGAGCGTGGGGGCGAAGTGGCCGCCCAACTGGGCCAGGGCCTCGCGGACCGCGCGGTCGAGCTCGTCCGCCGTCACATTATAGACCGCCAACCGGCGCGACGCCGCCCCGGCGAAGACCAGCACCCACATCCCGACCAGGGCCGACCAGGCGCCCCAGTGCCAGGGCCCGAGGTCCGCCCCCGCCACCCTCCCCAGCACCGTCTGGCCGAACGGGCCGAACGCCACCAACCCGCCGACCCCGAAGCCCAGCATCGCGACGTCGACCGGCCCGCCGATCACCCTCGGCCCCCGGCCGCCGTGGAGCACCCCGAGCGCGTAGAAGTAGGCCGAGAGCGGCGTGGCCGTCAGGGTGATCTGGGTCGCGAGGGTCATGATCGTCCCCGATCGGGCCGGGTCAACGGCCCGGACCCCGGCGGGCCAAATCCGCGATCACCGCCTCGTTCGCCTCGGGGAACCGGTAGCCCGCCAGCGCCCCCGCCTCGACCCAGACGAACCCCGAGTCGGCCGCCGGCCCGGCCTCGGGGCTCGCCGCGGCACATTCATAATAAGACAATTCCACCAGCCCGTGGGGATAGCGGTGGACGACCCGCCGCGTCAGCCGGCCGACCGTCACCGCCATCCCCGTCTCCTCGCGACACTCCCGCGCCGTCGCCGACTCGGGAGGCTCCCCCGGCTCGCACTTGCCGCCCGGGAACTCCCAGCAGCCCGCCATCGCCTGGCCTTCCAAGCGGCGACGGATCAGGTAGCGCCCGTCGCGGGCGATCAGGCCGATGCCGACGCGGGTGGGTCGTTCAGGGTCGGGTGCCATGCTTCGCCCGGGCGGGATGGATTCCGGTCGGGTCAGACCTTGCCTTGCTTCGCCGCCTCGATCGCCCGGCCGGGGGAGCCCATCGCGTTGTATCCGCAGTCGACGTGCATGATCTCGCCGCTGATCCCGCTGGCCAGGTCGGAGAGGAGGAACATCCCGGCGGCGCCGACCTCCTCGCGGGTGATGTTCCGGCCCAGCGGCGAGACGGCCTCGTAGAGCCCGGCGAGCTTGTCGGAGTCGCCGACGGCGGAGGCGGCCAGGGTCTTGACGGGGCCGGCGGAGAGGCCGTTGACCCGGATCTTCCGCGGGCCGAGGTCGTAGGCCAGGTACTTGACCGCCGCGTCGAGCGCGGCCTTGCAGACCCCCATCAGGTTGTAGCCGGCCACGACCTTCTCGCCGCCGAAATACGTCAGGGTCTCGATCGCGCCGCCGTCGGGCATGACCTCGGCGGCGTGGCGGGCGACGATCGCCAGCGAGTAGACGCTGACGTCCATCGCGGTCTTGAACCCCTCGCGGCTCGACTTCACGAACGGGTTCTTGAGATCTTCGAGCGGGGCATAGGCGATCGAGTGCAGCACGAAATCGAGCGAGCCGTAGGTCTCGCCGGCCTCGCGGAAGACGCGGGCGATGTCCTCATCCTTCTGGACGTCGCACGGGGTGATGAGCCTGGCTCCGATCGGCTCGGCGAGCTTGCGGAGCCGCCGCTCCATCTTCTCGCCCGGGAGGTGGGTGAAGCCGATCTCGGCCCCCTCGTCGAGCAATTTCCTGGCGATCGCCCAGGCGATGCTGAAGTCGTTGGCGACCCCGAGGACCATCCCCTTCTTGCCCGTGAATAAGCCCATCGGCCCGATCCTTCCTGCCTGTCGCGGTTGTGGCTCGCCCCAAAATGTTGCGAGGTCGGAGGTTCGTCGCCTCGACCCTGGGCAGAGGATAGCGTCGAGGCCCGGGCCACTCAACCTCACTCTCGAATTCACCAGACCCGCGCTCTCTGGTATAGGGTGGATGAAATCCACCAAGGTTCGGCCCACGCCCGCGGGGTCGGTCGATCTCGCCAAGTCGCGCCCGACGGCTGTCGATGATCAGCCACGCCGATGGATTGGCGGATTTCCTCCACTCGACGAGGACACTTCGGTTCCCCGTCGGGGTCAGCGGCCCTTCGGCTCTGACTTTGGCTCGCGGGCGGCTTCGAGCGAGAGGACCAGCGGCGACAGCTCCTTGTCGAGGCCGGCGCGGGCCTCGCCGAGGGCCCGGAGGGTCGCGGCGCCCATGTTCAGGCTCCTCTGCTTGAACTCGGCGGGGATCTCGCCGAAGCCGAGGCCCTCGATCACCCCGAAGGCCGCCTTGACCTGCGGGTCGTCGGCGAGCCCGGCGTTCGCGCCGGCGTCGGCGGGCCGGGCGTCGGGGTTGGCGGTGGCGGCCCGGGCCAGGGCGGGGGTCCACTGGTCGCGGCCGATCCGGACCCAGACCGTCGCACGAACCGTGACCGTCGCGAGGTCCGCTGCCAGGTCCATCTGGGTGACCACCGCGCCCACGCGACCGCGGGCGGCCAGGTCGCGGAGCTTGGCCGGGAGCGGGTCGACGGGCGTCTCGCCGAGCAGGTTCTTGATCGTCGCGGCGGCGGCTTCGAGGGTCGCCCCGGCGGGGGGCGGCTCGCCGGCGGCGGGCTCGGGCAGGAGCAGCCCTTGGTAGCGGAGGAACCGGCCGCCGGGGTCGTTGGCCAGCTCGGTCGCCGCCCGCCGGGCCAGCCAGTGCGCATCGGTCTCGGGGCGGAGCGGCAGGAGGGACTCGACCGAGACCGTGGTTTCGAGGTCCGGGGCGAACCCCCGGCCTTCGAGGGCCTGCGCCAGGTCCGCCGTCGCCATCGTCTCGACGTCCGTGAACCCCGAGAGCCAGCCGAGCCGGAGCATCCGGGCCGCGGCCCGGGGGCGACGCTCGATCGCCCGGACCTCGGTCCGGCCGAGGTTGACGGCCATCAGCGGGGCCTTCGCCGTGACCGCGCCCGCACCAACCCGGTCGACCGGCCGGGCCAGCTCACGCTCGAGCCAGGCGGAGATCCGGTCGCCCTCGGCGGCCTGGCCGAGCCGGTCCCGCCTCCAGGCGGCCAGCCGATCGCGACGCTGCGCCTCGGCCCGCGCCACGATCGGGGCCTCGGCCTTCTCCCAGGCCGCCGCGCGATCGGGAAGGTTCCGCGCGGCCCACTCCCGGCGGACCAGCATCACCAGCGGCCCCCGCCGGTCGGCCGAGTCGACCAACTGCCCCAGGATCACCTTGCCGTCGCGGAGCGTGACCGACTCCGCGGCCGTGGCCACGCGAGGCGGTCCCTGGGCGATCATCGCGAGCCCGACCAGGCAGGTGGCGGCGGTCATGGGGGTCTGCTCCGTCGTCCGTCGGGGATTCGCCATCAACCCTCTGGGCGGAGGCCCCCGGCGACGTATGATACGTCGAAGGCCCGCCCGCTGCTTCGTCCATCCATGATAACACCGCCGCAACGGGCCTGTCTCGGGGAGGGATCGGCTCATGGCTCGGATTCGATGGGTCGAGGAGTCGGAGGCCACCGGCGCGATCACCGCCGCCTATGCGGCCTGGATGGCCGCCAATCCCGGCCGATCGGAGATCCCCGCCATCCTCAAGTGCCTCAGCCTGAGCCCCGACCTCTTCACGGGGATGGACGAGGTCTCGGGCCGGGTCCACTTCCAGGACGGCCACCTCACCCGGCGGGTCAAGGAGATGATCGCGACTTATGTCTCGGCCCTGAACCGGTGCCCTTACTGAACCGGCAGCCATGCCTCGTTCCTGCGGTCGCAGGATTCCAACCCCGAACTGCACGCCTGCCTGGCCCGCGCCGACCTCGACGCCGCGCCCGTCTCGGACCCCGAGCACGCCTTGCTCGACTTCGCGGGGCTGGTCGCCCGCCACGCCTACCGGACGACCGACGCCGACGCCGACGCCGACCGGCTCCGGGCCTCGGGCTGGACCGACCCGCAAGTCGCCGAGTGCGTCTACATCACCGCCCTCTTCGCCTTCTTCAACCGCGTGGCCGACGCCTTCGGCCTCGACGATCCCGGCCACCTCGGCCGGCCCTCGCCCGACCCATGACGATCGACCTCCGACCCCTGGGCGACCGCGCGTTCCTGGCCCGGTTCGCCGACGAGGATGCGGCGAGCCGATGGGCCGGGGCGGTCCGGGCCCGCGCCTGGCCCGGGGTCGTCGACGTCGCCCTCGCCTACGCCTCGGCCGCCGTGTTCGTCGACCCCGACGTCGTCGACCCCGACACGCTCGAAGGCCGGCTCCACGCGATCGAGCCCGGCCCCGGCGGCCGGCCGGCCGGCCGGCTGATCTCGGTCCCCGTCCGCTACGACGGCGAGGACCTCGCCGAGGTCTCCCGCCTCGTCGGCCTGGCCGAGGCCGAGGTGGTCGCACGCCATTCGGGGCGGGACTATCGGGTGTTCGCGATCGGCTTCCAGCCCGGGTTCCCCTACGCGGGCTATCTCGACGCATCCCTGTCCGGCCTCCCCAGGCGATCCACCCCCCGGGTGCGGGTGCCGGCGGGGTCGGTCGCGATCGCCGGCCGGCAGACGGGGATCTACCCGGCCGAGTCGCCGGGCGGCTGGCTCCTGCTGGGCCGGACCCCATTGCGGATCTTCGACTTGGGACGCGGCTACTTCCCGATCCGCGCGGGCGACCGGCTCCGTTTCGAGGCGATCGACGACGCGGCGTTCGACGCGATGCGTGGAAGTTTGCTCACGTCGGATCCACCTTCCGGCCTTGCTGATCCGGCCGGTCCGCCGTATACTTGAGTTCCCGAATGCATCGAGCCCTCCACTCGACTCGTCCAACCCCACTTGGCCCGCCCTTCCCCTTGGCGGACTCGACCCCATGATCCGACGCGAAGACATCCGAAACGTGGCGATCATCGCCCACGTCGACCACGGCAAGACCACCCTCGTCGACGTGATGCTCCGCCAGTCCGGCCAGTATCGGGCGGCGCAGTTGACCCAGGATTGCATCCTCGACTCCAACCCGCAGGAGCGGGAGCGTGGGATCACCATCCTGGCGAAGAATATCGCGATCAATTACGGGTCGACGAAGATCAACATCATCGACACGCCGGGCCACGCCGACTTCGGCGGCGAGGTCGAGCGGACCTTGCAGATGGCCGACGGCGCCCTGGTGCTGGTCGACGCGTTCGAAGGGCCGATGCCGCAGACCAAGTTCGTGCTCCGCAAGGCGTTCGCGAACAAGATCCGGCCGATCGTCGTGATCAACAAGATCGACCGGCCCGACGCCCGGCCCGACGACGTGCTCAACGAGATCTTCGACTGCTTCGTGGAGCTGGGCGCCGACGAGGGGCAGCTCGACTTCCCCTACATCTTCGCCTCGGGCAAGGGCGGGTTCGCCTCGCACGACTCGCACGCGACCTCGGGCGACATCAAGCCGCTCCTGGACCTGATCGTCGAGAAGGTGCCCGGCCCGCTGGTCGACCCCGACGGCCCGCTCCAGATGCTCTGCACGACGCTCGACTTCTCCGAGTACGTCGGCCGGATCGCCATCGGCCGGATCGCCTCGGGCCGGATCAGGCGCGGCCAGAAGATCGTCCTGATGAAGGCGGGCGGGGTGATCAAGCCCTGCACGGCCGACACCGTCCTGGTCTTCGACAAGCTCGGCCGGACCGAGGTCGACGAGGTCAACGCGGGCGACCTCGTCGCCGTCGTCGGCGCCTCGGCGGTCGACATCGGCGACACCATCGCCTCCGTCGAGGAGCCCGTCGCGCTCCCCCGGATCGAGGTCGACGAGCCGACCCTGAACATGCTCTTCACGGTGAACGACTCCCCCCTGACCGGCGAGGGGCAGTTCCTCACGACCCGCCACCTCAAGGAGCGGCTCGACCGCGAGCTGCAATCCAACGTCGCCCTCCGCGTCGAGCCGACCGACACCCGCGACTCGTTCATCGTCTCCGGCCGCGGCCTGCTCCACCTCTCGGTCCTCATCGAGAGCATGAGGCGCGAGGGGTTCGAGCTGGCCGTCGGCAAGCCCGAGGTGATCCTCAAGCGGATCAACGGCGTCGAGCACGAGCCGTTCGAGTACCTCGTCGTCGACGTCCCGCAGGCCCAGATGGGCCCGGTCATGGAGCTGGTCGGCGCCCGCCGCGGCGAGCTGCTGCGGATGGACGTCAAGGGCGTCTACGCCCACTGCGAGTTCGTGATCCCCGCCCGCGGCCTGCTCGGCCTCCGGAACCGCCTGATGAGCGGGACCCAGGGCGAGGCGATCATGCACCACAACTTCCACGAGTATCAGCCGTTCCGCGGCGAGATCCCCCGCCGGGGCAACGGCGTGATGATCAGCATGGTCAACGGCCCCGCCGTGGCCTTCGCCCTCGACTCGCTCCAGCAGCGCGGGACGATGTTCGTCCAGCCCGGCGACGAGATCTACCAGGGGATGATCGTCGCCGAGAACGCCCGGGGCGACGACATGGTCGTCAACCCGTGCAAGGAGAAGAAGCTGACGAACATGCGGGCCTCGGGCTCGGACAAGAACGTCCTGCTCAAGCCCCCCCGGCTGCTCTCGCTGGAGATCGCCCTCGAATACATCGAGTCCGACGAGCTCGTCGAGATCACGCCCTCCAAGATCCGCCTCCGCAAGAAGGAGCTGACCGAGGAAGGCCGCAAGCGCGCCGGCCGCGGCGGCGGCAAGAAGGTCGGGGTCTGAACCGTCAAGTCAGGAGAGACCGGATGTTACCTGAAGACCGTCCAACGGCTCATCGATCCGGTCCCTCGATCTTGTCCTACCAGATCGAAGGTGTCTGCACTGCTTTACGCCAGGTCGTGCCTGCCGGCTTGCCCGTCGGGCCACTCACGATTCTGATGGTCATGCGGGTGAAAACGATGTTCGCCAAGATTGCATCAGGACCGGTGGTTGAATTCTTCCCTGATATTGACGAGCAGACGACACCCGCTGATATACTGATGATCGCCGAGGTTCTTCGAGCAAGTATCCTCGCCTTTCTATCTCCGGAAGAGTTCGAGAACCGTCGAGAGGCATTCGGCTTTGGCTCAACGACCCAAAATGACACCTGATTTGGAAGAATAGTTGGGTGGGCATCTAGGCTTATCTTGATCCTTGCCATCGAACTCGATCAGGAGGCCGAAGCCCGCCGGATCGCGGAGATTCCGGCCGGCGATCTGTTTCGAGGTAGCAACTGAGCCTTCGTATGATCGCTGATTGCTTTGAACGTGATGAAGAAGTATTGGCTTCTCAAAACGTGTCTTACATTGCCACGCGAACGAGTGGTCGTCCTTGACTCCCGAGTTCCGGCTAGGAGGCTGAGTTTTCCATGGCCTTTCCCGTCGCCTCCGAGCCGGTGCCAATCCGCGAGGATTCCCAAGGCGCTCTTCGCCTCGGAGAGACCCGAGTCCTCCTCGATCTGGTCGTTCGCGCCTTCGACGACGGGGCGACGCCCGAAGCGATCGTCCAGCGTTATTCATCACTCGACCTCCCCGATGTCTATTCGGCAATCGCTTATTAGTAACCGTTCAGTCCCCTCATGGCACGGAAAATGGGTGGGCTTACGACGGTAATTCTGGCGACCTGGGTATTCAATCGTGTGCTTCAAGTGAACACCTTTACCGGATCGTTGGAACCACCTGGCTTTCCCATCTCCCCGAGACCACAGACCCAAATTTCATGCCGAAACAGGACTGAACGGTTACGCTTATTATTTGCGCCATCGCGACGAGGTCCTCGAATACCTCCGGCGACGCGAGCGTCGCGCGGCCGAGGTCGAGAGGATGGTCGTTTCCGGCCAGCGAGACCTGAGCGAAATCCGCGGACGGTTGCTGTCGAAGAGGACGCCGCCGGCGCCGGATCATGCTGATCTTGGCGGCTGACGAGGACTTCAACGGCGAGATCCTTCGCGGCCTGTTCCGACGCAAACCCACACTTGACGTCGTCCGGATTCAGGACGTGGGACTTCTCGGGGCCGACGATCCGACGATCCTGCCATGGACGGCGATGCAGTGTCGCATTCTGCTCACCCATGATCGGGCCACCGTACCCGACTTTGCACATGAGCGCGTCAAGGCCGGCCTCCCGATGCCCGGCGTGTTCGTCGCAAGCGACCGACTGGCGATCGGGCGGGCGATCGAAGACCTCTTGCTGCTCGCGGCCGGCTCGGAGATGGTCGAGTGGGATGGGCAGGTCCTCGATCTACCCCTTTAAAATCCAACGATCGTCATGGGTAGTGCCGGGAGAATTCCGCGCCTTTTCCCGCCTCTCCGACCCTCAATGCTGCATGCCGGTGCTCCGCTTGATGAAGTCGAGGCCCTCGCGGCAGAGGCCCATCGAGTCGGGGAACAGGGGGCGCCAGACCTTGGTGGCGGCGGCGATGGCGGGCAGGGCGTTGCCGAAGGCCTCGATCGTCAGGTAACCGTCGAAGCCGGTCGACTTGATGGCCGACCAGTAGCCGTCCCAGTCGACCTGGCCGGTCCCGGGGATGCCCCGGTCGTTCTCCGAGACGTGGATGTGGATCGTCTCCGCCGCGCACGAGGCGATGGCCCGGGCCTGGTCCTTCTCCTCGATGTGGGCGTGGAAGCTGTCGTACATCATCTTGAGCGAGGGGTGGTCGACGGCCCGGACGAACCTCGCCGTGTCGGCGGCGGTCGTGAGGAAATAATTCTCGAACCGGTTGAGGTACTCGACCGCGACCTTGACGCCGAACCCCTCGGCCTTCTCGGCGACCTGGCGGAGCGTGTCGACGCCGTGCTGGAATTCGTCGGCGGTCGGGCCCGCGCCCGAGAAGACGCCGATGGCCGAGTGGGTCGGGCCGGCGAGGATCTCGCAGCCGAACGCGGAGGCGCGGTCGAGGACCTTCTCCAGGTGGGCGACGGCCGCCTTGCGGATCGCGGGATCGGGCGAGATCGGGTTCGACTCCGGCCCCATCACGGTCACGCCGGTCGCCCCTAGGCCTAAATCGCCGAGCCGCTTGCCGAGCCGCTCGTAGGGCGCACGGTCGCCGACTTCGAAGATCGGGACCTCGACGCCGTCGAAGCCGATCGCCTTGAGCTGGCCGAGCAAGGCGTCGTGCTCGGCGGTGACCTCGGTGGTCCAGAGCAGCAGGTTCATGCCGATTTTCATCGAGTGTCCTCGAAGGCTGGGCTGTCGGGAGGCTTGGGAGTCGGGTCGAACGGGCGTCGGACGGGTCTGGGTCCGCTCAGGTTTGCCTGGCCGGGTCCGTCCGATGTGGCGGGCGAAGCGACGGTCTTTCGTGAGCACGTCGTGAGGGAGCCGGTCGGCGATCGCTGCGATCAGGCAGTCGCCCAGATCACGGCGCCCCGAGTCGCGGCCGACATGCTTCGCGATCCGGCGGGTCTCCAACCAGTCTTGGGGAATGACGCGACGCTCGTCGATGATCCGGAAGCAGTTGAGGAAGGCCCCCGCCAGGCTCATCTCATGCGCGTCGAGGATACCCGCGAGGAATTCGATCTCGATCGGGCTGACGATCGCGTTCGTGTCGAACTGCTCGATGAGGCCCTTGGCACGGCGGACGGCGTCTCCCGGACTCCTGCTGCCGTAGGGATGAGGAGCCGAACTTGATCGATCAGGCGATTGGCGTCGACGACGCGCTTCGGCATCCGCCCGACTCCTAGGACGAGTTCGCGGCGTGCTCACCGATCATCGCCTCGACTCGCGCGCCCCAATGAATGCGAATGTCATCGAGGATCTCGGCGAGCCCTCGCGCGTCCACGCGGCGGATTGTCGTGCAGGAGATCGTCCTCGTGACATCGGCCTCGTCGGCGAAATCGGCCCACTTCAGGGGATATTCATCGAGATCCGCACCGACGCGACGAAGCTTGTCCGCAAATCGTCCGAGGCCGTCTTGGATCGAGGGCGCCGTGGTGAGGAGCCATTGCGCGGCGGTCTCGGGGTCGCCCGGCACCCCCGGCCCGTCGCAGCGGACGTCGACGTACCGGAGGAGGGTCGGGTCACGGTCCCCTTCCTCAGGCTCGAAAAGCTCGAAGATGGTCGAATCGCCCAGCTCGACGCCGGTGCGTATCCCTCCGTCGATTCGCTTCTGGCGGTAGATGATCAGGCTGGGCATGCTATGGTCGCCTCCGGGAACCGGCGTGGAGGGCCGATCGACCCGGCGGGGGCCGATCGAACATCATCTCAGACCGGGACGACCGCCTGCCACCGGCCGACCTCGGCCGAGTCGAGCACGGCGTCGCAGACGGCCTGGGTGGCGAGGGCCTCGCGGAAGGTGGGGCTGGTGGGCCGGCCGGCGGCGAGGTCGGCGAGGAAGTCGGCCACCTGGTGGACGAAGGTGTGCTCGTAGCCGATCTGGAGCCCGGGGACCCACCAGTTCTTCATGTAGGGGTGGTCGCCGTCGGAGACGTGGATCGACCGCCAGCCCCGGGTGATCGCGTCGTCCTTGTGGTCGAAGAACTGGAGCCGGTGGAGGTCGTGGAGGTCCCACTTGACCGAGCCGTGCTCGCCGTTGACCTCGAAGGTGTAGAGGGCCTTGTGCCCCCGGGCGTAGCGGGTCGACTCGAAGAGGCCGAGCGAGCCGTTCTCGAACCGGCAGAGGAAGGCGCAGGCGTCGTCGATGCTCACCGGCTCGACCTGCCCGGTCAGGTTGTGCTTGCGCTCCTTGACGAACGTCTCGGTCATCGCCGAGACGGTCGTGATCGGGCCGTTGAGCCAGAGCGCGGTGTCGATGCAGTGCGCGAGCAGGTCGCCGGTCACGCCGGAGCCGGCCGCCGCCGCGTCGAGCCGCCAGAGCCCCGCGCCGCCCTGGGGGACGTCGGCGGAGATGGTCCAGTCCTGGAGGAAGTTGGCCCGGTAGTGGAAGATCCGCCCGAGCCGCCCCTCGGCGATGAACTGGCGGGCGAGGGCGACCGCCGGGGCCCTCCGGTAGTTGTACCAGACGGTGTTGGCGACGCCGGCCGCCTCGATGGCGTCGACCATCGCCTGGCCCTCGACGAGGTCCATCGAGAGCGGCTTCTCGCAGAGGATGATCTTGCCGGCGCGGGCGGCGGCGATGGCGATCTCGGCGTGGGTGTTGTTGGGCGTGCAGATGTCGACCGCGTCGATGTCCTGGCGCGCGACGAGCGCCCGCCAGTCGGTCTCGACCGACTCGTACTGCCACCGCTCGGCGAAGGCCCGGGCGGCCTCCTCGTTCCGGCCGCAGGCGGCCTTGAGGACCGGCCGGTAGGCGACGTCGAAGAAGTCGTTGACGCGCTTGTAGCCGTTGGAGTGGGTCCGGCCCATGAAGCCGCAGCCGACGAGGCCGATCCTGAGGGGTTTCTTCGACGCCATGCTTCGCCGAGGCTCCGGTTCGATTGAGGAGAGGAAGTCCGATCCGCGTCCCGCCGGCCCGCCCGCCTACTCGGCCCAGCCGTGGGCGTCGCGGACGGAGATCATCGCGGCGAGGATGTCATCCCAGGTCTTCGGCCGCATCATGACGGCGTTGGGGAACATGCAGCCGTCCCAGCAGATGTGGCGGAACGCCTTGGTGATGTGGCCGTTCTCGTCGCGGAGCCAGAAGCCGGCGTGGTGGGGGATGTCGAGCTTGCCGTCGGGGTCGGTCGGCAGGCAGTGGCGGCCGGTGTGGTCGTGCGAGCCCGAGCCGAACACCGTGGCGTCGTTCTGGGCGACGTGGAAGTCAATCGTCCAGGGGCGGAGGGCGGTCGTCAAGGTCCGGAGGGCCGAGTCGAGGGTCGCCCTGTCGTTCCAGTCGAAATGATCCGGCAAGATCCGGTCCCGGGGGGCGTTCTCGCCCAGGGTGTAGAGCAAGGTGTGCGCCATGTCGGCCTGGAAGCCGACGGTCTCGGGCTCGCCCACGAGTTCGAGGAGGTCGACCATCGCCCGCCACGAGTGCATCCCGCCCCAGCAGATCTCCCCCTCGGCGGCCAGCCGCTCGCCGTGGTCGCGGGCGATCCGGCCGGCCTGGCGGAAGGTCTCGGCGATCTTGGCCTGGTTGCCCGCCGGGTCGCCGTTCCAGTCGGCCACGCCCGTCGCCGAGTCGAACCGGACGACGCCGTGGGGGCGGACGCCCAGCTCGCGGAGCTTCCGGGCGATCCGGCAGCCCTTCTCGACCTGCTTGAGGAAGTCCTTCCGCCCTGGCCCCTCGTCCATCGCCGGCCCGCCGCCGGTGGGCGGCCAGATCGGCGCGACCACCGAGCCGATCGTCAGCCCTCTGGCCTTCACCTTGTCGGCCAGCGCCTTCAAGTCGTCGTCGGGGGCGTCGATGTCGACGTGCGGGGCGAAGAGGAACAGGTCGACGCCGTCGAACTTCACGCCGTCGACCTCGGCCGCCGCCGTCAGGTCGAGCATCGTGTCGAGGTCGATGGCCGGCTCCGAACCCTCGCCCTTGCCCACCACGCCGGGCCAGGCCGCGTTGTGCAGCTTCGGGAAGTTGTTGGGGTGGCTGACGCTCATAGGATGCCTTTCGTGACCGGGGAGGGCTCGATTCGCGAATCAACGTCCGCGACGGGGTCGATCAGGTAGCGACGGACCAGTTCCTCGACCCGGCGGACCTCCGCGACCCCGAGGAATCCGGCGGGATGCTCGTATTTGCCGCGGAGTAAGACGTCGCCGGACCCGTCGGGGTACTGCACCCGACGGACGTGCTCGCGCTTGAGCGTCCCTCGGGTTAAGGTATGCACCGTGACGGCGGTCGACTTCGCGACCGGGTCCCAGAGGATCGCGCGGCGGTCGGTCAAGGCATAGACCCGATTGGCGGACGCCCGCCGCGCCGCCCGCCTCGACACGACCCCGGCGATCGTCCCGAGGGCGACGAAGAAGGAGAAGATTCCCGCGACGATCCCGACGAGGAGGAGCAGGGCGTCGGCCGCCTCCATCCGGAGCACGACCGCAGGCGGGAGGAGCACCAGGCAGGCCACGCTGACCAGGCCGAGGCCGACCGTCCACGTCAGGCCCGAGGCAAAAGGCCTCGGACCATCCTTGCCCGAAGGGCGGACGACCCGGGACGCCCAGAGCAGCCGCTCGCCCGGGTTCAACTCCGGCTTGATGAACGCCTCAAGCTCCTCGCTCGACTCGTCGTGCCAGGGATCGGTGTGGTCATCCATCGGAACGGGCCTGCCTCGGGCTGTTGGGCCGCCGGCCGTCATCGGTCGATGTTGGCTCGGGGGAGGATCACGTCGGACACCCAACGGTTTAACTGCTCGACCCACTCGCGCCAACCGAGCGATTCGGCGAGCCGGAGCTGATCGAGGACCTCGGCCGATTCGAGGAGGGGCAGGCCGATGCTCCGGGGCGAGTCGGAATACGAGCCGTCCTCGTTCCGGAGGCAGAACCGCAAGGTCCGCTCGTCGACGTCGAGCCGCCAGACCTCGGGGACGCCCAGGCGTCCGTAGACGAGCAACGCATCGTCGGCGGGGTGGCTAACCTCGACCTCGATCGCCAGGTCCGGCGGCGGCTGGGTCGCGAGGTCGATGTCGATCGGGCCTCGCATGGTCCGGGCATGGTCGCCGAGATAATAAACCTTGTCGCCCTCGACCCCGACGTCCTTCGCCTTCTGGCGGTAGGGCGCCGACCCGGAGACCTCCAGCTCGATCCCGCAGCCGAGGGCGACGGCCTGGAAGAGTTGGCCGAGATGCTCGGCGTACCACTCGTGGCGTCGGGAGAGGGTCAAGAACGTCAATCTCCCGTCGACGAAGGTCATCCGGAGGCCACGCCGGTCCGGGAGCGCATCCCCGATCGCGGCATAAGCATCCCAGGTGATCTGGTGGAGGACGACGACCCGCTCGCCACCGACGGTCTCGGCCGGCCTGAGGACCGCTGACATGCTTCCGGCCCCCCTCAACGCCCCAGGGCGTGGTCCCCGACCTTCGGCAAATCGTGATGCACGTCGGGCCCGTAATAGCGGAGGCTGACGAAGGGCTCGGTGCCGGTGTTCTTGAAGGCGACGCCGGCCTTGGCCCGCTCGTCGGCGACGAAGACCTCGTCGCGGGTCACCTCACCGTAGCGGATGTAGACCGGGGTGTCGACTTCGAGCTTGCCGACGGTCCCGCGCCCCTGGGTGGCGATCAGGCCGTAGGCGCCGGAGTCGTGGATCGTGGCCGAGCCGCCGGGGAAGACGGTCAGCTCGCGGGCGCTGAAGACTTGCTTGCCGTCGAAGGTCCCGTAGACGATCCACTTGTCGACGTGGCCCTCGGCCTCGGAGCCGGAATGGATGATCGGTTCGAGGTAGTTGTGGGCCTTGAACTCGGGATCGACGTTCTTCTCCCAGTCGAGCTGATCGACGAGGTAATCGAGGTCGAAGTGCTTGTCCTCGGGCACGTCCTTGACCAGGAGGTCCCAGGGGACCCGTCGGCCCTCGACCATCGACTGGTACATCCCGAAGACGTCGGAGCCCCACTGCGGCTCATACGTGACGAGCGACCCGGGCGCGTGGAGCACGCACGACGGCATCAGCCAGCCGGTCCCGGGCTTGAGCCGGTAGGCTTTGGAGAGGTCGAGGATGCCGTTGTCGCCCTCGTTCCACCGCGCCAGGCACTTCCGGAGGTCGTCCTTGGTCGTGCCGGGCTCCAGGCCCATGAAGGTGTGGGGGAAGTTGTTGCCGGTCCAGTTGAGCTGGGGGGGGAAGTAGTAGCTCTCCGGCTTCCCCTCGCGGCCGAGCTTGGCGGCCTGCTCGGCCGACTGGTGCATGTGGTGCGGGATCGGGCCGAGGTTGTCGAAGAACTTGCTGTAGACCGGCCACTTCCGGTATTTCTCCCACATCGGGGCGCCGATCATCTCGCCGCCGTGGGCCTCGATGGCGTCCTTGAGGGTGAACTTGCCGCCGTCGTGGACGACGTAGCTCAGGCCCTCGTCGGCCGGCGCCCCCTCGTTGGCGGCGGCGGTGGTCGAGGAGAACCAGCGCTCGTCGATCCCGCCGCGATGCGTGCCCAAGGCGTAGAGGTCCTGGGGGGCGAGCTTGAGCCGGCCGCCGGGCATCAAGAACGAGCGCGGGACCCACGTCGGGGACAGCCGGAGGATGCCCTCGCCCGCGTCGAGGGCCGATCGGGCGCGCACGCCGATATCCTGATCGCTCATCCGTCCCGATCTCCCGCCGATGAACCGACCCGCGCCGCCCGACTGCTCGCCGCACTCGACCCCGGACGCGCCGGAAGCCAAGTTGTAAAGCCGCAGAGGGGCCGAAGCAAGGAAAAATTCGCCGCCGCGACAGGGGCCGGTGAGCGTCACGAAAGTTGGTGGAATCTTTGTACACAATGGGACGATCGGCGATAGTGGCGGGAAACCCGAACTCCCGGACGGAGCCTTCCCATGTCGATCCCCTCCATCACTCCCGAGAAGC
>JAABUX010002737.1_pt1 | contig 24467 bp, 25 predicted proteins | sample 5561851 | NCBI WGS metagenome assembly JAABUX01 (sample SAMN10711883, study PRJNA513361) | rock metagenome | isolation source: Antarctica rocks | place: Antarctica: Victoria Land, Richard Nunatak red sandstone | collected 2016-01-03 | reverse complement strand
GATAACGGTTTTCCAGTTCGTCCAGGCGATTGTGAGGGGCTATGGTAATCCGTTTGGGCATACGGCAACACACAGGCGCGAGATGGCTCCCTCCATTATACTATGGCCATTCCAACCGACTTGATATAAGAAACCGTCGAATCAAATTTTTGTCAAACTTAAGCCCAGCTAGAATTTCAGTATAGGCCGAAATATCGCGCTGTTGCTCTGGTTCATTAATCATATCAACCCTAGCGGCGACTTCCGTAAGCAGCCTTGTGGGCGAATCTGTACGCGCTAGAACCGCCAGTGGCAGCAATGCTGGATTAGCCAGTAGGGGAGCCGGGTCTTGTTCCCATAACCGTATGAGCCGGTAGCGATGCACGGTATTCCCCACAGCGAATTGCTCAACGTAAACTGCATCAGAGTTCGTGGGCTTGAGAAATATCACTACCTGCTCAACGGAATGACCGTATTGCCGGTAGAGCCTGACAAAGTAGTCGAGCATCCGTAGAGGAAGAGGTGGGCTCGACTGAGGTTCAGTCTGAAACTCAAGGTGCAAAATCTGTCCGAGCTGAGGCAGGAAGTACAAGGCATCGGCGCGGATCGGTTCCTTGCTTAACTCGGTGGGCAGCTTTTCGATGTTTAGCTCATCCACACTCAGCAGCCAGTGGACAAAGGCAGCGGGATACTCGGCTGCTAGGCGCTTACAAATATTGTCGTATGCCAAAGTGATTGCGCTTCAATCTCTGACTAGTCTAGGGGGCGACATTAGCGAACTTCAACCTTGAACTTACCAATTTTTTTGGGCTTAGACTCGGTTCTTGAATCATCTGGTCTAGCCAGAGGGTCTAGTGTGCCTGATTTCTCTGACGGTTTGATGATTGACTGAGGAATCTGGATTAAATAAGATCCAGAATTATGACACCTGCGGCTTGGCAGTGTAATTCCATTGCGGCAAATAGTTGTCAAACACGATTTCCATCGTTTGTTTAAATTCCTCAGTGACTTTGCGGCCTGTTTCGTAGTAACCGTTCAGGGGGGGATCAAAAAAACGTCCAATATGAAATCACACGTAATCAGTACGAAAACCAGTCTAGATTGGATTTATACCGGATAATTGTGAGTAGTCAAAAGTGCTATACTGGTCTGCAAATTGTCTTTTAGACATTTTAGGTACGATATTTTGATGCGCATAAAACCCAAAGCTTTTGCTTAGCAAGGCTTTGACGTTTATGCGCATGATGTACCCCCCCGTGAACGGTTACGTTTCGTACACCTTATCCAATACAGCAGTAAACACTTTCAGTCCGGTTTTCGTCTTCGATGAAGCCATCAAATCCTTCACCATCTCGACACTATCGAAAATGACGCCCTGACAAGCACGGGTCAGATGCGGAAACAGACGATGCTCAATTGGGTTGTATTTGGAGGTGTAGGGAGGATAGTGGGCGATTCGAATTTCGATGCCTAATTCGTTGACTAAGGTTTGCAAATCTTGTTTAAACAAATATTGCCGGGAACTGTTGCTGCCCCCACCATCACACAACAACAAAATCGAACTCGCCGTCACATATTCCGCTGACCCATAATACTGCCACCAGTGTCGAATCGCATCACAGGCAAATTCACCAGTGTCATGACTGGTACCCAGGTGGATGTAGCCCACATTCAGGCTCAAGTCATACAAACCGTGTGGAATCGCAACTCCTGATGCCAAAGAATTCCAATCATGGTCATAGACCTCAATTTCCTCAGTTGTGTACAAGCGTCCCTCCCGATACAGCAGTCCAATTAGTTCTTTTTTTTTTGTGTCCATGCTCAACACCGGATTGCCTGCTGCCTGGTAGGAAACCTTGAGCCGTTCAATGTTCTCAAACTGTTCGTTGCGCTTCTGATGTGTTCCAGTTGCCAATCGTTTCTGGGCTTTCCGTTTGCGGTAGTTGTGCTTTTCCAGCAATTGGTCTACAACCGTAACGCTGACTTCTATCCCTTCAGCTCTTAACAGGTCGGCAATCTCTTGCCGGGTCAGATTCGTCCATTTTACTGTCTCGTCCATTGGTGAACCTGCCGTGTGTTGAGCAATCACTTGGCAATTATGCCGCATCGAGTCCCGAAATTGTCTCAAACGCAGACTTGCGGCCTCCACCACTGCGACGAATCTCACTCATGCGCATCGCTGCTGACGAGTCGAGTTCTTCCATACCTTACCGAATCGTATAGTAATCACACCCGAACAGTTGGCTGATGTACGTTATCCCACCCCATCCCAATTTGAGGGCTTCAATCGCGGCATAGCGACGACGATCCTTCTCGGACAACGAGTGGTAGAGGCGTTGCATTTGTTGCTCTACTTCAGATGGGTAGGGGTTCATAGCTTGGTGGTTGGTCGGTAGATGACTTCAGCCTATCACCGTAATCTCAATTTCTGGATTTTGTTTTATCCACGATCCTGAGCAGCGCCATCGCCTGGCACAGTTGGCACAGTTTGAGTTTTGACCTCGACTTGAGCGCTGGTCGAACCCGCTGAAGTATCTTGTTCTGGAGCCGATGTCTCGACACCAAGAGCTGGCGCCGGTTTTGATGAATCGCCGGTTTTTGAGTGACGCTGGAACACCTGAATATTCGCTTCCTCCAACACAAACCCATCGGCGGTAGCGGCGCCCAGCTTGCCAGCTAGAGCAGCCACCCACTGCTCATAGCTGGTATTGGGTAGGGTCGAGGAGGTACATTACTGTTCCTCCCCTCCCATTCGAAACCGTGCGTGCCATTTTCACGGCACACGGCTACTCAACGTGTGCTTCCTTGTCACTACTAGACTTCTGACCTATTAATCCCCCAAAATAGGGAATGTCGTTTAACCATCCCCAGTCGAATTTGGACAAGAATTTGTTGATTCTGTCAAAGAATTTGGATGTTTCCATTTTCCCGATTTCAATCAGGTCATAATGAGTCTTTTCGTCATGGCAATGTCGATGTAGGAGTTGTAGATTCTTGTATTCATCCTTGCCGCTTAGTGCTCTAGGGATGATGTGGTCTACTTCGAGTACATCCCATTCCTGGAAGTGTAGTCCGCAGTGAGTGCATTTACCCTTTTGCCACTTGAGTAGCTTAGCCGTTCGATTCGGCATTTCAGGGTTTGCTCCCATTCTTGTGCCCCAATAAACTAGGTCGCCATCGAATGGACTTTTATCGCCTTTGACTTTTACATAGTCAGTACTACTGCATGAAAACTCACTATGTTTTAGTAACCGGAGGGGGTTCGCATTCCCTTCCCTGGTTGCGAATACCCAGTTGTCGCCGTCTATGGTAGTCCAGTACTTTTCGTGACCGGACTTAATGTTTCCACAACTGCGTTTTGCCCATCGTCGAAGTTTCAGGTATGTGAGGTAATCTTGCTTTGATAACTCTCCAACGGTTTGAGCGTCGGAGTTGGTATAGTAAGAAGTCCATCCCCTTATGACAGGGTTAAGGTCTTTAATTAGTGCCATTTGAGGCGATGACCTGTGTTTTTTGATGATTCTTCTGACTTCCTCTTGGTGAGCTTTACTCGCCTTCGCGGATGGGGTGATGAGGGTGTTAAAACCCAGTATATTACCGTTAGAGTTTTTGTTGCTCCGGTATTTTCCAGCAGGGAATTGCCGTATATGATGACCTAGAAAGTCAAATCCAGCTTTTCCATCCTCACTTAACTCCGGTTGGAGTGTATGCGTTAGCCTTGTCTTTTCGGGTTTCAACTCCAGACCTACCCCTGATAACCACTCCGAGATTATCTCCCGGCATCCTTGGACAACGGCTTTGTCATGGTGTAATACCACAAAGTCATCTGCATATCGAATCAAGCTTAGGGAGTCTCGGTTATCCCGTTTTCTCCCTGGTAGCGTTTCCGCATATTGCTTGATTCGTTCTTCTAAGCCGTGGAGGGCTATGTTTGCCAGTAGTGGAGATATGACCCCACCCTGCGGCGTTCCCTCAGTTGTTGCAGTAAATGTCCCTTGGTCTACGACCCCAGATTTTAACCAGGCTTTGATTTGGTGTCGAACCTTACCTATCCTGCCTAATTTCTGGAGTAGGAATTTGTGGATGATGCGGTCAAAGCATTTGGCTATATCCGCGTCTAGCACATATTTCGCCTTTTGCTGAGTACAGATTTTAATCTGTCTTATCGCATCGTGGGCAGATCTATTAAAGTCAGCGACTCCCTCACGAGAGCCGCTGCTCTCCAGAACCGTACATGACACTTTCGCGTCATACGGCTCCTCAGTAATACGGCGTTTGTCACACGTACCTCATTACCCATTTCCCTAATTCCTCGACCAGTCTTTTTAGAGGTGCAAGAATGCCACTCCTTGCGGTCTTGGTTTCGGTGGGCTTAGGCTCGACCCTATTGCAGTCGGATTGATTGCCGGAATTGCCATCACTGGCGGTCTTTGTATCGTGGCAATGTCTATGAAGTAGTTGCCAGTTGTGATCAGAATCCTTTCCACCAAGAGATTTTGGGATTCTATGGTCTACTTCCATCACATCGCTTTCACGAAAGTATAATCCACAGTGGGCGCATTTCCCTTTTTGCCTTTTGAGGAGTGTTGTCACCCTCTTGGGCATTTCTGGGTTGTTGCCCATTCTTGAACTCCAGTAAACCAGGTTTCCGTCGTATGGAGACGATTCGCCTTTAACTTTCACATGTCGCTTTATCGGGGTGCTGGCATGGTCAAGTAACCGAAGTGGGTTTGTTCCTGCTTTCCTGGTTGCGAATACCCAGTTATCTCCGCCTATGGTATGCCAGTATTTATCTGACACCCACCCTTTTGATTTTTTCGGATGGCGGTAGGTTGCCCAAGTTACAAGTTTTCGATACACCAGGTCGTCTAGTTCCGCATAAGTTTCCTTACTTATGACGGTCGCGTAATAGTTAGCCCATCCCCTGATAATGGGGTTTATTCGTTTAATTAGCGCCGCTTGCGGTGCTGCTTTAAGGGCATCAATTTCTTTGGCGATTTGGTCGTAGTGTGTCTTTATCTTGTTTTGACTTGGGGTGATGATGGTTTTAAAACCTAGTTTTTCCCCTTTGGTATTTTTACCTGTGTGGTATTTTCCGGTGGGAAATTGACGTATATTAAAGCCGAGAAAGTCAAATCCTGGGCTTTGCTCCTCCATTTTGGTGAGGGTGTGGGTCAGTCTTGTTTTACTAGGTTTCAATTCCAGGCCAATGTCTTTTAACCATTCCGAGATAATCTCACGGCATCTTTGGACAACGGTTATATCTTCATGGAGAATCACGAAGTCGTCGGCATACCTAATTAACGTTACTCCTGGCTGGTAGCCAGCGTATTTTCCTTTCTTAACAATTGTTCGTCTTGGAAAGGCTTTGATTAATTTGGTTTCCATCCCGTGGAGGGCAATGTTAGCCAGTAGAGGAGAAATGACCCCTCCTTGTGGCGTACCCTCAGATGTTGGAAACAACTGCTTACCATCCATCACCCCCGCTTTTAACCATGCTCGAACTTGTCGGCGTATGGTGGGGGATGTATTTAACTTTCTGAGCAGTGCTTCATGATCGATGCGGTCGAAACACTTGGCGATATCGGCATCTAGCACATATTTTGGCTTATACCGAATTTCGTTGAATATTGCTTCAACCGCATCAAGACATGACCTCCCGCTTCTGAACCCATATGAGTTAGGTTCAAAGAGTGCCTCCCATTCTGGTTCTAATCCCAGTTTGACAAGCGCTTGCAAGCTGCGGTCATACATTGTAGGTATTCCTAAGGGTCGCTTCTCATCCGTCCCAGGCTTGGGAATCCATACTCGCCTGGTTGGGCTAACCTTAGACCCTAATTTTAGATTATTCGTTAGGTCAAGACGTTGCTTTGGGGTCAGGCTTTTTTTCCCATCCACACCCGCCGTCTTCTTCCCCACGTTATCTTGGGTAACTCGTGCGTTCCGCTAATAATTTGGCGGAGCGGGATTTCATCAACAGCTTCTGAAGTCTGCGAATTAACTTTACATCGCCACGTTGAGAGGCTTTGAATATTCTCTTTTGCAGCTTAAAGACGAATCTTTCAGCTTTACGCCAATTAATTTGTCTCCATTCCAACGTAGTGTTTAAACTCGCTCTAGACATATTTACTGCTACTTGACACTATTCATTCCGTATCACCGTGGGAACGTCAGCATATCCTTAGCATTACCCAAGGCATTCGCTTCTTTCCCAATCTTGCCGTCTCGTTGCTTGCGGTTGGCACCTGCTCAGTAATTGCTTACTTGAGAGCAAACGAGCGGTTAATTCGTTTCTGATAGTCATTGATTGAGTTTTTAGAGCGGTACTCTCCACCGGGTTTAGAGGAAGTGCTTATTGGTCAACCAGGAATTGCCAATTCCCCATTATCCTTGCCCTTTTGGGTCTCCCAGCGTAGAAGCCTTATTCCGCTGGTTATTCATGACGATGGTTAATCGTACCTTCGTGTAACTACTCTTGAACTCTTGCTTGACGGATACCAGTTTAGGCTACCAGCATTGCCGCTTTTCACCCCCGCTTTACGGATTGATGGCTAGTCGCTACCGTAGGGGACGCAGTTCGTTAACCGCGTTCTGTGTGCTGTCACTCCTGCACTTGGAGGGTGGGACTTGGTTTAGTTTCCTCACCCACATGACTATCAGATTGTCAAGGTTCTGATGTTACTTGCGGGTAATCCTCTACCCATTTCAGGGTTAGTTTCTACCCAACGAATCGCACTCCTGGTCTAAAACCATAACTGTTTGGCTCAAAGCGTGCCTCCCATTCTGGTTCAAGGGCAGCTTTCACTACGGCTTGAAGTGCGCGGTCATACATTACGGGTATTCCTAATGGTCTTTTCTCATTAGTCCCTGGTTTTGGTATATGAACCCTTCTTGTGGGTTTTGATTTACCAGTTAGTTTGAGCTGACCTACAAGTTCAAGACGTGCTGCTGGGGATAGGGATTTAACCCCATCCACTCCTGCCGTCTTTTTGCCTTGGTTTTCTTGTGTTACCCTGCGTACCGCTAACATCCTGTTAGACCAAGACCTCATCAACGTCTTCTGGAGTTTACGGACTTGCTTGATATCACCACGACGTGAAGCGTCAAAGATGCGTTTTTGCAACTTGTAGACTCGTAGATTGATTTTGCGCCAATCGACGTTTCCCCATCCCACAGTATCTCTAGTGAAATCTGTTTTAGGCTTCTGCATTGCTACTTGTACCTCTTTGTACTCACACATTGCGGGTTACGTCTGCTTATCCCGGCAATTATGCCTTCCCTTTTCAGGCAATGACCGTTAATTCGGCCTGGGCATTTTGCTTCTTAACCCATCCTTCTCTCTCGTCGCTTATGGTTGACACCTACCTGTTACCTAATTCAGGAGTCATACGAGAGGTTACTTCGTTCCCATAATCCATATCGAGTCTTTAGGGTGTGTCTCTCCACCGAGGTTATGGGTGGTGCGCTGTCTCGGTAGCGGAATCCTGACAGTCCCTACCTTTATCGGATGTTTCCAATTCAAGGGTGCAGTTTGATTACTGCTAGCTTATTGCCCTTGTTATTGTATAACGATGGTTCATATGACACTTCGTTTGTTCTACCCATGGAACTCTTGCTTGCGGAAGACGCTTTCAGCAATTACCGTCTGAACCGCTTTCAATCCCCGCTTTACAGGTTTGATGGTCAGTCTTGCCTGTAGGGGCCAACCAGTTATCTGGTTGTTTTTGTGCTTTCAACCCCGCACCGGGGCGATAGGATTTAGTGTTTTAAGATTCGGTTATACTTCTGGAGTGACCCTTTGTTTTCCCGTTATCCTCTAGCTGTCTATGCTTTTGGCTCGGCTAGATTTCCTCACCTATATGGATTGTGAGCTTCATTGGTAAAGGATTAAAGTGCGAACTCTACCCTGTTCAGGGTTACTTTACCAATGCTAGTCATCCCTAAGCATTTCTGCTCATTTCGACTAGTCGAATCGCACCCACAACTACAATGCTCCCCGATTCCGGCGTAACCTCAGTCCCCTCTGAGCCAACCAACCACCCTCAAGCTGTTGCCACAAAATTTGTGGTTGAGTGCCAAGTAATCAGACCGGCGTGGGATATGCTTAACCAGCTTCGAGATGGCGAGAACTACCTACGCGAAATTGACAACCAAATCGAGCAAATCAATTCCAAGCTAGAAAGGCACGACTTAACCAGACAAGTTGAGCGCGAACTCAACGGGGTGCTGGTGAACCGGAAGAAGTTGCGCTTTAACAAGATTGCTCAGATAGTCACGCTAGCCGATACCTACAACATTCCGGCAGATTACGAGGTGCTGCGAACCCAAGGGCGCGTTGTTTTGGAGCATGGGTATGCAGAAAACTTGCTCCGACGAGCCAAAACCTGGCCAGAGGTGGCAACGATTGTCGGAAGCGATCGCGCTGAGTTCATCAAAATTGTGAAGGAGTGGGAGGCTGCTGAAAAGCTTGTACTGGTTGAGATGTTGTCAACCTACTTGAAGACTGAAGCTTGCGCCTTAACCCAAATAGATTGGCTTCCCAAAACTTTGCTGGAAAAGGCGCTGTCAACGCTATCGTTCACTTTGAAGAAGATCGCCAGCTCTGATAATTTGGTGGACGAGGCTGAATTTGAGTATCTCCACGATTACAAATTTGTCTCAGTTGAGAAATTGGGGACGCGGGATGAGCGCTGGCTTTTTAAAGGTGAGGAAGATAGTTTCATCCCTATGTTTGGACACAACGATTTAACGGTCGAGCAAGTCTAAAATAGAGTTCAGAGTTTCGGCAATCTTTCCGGTTTTGGTGGGCATCAATTTTGACAGAGTTTTTGAAAGGGTTTGTCCGAGCAAAAAAAGTAGGATAAGCGCCTCTATTTTATGGCGATGCAGGAGCGAATTGCTTCAAAGCATTGCTGCAGGAGCGAATTGCTTCAAGGCATTGTTTCAAAGCGCTCCGCACCTTTATTGAGTGAGGATTTCTACAACTAGAGGATAGTCTGGCACATTGAGGGTGATTTTATTCGGATTGGTGGCTGACTTAATCAACGCTTTTGAGTTGTTGGGTAAGTATGTGTTGGCCGAGCCGATTGGCTGGTTCAAAGTTAACGTCATCTGACGACTTGTAACGTTGATATTTTGTTTAGCATTTGGGTCAAAAGTTGAAACTTCTTGCCATAAAATCAGGTAGAACGTACCGTTACGCTTCTGCAACAGCGTGTGGTGGATATTGGTCGTGTTGCCGCTCAAGGTATAGTCTAAAGCCCCTGGCGTAAAGTTTGCTCCTGGGTCTTTTAACAAGCTGAGCAGATTTTTTAGCGCTGTAAAGGCAGGCTTTTCTGAGCCATCGTTACGTAATAGCCCAAAGTTTTGATAGAGACTACTAGGATCGTTATAGGTATTGATGAACTCGTAAATAAAGGTGCGGGGAATACCGTAGTTGAAGTGTTCTAGGCACATCCGGGGTATATATTTTCCGGCAACGTCCTCTGGAACACCTCTATGTCCATCCGTGGTATCGACCGTATTGTGATAGCCCGCTTCGGTTGAAATTATCGGCTTCCAACTGCTGTACGTATGGACAAGCTCGACGTTAGCAGCTAGGCTCCCGTACCCATTGTCCCCCCAACCACTGGTTCCCGGATTTCTCCCCGAATAGTAGTTACTCATAGCACCGTAATCAATAAAATTACTCAAGTCACCAACCGAGTTGAAGGCTGATGATGATGTTAGTGTCGGGCCGAAAACTTGTAGACTTGATGTAGCGCTGTCAGCTTTGATTGATTGGTAGAGTTGTTGCTGGTAAGTGCGCAAGGTATTCACCCAGTTGCTATCACCACTAAGGTCATACTCGTTAGGTCCCTGAGCTGCCTCCACCACCCCCGCACCAAGTTCTTTGATTAGAGGAACTGCACTTGTAGGAGAGCTGTCGCGCGGATCGAAGATCAAAGTGCTGTGGATACCAAAGGTACTTAACTCTTTAACAGGGTAAGCGCATCTTAAAATGTAGCTGATTTTACAGACAATTGAGACGAGTAGTGGATAAGATGAAAGAGAAATCACGATTGATGAGCATGAGTGACTCAGACAATGCTTTAGGGCATGATCGATCTTGTGACCCTTCGCCCAGTGATGCTCATGTCAACAGGATTTGGTTTTAGCCAGCCGCCACAAAGTGTTCGTCCGACGACGCTAGAAGCTCTTGCCCTCAGCCAGCGACTGAAGAACTGTTTGGCACCAATTCAAGACCCACGAGTGCCACGAACTCGCTTGCATCAACTGGGTGATATTTTAACCATCGCGATTCTAGCAGTGATGGCAGGAGGGAATGGTTGGGAAGATATGGAGATTTATGGGGTGAGTAAACAAGCGTGGGCGAGCGACGTTTCTGGCCTTACCTCATGGTATTCCGAGTGCGGATACCTAACGCCCGGGTGTTTGAGCGAATTAACCCTTTCTCAATTTGAGCATTGCTTTGAGCAATGGGTGCAGCAACTGGTGCAGGAGTTAGGCATTCAAGTCATCGCCATTGATGGCAAGAACCTGAGAGGTTCCTATGACGGAGAGTCTGGGTTCAAGGCGTTGCATCTGGTCAGTGCCTGGGTAACTGAGCAGCGGTTGGTGTTGCAAGAGAGTAAAGTGCAGGATAAATCGAATGAAATTACCGCTATCCCGGCCTTACTGGAGTTACTCGATATCAAAGGCTGCATTGTTACCCTAGATCCATGGGCACTTCAATTAAGCATTGCGGCGCAGATTCAGCAAGCACAAGCCGACTACAACAGCAGCCTCAAAGCCAATCATCCCACTCTATTTCAACAGGTAGATACTTGGTTTCAGGCAGCACGCGCTGCCAACACCTTGCCCATGCCCTCAGAACACAAGACGGAAGCTGGTCATCATCGCCGCTTGCATCCGCTCCTGTTGGACGCTCCCGCTCGACCAATTACCTCCCTTATACCAGGCAGAGGCATGGATGGGACTGCTTGCCAATTGTCATGGTCAAGCGCACTCGTCATCTCTGGAATCAAACCACCCACGAACTTCAGTTTTACCTCAGCAGTTTACCTGCCGCTAGTCCCAAAATTGCTACTGCTATTCGTCAGCACTGGGGCATCGAAAATTCCCTCCATTGGACGCTTGATGTCACCTTTACTCATTTCTTGATTTCCATTGGGCTGCTCATTAATAATAATTTGAGGGATGAAACTTCGGTCGTTGGCTCGGGATCGCTATTGCTGCCCTTGCTATATCGCCTGGCATTGTTAGCTGGCAAAATTTGACTGAACCTTAAGACGGCAGCATAATAAAAGCCATAACTGCATGTGTAGGGATTATAGTGTTCAATCTTTTCAACGCTGGCTTAAATTGACAACACCTTAACGATTTACTGTCACTTTTTAGCGACGGGTAGCGACTTACGGCTGAAGTCGGTTGATGATGTTGTAGCTGAGGCAGGTATAGTATTCAGATTTTTTATGGTTGATGAAATTCGCCTCCTGTTTTTCGATTTAAAAAAAATTACTCTAAGTAATTTTACTCATTCCTTTTTCCTCGTCAATAAAATTTGCAAAGGACAACCTATGTTGCAACTCATCTTGCCTTGCAGTCTTGACGCACTGAGCGACAATAGACCATTAGCTATGTTCGAAAAAGTACATAAAGCCACCTTAGCACCAAGCGATTAGAAAAAAAACGCTACGGTGACAGCTTATTCGGGCGCTTGCTGCTGCCGATAAAGCTCAAATTGTGCTAAGAGTTACTCTGGCGTTAACCTGAAAGTAGACAGCAGCCGCTCAATTAGGAAAAACATTCGCTGATACCTATATCCCGGCTCTCGATGAGACGGTGAGCTGAGGTCAGAAAACCAGTGCTGGACGGTAGATTTAGACACACCACACAATATTCCCAGAAGTTCGTACCTCAGCGGTTCCCACACAATCTGGAAGTCTTGAGGATGCATTCTTCCCCACAACCAGCAGATTTCCCTGTCGGAGTTGATTTACACCTTGAGCCATGCCGGAACATTTTCCAGATGTCGGAAGAGGTAGGTCAAGCGTTCAAGGCGTTTGAGACTGACGGCAATGCCCCAAGCGCGCCATCCCTATAACTCAGGAAGTGAGCGACATCTTCCCGTGCATGGGCGATGAGCGTCTTTTCCTGATTGAGTTCAAGCCGCAATTGCTCCGGTAAAAAGGTGGCAATTTGCTGCTTAATCTCCGAAAAACCAGCAAATATTAGATCAACTGCTACTACTGGCCCAACTTCTAAATGGCAATTAACTTATTATTTGGCTCAATATTATTTGATTCAATCCATGCAGCACGGGAAGCCGCCTGGATGGTAAAGGCTGAGTGGGATGGCTGTAACGGTATAGTCAGCAGCCACTTCGACAAGCCAGCTCTCAAAACGGCTGCTGCCCTGGTCGGTGCCGAGTGGTGTCGGAGCTTGGATTCATGTCAGCTTCCAATTCTGGGACGAGAAGAATTACTGCAGCGCTATCAACAGGGGGAGCGTTTTTTTGGCGGCCTAAACCTGGTAGGTGCAGACCTAAGCTACCAGGATTTTAGAGGAATTAATCTAGCTGGTGCCAACTTGAGTGAAGCAAATTTAACTTGCACTAACCTTGAAAAAGCGTCAATGTGGGGTGTTAATTTATCAAACTGCGAACTAGTCAATGCCAATTTGAGTGATGTCCTCCTAAACAACGCCAATTTAGTAGGCGCAAAGCTAAAGTATGCTAATTTACGAAATGCCCTCTTGAGCAAAGCGTCTTTACAAGGCACAGACTTGTCTTATGCTAATTTGAGCGGCGCATTTTTAAGCAGAGCATCCTTACAAAATGCAAACCTTCAAGGAACCAATCTTCATTCAGCTATCTGGTCTGCTGCTAACCTTAAAGCAGCTAACCTCTGAGATCCGGTATTAGCCAACGTTGATGAGGAGCTTGGTCTACAGGCAATGGATGATCAATAGCAGGGTAAGCGCAAGAAAAAGTGTGGCTTTTTATGCTATTGAGGTAGTGCAGTTGCCAATACCTGAAGCATATAGTTACTATCCATTGCAGCTCGTGCGCGCCTTTTGCCTGAGGCTACGTTTGCTCGAGATTTCCTGCTACATCGCAAACTGACGGCCATGCGGCGCAACAGCGAGAAATTCTCAGGTCCATGACCATTACGAATGCGAGATGCATCCTCCCTAAATGTCACATCCAAAACGAGCGTGCAGTTGATTTTCAATCCCCCAATGAGCACGAATGGCACGACCGATAGCCACTGCATCGCAAGGTAGAGAACTGAGATAAAACATCACTTCACGGGTGCAAAAGAGTTCCACAGGTGCCGCACCCTCGACACCATCACGACCGTTTTAAGTCCTGCCCACTGGGATATCTGATCCAACGGTGCCATCACCTGGAGGGGAACAGCCCAGACAAAAGCGAGTTTCATGACGATGATGCCCTGCCTCAACTCGTAGGTCATAACTATGCTCAATCCCCTCAAACCCGTGAGACTGAGCCGGATCACACCAAGTCTTGACTTCATTCCACAGCGTGGGATGGTTGGCTTTCAGACATAAAATGTAATCTGCACCTTGATCCAGAATTTGTTTGGCGATCTCAGTTTGTGTCCCCATGGCATCAATGGTGATGATGCACCCCGTGATATCTAGCAATTTCAGTAAGTCTGGAATTGCTGTAATCTCGTTGCTCTTGTTTTCTACCTTGACTTGTCCGAGCATGAGGCGATTTTCACGCTTCCCAAGCACTGACCAGGTGTAAAGCTGATTGCTTGGAGTTGCGGTCATAGGAACCTTTGAGCGTCTTGCCGTCAATCGGAATTACTTGTGCGCCAGTGGCGTTCACGATCTGTCTAATCCAACCCAGAAAGCACTTCTGTAGTGAGTCTGGGTCAATACGCCCCAACACCCGTCGATAGGTGTCCGCATGCGGAATCCCGTGCTTTAAGTCCAGAAACGTTTCTAACCAAGCTTGGTGGCTTTCCGCATACACAACGATAAGCTGTTAAGCATCTAATTTGCGTTAACCATGTTTCCTTTATTTTTGATTTTGCGATTCCATTCGATTAGAAGTTCTCCCTGATTTAATAGCCTGTCCAATAAATCTTGTAGTTCCTCAACTGATTTGAATAACCGGCCCGCAATATACTCCTTACAAGAATGCCAGACTAATTCAATAAGATTGAAGTCTGGACTGTAGGCTGGGAGAAACTCTAAAATAATATTAGGAAATTGCTCTTAAATCTGTTTGAGAATATCTAAGCGTTTATGATAGCTAGCATTGTCTAGAATAATGATTATCTTTGGCCCAATTCTGACAAAATCTTCTCCTCTATTCCCTTGCTCTACCCACTCCTGAATGAGCAAGTCTTGTAGTTTTATTAATTGCTCCAGGAAAGTTTCTCCATTACCTCGTTTAATAAAAAAGTTTATCCGTCTTTTATCATGGCTCCGCACTCCTCCCATGACATTTACTCGTCCGCGTCTACGCTGTCCTGATACTTTTTTTCTCTGACCTTTCTTACCCCATGTTTTCCGCCGGATAACTCTGAGGCTAAAGCCACTCTCGTCCCAAAACCACACCTGTAGCTGGTTTGGACTCTCTCTTGCTAATGCTAGATAATTTTCTATTTTCTTACGAAACTCATCCCTTTTTGTTTTATTTTGTTTATCATCTAAGCTATAATTCGCCCAGATGTAGCTAAACTTTTTTTGTTTTAATATCCTCCTGACTTGAGAGCTACTCAGTTCAACTCCTGTTTCTAGAGCTAAGTGAGTTGCCAGGCGTTCTGCAGTCCATCTACCAAATTCGTATCCAAATTCTCTCGGCTCCTTATCGATTATTTCTAAAAGCAAGTTAATATATTCAGCGGTTGCTTTCCAATAGTTTCCCTGCTCCCTCTGATCTCTCAAACTGTCTAGATTATCTGGGTCACCACGCAGTGCCCAGTAATCTACTATTCTTACTGCACACCCAATTAAATTAGCAACCTCTTTATGTGTTTTCCCGTCATTAAGTAGCAGGAGAATTAAAGCATGTTCTCTAAAATGAGGACAAATATCTGATTTTAAAGCTTTTTGAAGAGCCTTCTTCTGTTCCGAACTCAGGAAATTCTGGACAGGCATACTTAGAAAAAATGAACACAACTATCTTCTATTTTACGCGGATTAGCAGCTTAACAGCTTATCTTCCCATCCTGTTGCTCCTCCGATTGTGGCTAGGATCGCAATCAGCACAATACTGAGGAAGTTATGCTCGACTCCTTTTCGCCCCCGAGGGTCATCAAGCGCCTCAAACTGACTAAGCCATTCTGCTTGCAATGATTCGGCATCTAATGCAGGCTGTAGCTTTGGCTGCTTGGCGCTGCTTGGTCTAGACTCAGAGTGTGTTCCAAAGCCGTTCGACATCTATGACCTACCCAAGGGAATAACTACGTTTCCCTGTGTAGCACATAATGGCCCAATTTTTCTTGCGCTTACCCTGTGATCAATAGGATAGTTCTGCTGTTTGGAATTTAGTACCCGTCAAAGGTAATAAACAGTGGATAAGGCGTTCCATTGATGCATCAAATAAGGAGATTGTAGGTGTTTACATTGGTGAGCGCAAATGAAGAAATTAAGATGCGTTTGCTCTTCTAACCGGCAATTTTATGATTCAAAAATTGGCCATTAAATGGTAGAAAGCACACCGGACTCAGCATGCTGGTGGACTTCTATAATATCATGTAAACAGTTTCTTAACTAACTTAGCTGGTATACCAGCATAAAGTCCATTAGAATCGCAACCATGGGTAACCACAGAACCCGCAGCAATAATGCAGCCATCTCCGATTGTGACTCCTGGTAAAATAATAACGCGCGTGCCTATCCAGCATCCTTGCCCTAACTTTATTGGAAGACCTAGCTCTTTACCAGCACGCTTTTCACTCTTACCTATTTCATGGCTAGAAGTACAAAACATCACTTCCATCCCAATTGAACAGTTTTCTCCTATTTCAATAGCTCCAGAGTTATCAAAAAAACAACGATAGTTAATAAAAGTACCTAGCTCAATATTTACATTATGACCACCAAAAAAACATCCAGGACTAATTCGTTTTGTCTTGGTTTTGATCCCATAAAATCTATACATCAAAAACCTAAGTTCAAAGGGAATTAAGCTAGAAGCCGCAATCGTATTTATGACAGCATCTCTTAATAAAGTGTTTAGCCTTTCAAAAATCACGATTAATTCCTGGTTATTTTGTTGATTTTGCTCAAAAATTTGTATTTCGCTAGCTGTCTCTAGAACAATCAAACAACTCATCTCAAAGAACATTTTCCAGTTTTGAATAGGCTTGGATAGTTTCTTGACCGATATTAATCCAACTACTGCGACTAAAAACAGTTTCATAACCAGCTTCCGCAACTTCCATCATCTTCTGCGGCTCTGACAAAACTTCATTTAGTCTTTGTGCAAGATGACCTGAATCTCCTTGATTAAAAACAAAACCATTGACGTTATCCTGAATCATTTCTGTCATTCCTTGTAAGTTGGAAACGAATACAGGACAACCAAAACTCATTGCCATCAAAAGAACACCACTTTGATATATTTTTCGATAGGGAAGCACAACTAAATCTGAAGCATGATAATAATAGCGAACCAACTCATCTGGTATATAGCGAATGTGAGAAATTACTTGATTATCAAGTTTATACTTTTCAATTAAAGCTTGATAATGAGAAAAGTCATCTTTCCAAACCTTTCCCGCTATAACTAGTTTAATTGCAGGAAAATTTATACTCACATCAGCTAATGCATTAATGAGAATATCAAGTCCTTTTACCTCTTTAATCTGACCAAAAAAAAGAATAAAAGGGCCTTTTCCAACAAATGCTAACTTTTCTCTAGACTCTTGCTGTGTTAGGCGGCTACCGACAAAATCAATATAATTGCCGTGGGAAATAACTCTAATCTTGGACTGTGAAACATGAAGACGTTCAATCAACTCGTTGCGAATCACTTGATTATGGGCAATTACCAAGTCAGAATTACGATAAATTGTTTGAGCAATCCACTTATTGCTATTTCCCACAAAGCTTTCCACGTCATGGGCAGTGACTACAACTTTAAAGCCATAAAGCTTTGCAAAATTTACACTTAGCCATTCTAACAGTGAAGCATGGAAAAAATGGAAATGAACTAACTTGGCATTAAATGAATGTGCATCACTTAAGGAGCGAAGCAATCCTAAAAGATAGCGCCCAGCTCTCACTAACTTTGGAGCATTCCCATAGATATTTTGAAAGTATCTTTTTACATTAAAAGTTAGACTATGGGGAACTATAGTTTCATCACAAGTATATAAAGTAACCTCTCCACCTGTTTTAGCTAGCCCACCGCAGAGGCCAAAGTCATAGTAATTCATTCCACCATGTCCTCCTACAGGCTCAATAACAGCTATTTTCATGGTTTTCATTGTGGTTATCCTGATAAAATGTATTTTTTGTTCACTTTAGAGAAAGAAGCTAGTTTGTTTATAACGAGGAAAAAACTCTTTTTTCTGGAACGTACTGCTTACCATTAATCTCGTCGATATATACAAGGTTGCGTACTTGGCGGTAGTCTAGATATCCACTAACTATTGCCAAAACAGCATCTATTCTACCGTTAAGCAAGAACTGAACTGTTTTGTAAATCCAACGAAGAGGAAAAAAAGTTAAAAACTGTAGCCTGTTTTTGCCCCTTGCATGTTTATACATAGTGAGCAGGCGATTACGGGTCATGTGATACATATAAAAAGATAGATGAGGGTTATATGGAGAATCAGGAGCAAGAAAGGGTTCATTATTTTTCCGTTTACTTCCTTGCACTCGATGAAAAACAATGACGTTAGGGATGTATTCTATCCACAGTCCACTTTTTGCCAACCTGAGAGATAAATCTATATCCTCTTCGTACATGAAGTAACGGGGATCGAACCCTCCAACTTGTTCTAAAGCTTTACGGCGGAGCATCATGGCACAGCCAGTAGCGAAATTTACCTTACTAGGGTTGCGATCTTGATCTATCTTGCCTCGGAAATTTCTCACTCGCCCTCCCCCACGCTTCCAGTCCACCTCCCCTCTGGCGTACCAGACTTTATCTGGTTCGTCAGTGAAGACGATCTGAGGAATAACTCCTCCGATTTCTGGATGATTGTCTAAGTGACCTTCCAACTTTCGAATAGTGTCTGATTGCAGTCGCGCGTCGTTATTGAAGATCAGTAAATACTCAGCATTAGTGTGTTCGAGTACCCACTTCAAGCCAACGTTGTTACCACGACCGAAACCAAGGTTATCCTCATTTTTTAACAGAACAGTTCCGGGTATAAGCTCACACAGGTCTTCAATACCATTTTCTGTGGAGGCGTTATCCACGACTACTATTAAAACAGGAGTATCGCTATCTCTAAGGGATTGAATACATAATTTAGTATCATCAAGAGCATTCCAGTTCAAAATAATAACAGCTGTTCGAAAATGAGCTTCTGTCATCTTATTCAATTCAGTATGGATAGCTTGGTTAAATGCATTATTCATCGACATAATTTTTCAGCATTCTTTATGCACTACTAACATACATTAAACAAAAAATTATCATCCAGTTAAATAACTCAGTCTGCTCTATTTACCCCCTTTTAGGGACAACAGAAAAGTGTAAAAGTACAATACCAGGCCCACTGAGTACTGGAGTATGAATTGCAATAGGTATAACTTTTTCTACCCACGGTGGAGAATCAGAGCCTTTGCGTAATAAAGAACCATTTTTATCTAGCAACTGACCCCGAAGGACTTGCCCACCTAAAAAATGCGTTGTGTAATCAGGTAATTCAATATCAAGACTGGTTGAAATCACATCTCGGGTCCAAGCAACAACACGGACTTCACCATCATGAAAAAACGCCATATATTCCAGTCCGTTTAAGTCCGATTCAGCTTTTAGGTAAACGCTATCTTTTTGCGCTTGTAGTAGCTCTTTAAAGGCAAAATATGGTACACGCCGTAACATTTTGGGAGTCATAGTTTTACTGTATTCCAGTGCCAATCGATCAGGGCCGAGTAACTCCCATCCTGTACCTGTCAAAACGTGGTAACAAGACATATCGACTTTGGAATCCATCAATACACGAAGCATACGAAGGTCAAAGATTGCATGCTCTAAGCTATTGATCTCAGGGATATCGGCCGGTGGACCAAGGTTCCACTCGGTGACCCATACTTGTTTTCCAGGAAATTGCTTTCGTAGCGTTTTGATCGTATTAAGTAACCCGGCTGGACCTTTTTGATAAGCACTATCAAAACCAATCGATTCCACAAAAGGGTAGTAATGCAGGATAACGGCATCAAAGTCGTGAGTATTTGCCATAGCAATCTCCTCATTCCATTGCCGTTCGAAGTTGAAATAAGGCTGACCGAGAATATCTGAAGGCGCTAAAACAATACCGACAGTACCTTTAAAACCACCAGATCGAAGTGCTAAAAGCGCTTGTTTGGCTCTTTTCAGATAGCCATCTGTACCACCTATTTCCTTCGAGAAGTTCTGATGGTAGTACTCATTTCCCAGCTCTACCCAATGAACAGGTGCATTTGTTTGTTTCCAATGAGAAGCTAATTCACGAATGCTTTCCGGCGAATCCATAAGGTTAAGGACGTAAGAAACTGACGCACCCACCTTGCGAGCATGGGACATAAAAGCATCCATGGACACAGTCCTAGGTTTGCTTTTTTCCATGAATGCAAATGTTGCACGCCCAGCGCTAAGTATGGCACCCGTCTTCCAATCATACCAATTACCTTCCCCACCAGGAAAACGCAGTACAGGAATTCCAATATCTGCTACAGCCCTCCAGACCTTCTCATTACTGAGGTCCTCTGGTGAGAGAAAGAAGTTGTTATCTGTACCTGCTACTGGACGAACAGGAGTGAACTTAGATAAATTTAAGCTCAGTTTCTGGCTCAAAAACTTGTTATTCGCAATCCGCGTTGGCTGTCCTATTGTATGAATTGCATGAAAAGCTAGGAGCCCTACCACACAGCAAGTTAAGACCCATGTGGTCAACTTTAATAATTGTAGATCAGACTTATAGCTATGTTTGTGTGTTTTCATGACGCTTGCTAAGACTCTTCAGAGTTGTCACTAAGGAAAATGACAAAAAAACCAGAGGGAAAAAGGCTGTTATTGAGAGTGCTGGTAGAGATAAAATAAATCCAAGAAATGCTAAGGTAAACCCTCCAGCTAAAGCCAAACCAAAGCGTGCAGCTTGTAGACTTAAAACCAAAATATAACCAAAAGCAGAAGTAAAAATAACCAGAGCTGGAAGACCAGATTCTAGGGCAATTGACAGGAAATAATTATCTATTGTAGGAAGACCACTTTCACTACGGATATCTAATAACATTGCTCCGGTTCCCGGACCATAACCAAAAAAAGGATGATTTAATACCAATGGAATACCTAGATCTAACTGGACAAGGCGAGTTGCCGTACTGCTTGCCTCTTCCGAAGAACGGCCTTGAAATAAATGATTAACTACTAAAAATCCGCCAGCAGATATAGTAATTATTACAGGTAAAAATGCAAATAATAAACCAATTGTTTTGTAGCTTTTTGAACGCTTAATAACAAACCAAATTTTCCAAGCAGCAGCCAAAAATCCAAGTCCAATTAGCACAACAATACCAGTGCGCGAACCTGTTTTCCACAGAGCTAACCCATCGATAATTACGGCAGTACTTCCCAGAATTCGGTAAAATAGGATACGACTATTCATAGCCATAACTAGGGCTAAAGGAATTATGAAGACGAAATACTCTGCCAGTACCAGAGGATGCTCAAAGGTGGCTTGTACTCGGTACGAATCACGAACCTTTGCTTCCAGAGTTTGTGCTACATAGTCAGATGTTATGGGAATAAACTGTTCAAAAATATTTTTTTGAATATGACTTTCGTAGAAACTTAATAAGGAAATAATGAGACTTAGTGATACTAGTAGAAGCACTACGCGCGATAATTGCCTTGAATTATGCCAGACTGTAAACCCAATCATAAACAATACAAACCAGCTTACAAATTCGTTAGTTGCTGCATAAAATGATGCGGTAAAGTCAGATGACTCAATAACACTAATATATCGCCATATAAAATAAATAAATAGATTAAATACTAAATAGGGAAAATTAATTATTTGTTTAATTAAATTATTAAAATACCAAGGACGGAATAGGATAGTAAAAAACCAAGAACATATTAGCATAATAATGAAAATTCGCTGCAAATTTAGTCCTGGTAATACACCTATTTTTATTACTGCATAAGCTGGCCATAAATGAAATACAACAATAAAACCCAATAGCATGAACTCTAGCAGGGTAATTTTTTTATCAGATGATTGCTGCGAAATGTTCATTTTTGAAAGTGTAGGTATTTAAATTTTTAGAAAATAACAAAAAAATAATTACTATCGTGTTGATTCTTTTAGGGACCGTACTGTTCGAGCAGGATTTCCTACCGCTACGGTATAGGGAGGAATATCTCGAGTAACAATACTCCCTGCACCTACGACAGCGCCTTTTCCAATCTTGACCCCCGCCAGAACTACTACGTTAGCTCCTAGCCAAACGAAATCTTCAATTACTACAGGTTTACCTGTCAGGGGTTGATGCATGACAGACTGATCAAACTCGGTAAATCCATGATTGTGATCCAGGATAGTAACTCGCGGACCAAAGGTAACCTGCTTTCCAATGTGAATTCCATAAGCGCAGGCTATGATCCCATCGCGGGATATGACAGTTTTGTCTCCTATAAAGAGGACGGCATCAGACGGCTGATTTCCCTCTTCAACAACGATTATCCACACTCGCTCCATTAAAATTACACCTTTGCCAATTTTTATGTTATGAGGGGTATTTATCCGAGCTGATAAAGCTATAAATCCACCCCCTCCCCAGGAGCGCAGTCTCCTAGTTATGAGCAATTTACGCAAAAAACACAGGAATCGAATGTAAAGGGGAAATGGGCTATTTTTCATAAGATATATCTCACTTCTCTTGCACTAAATGTTTTTGTGAGACCAAACGTAGGCGATAAAAACTATGCTGACAGCGATGGAAACAGTAAGTTATCGACCTCTCAGCTTATTAATAGCTACTAACATAAACTTTTCTTGTCCAAACTGAGAAAAACCTACTAGCAAAATGCAACAAGTCCATACAATATATAGAAACACAGTTACCCAATTTGAAAAAGAGAAAGGTAAACAAAGTAAAGGAAGCCATGAGAGAAAGCATAATAAAGCCATTCCTCTATCAAAAGGATGTAGCCTTTGTAAACGCCAAACAACTACTAAGGCAAGCAAATTGACGCAGGCAACTCCTATTGCTGTACCAACTGCAAAGGAGGAGGGGCCTATCATTTTTACTATCGATAGAGCAACGATAATACCAAGAACATTAGCTGTTGCTGTTATCCCTAGTAAAAGACGAGAATGGCCTCCCATTAATAGGAATTGCCCGACGCTACCTGTAGACACGTTCATTAACTCACCAATTGCAAGGATGGTCAAGTAATTACTACCCTGTGCAAATTCATGACCGAAAAGACCCATGATTTGCTCAGGAAAGAACATGCATGCAGTAATGAAAGGTGCAGTCAGCGTCAGCACAAACGCAGTTAGTTTGCGGAAGAGTATCTTTAACTCTGTTAATCGTCCTTGAGAAAGATACTCAGATATTGTGGGGGCAAAGAGGCCGTTTACTGCAACGATCGCCAGCTCGAACAACACAATAATACGACTAGCAGAGCCAAAAAGAGCGACCTCCTTTGGAGAAGCGAAATAGGCGATAAGAATGGGCATCCCTGCAGTAATGCCTAGGTTAATTACCATTGCCAGCATTATGGGAGTCGAGAAGTGTAAAATTTCTTGCTTGCTTGGTACTGGGGCTTTGCCATTTCCGCTAAAAAGAGACAAGTCATGTCGTAGCCAAGCCCAACCAAGCACTGCGGACAGCACAGAAGAAAGAAAAAAAGCAAAGAGTGCAGCCTCCAAGCGCAAACCCATCCAAAACAAGCTCAAAAACATCAGCAGACGAACAGATGGGTAAAAAATTTCCTGCACTACCGTGCCGGGTAGCATGCGCTTCATCCCTAGAAACATACCAACTTGCAACGTCATCCACGCTACAAACGGTACCGCAAGCAAAAAAAGGAAGTACACCTTCGGGTAAACATTTTGATTTAAAGCAGGTAAAACAGCAGTCCCTATAATTATTAAGAGTAAAGAGGAAACGAAACTAATAATAAATAGCAGTTGGAATAAATTAGCTGCAAGAAGTTTTGGATTTTCAACAACTGGAAAGTAACGGTATGCTGCATGATTTAGAGCAAAAGAACCTAGAGTGAGTCCAACCTGGTGAAAGGCATACCCTAGGAAGTAGATCCCAACGACGTTAGCTCCTAGAAGTCTTGTCATTAATACTAAAAAAGCTAATTGAATAACGGCATTAGAGCCCTTGCCAATTAAGCTAATTCCTGTACCTTTTAAGATAACTCCCAGGTCTTTGTTAGCAGTTACTGATTTACTCGTCATAAGTGAGAACAGTTATTGAAAACTTTTGTGGAATTTAAGTTTATAATGTAAATCCTTTGTTCGCTCTCCAATCTTCTTAGCAGGTACGCCTCCAACAATAGTGTATGGTTCTACGTCTTTTGTAACGACTGCTCCCGCTGCAACTACTGCACCCTTGCCAACAGTAACGCCTGGTAAAATGACCACGCGACAGCTTATCCAGGCGTAGTCTTCAATCCGTACTGTTTCTCCAACTCCACCAAAGCTGGGAGATTGAGGATCATGTTGCATAGTCCAAATCCATACTCCCATCGAAAGCTGAACATTATCACCAATTTCAATCCCCTTTCTTGCATCTAGCATTACATCGTTGCCAATGATTGTATTTTGTCCAATTGCAAGCTTCCAAGGAGAAAAAAAGCGTCCTCTCCAGTGAAAACTACTGTCTTTACCAATGCGTATCCCCAGCATTCGGTATATAGTCAATCGGAAAATATGAATTGGAACATAACCCACAAGTGTAAGTATAAAAAGCGATAAATCTTCTAACCACCTGGCAATTGGTTTAAGAAAATGAATCTTTAATGTTTTGAATAATGGGTTATTATTCACGTTTGTATATCCCTCACTAGCGAGCTAAAATAAACAGTTTTAGGGATGGAAAATCAGCCCCCAGTTGCCTGCTCCAATCAACCAAAGTGTTAAACGAAAAATTTGGTTGATTTTGTTGTTCTCAAACATTGCTGAAGGGGTTATAAGGAGGTCTGTAATGCAGACAGGATAAGCTCCTTGGCCCTCAGACCTCGTTGATAATACTTCCACTTATTGCGAGTTAGTCTCATTAATTCAGCAACTGCGTCTGCGCATTGTTCGATGAAATTA
>JAABUX010002736.1_pt1 | contig 24471 bp, 25 predicted proteins | sample 5561851 | NCBI WGS metagenome assembly JAABUX01 (sample SAMN10711883, study PRJNA513361) | rock metagenome | isolation source: Antarctica rocks | place: Antarctica: Victoria Land, Richard Nunatak red sandstone | collected 2016-01-03 | reverse complement strand
TTGGTCCCGTAGTCGTAGGAATAGTAGCCGTCGCCCAGCAGCGCGGTGCCCAGGCCGAAGCGCATCGCCCGCAGGTCCTGCGCCCCTGTATCCCCCGTGTCGGTGGCAATAACGGACACGGACGGCGCGCCGGAGGTGGAGAGATGGAGGTAGGCCGCGGCCCCGTCGAGCCAGCCGCTGTTAAAGTACGGGAAGTGCTCGAAGAGGCGTCCGCTGCCCTGGCCCGGATAGTAGCCTCCGTTTTCAAGGATCAGCGCGTGCGGCGCGCGGGCCCGCATCAGCCGTAGCAGGTTGGCCTGCCCCTCGGGCCAGCCCTGACCCGAGGGACCGTCGCCGGCGTCCGCCGCGTTGCTGTTCGCCGCGGAGATGCGGCCGCCGCTGATCCAGTGAATCCTGGAGTTGGCGTCGTCGAGAAAGACGCCGTCCCAGGGCCTGGCGGCCAGCCGCCGCTGTAGTTCCCTCGCCAGATAGGCGGCCCAGGTGAGGCCCGTGCGCGGATCGTCCGGACAATAGCGGGTCACGTTGAGCAGCCAGGTCCCCGGCCAGCTCACCGCGTGCGCCGCCACGCGCGCGCCGGTGCGGTGCGGCGCGGCCGACGACTGGTAGGCGCGCCCGACGGTGAGGACGTTCGCGGCGGTATCCACCGCGGACACGTGCATCGACTCGCCGTCGACGAGGATGTCCGCGTTGGCGGGGAAGGTCGCCGCGATGACGCCGGCGTTGGCGACATGGATCGTCGTGGCGCTGGCGTCGACATCCGCCGTCAGCGTTGTCCCGGCCAGGGTCAGCCACCAACCCGGATAGATGGCGAAGCGGTCGAAGCCGGCGACGTCGACCGAGCGCGTGTCGGCGTAGAGAAGCGCGCGGGTCGACGGGCCGCGCCGCTTGAGCGCCCCCACGGCGTTGGCCGCCGAGTAGGGCGCGATAACCAATCCGTAGCGCGCGAAGGTCCCGACCTGGCTGGCGTTCTTGAACGCATTGATACTGGCGAGCCGCGGATACCCCTGCGCCGAGGCTGCCTCGGCATCTGCTGTCGCGTGGCTTACGCTGCCGAGCCACGCGCCGCGGCCCTGGGTAGATGCGGAAGAAGGCGGTATGGCGCGCTGTCCCGCCTCCACGGGCGCGGACCGCGACAGGGTGGCCGGCAGGACCAGCGTTGCCAGCACAAGCGACAGCAGCAACCGGGTACACCGGGTCGAAGGACTGCCTCCACCGCGGCGCGCCTGCGGAGCGTGAGCGCGCCGCAGGCGCCTCGTGACGGCGCGCGCGGACGCAACTGAAAGGCGGATTGGCGCTGGAAGAACGGTCATAGTCATCAGCCTGTTCCTAATCTTGCTTCATCCTGCTCTGCTATCGCGGCGCGCGACGGACGCGTCATCGCGCATCCGGACGTGGCCGGCAATCCTCGCGGCGCTCTCATGTCTGTTATGCTGTCATGCGCTCTTATACTACCAACTGCGCCCCTGGAACGCCACGGTACTTTTGGTTGTAGGTAGCCCGCATCGGTGTGATTAAGGGAGGAGGGAAGTAAAGCGGCGCCCTACAGATCAGCCAGGAACGAGCCGATACGGATGATAGAGCGGACACGCCGATGGATTCTGTCTATTATCGCCCGTCGTGTCGGCACGTCATATGAAAGATGCGCACTGGAGGTCGCGCGAAAGAAAGGAGGGCTGCTATGGTCGTCAAGCAAGACAGCGGGGAACGCAGGACACTGGAACAACTCGCGGAGCACTACGGGATCGAGCGGGAACTGGCCGACCGGTTGCGCGCCTCGTCGCGCCAGGAGCGCGGCGGCCTCTACGCCTTGGTGTACGATGAGTTGTTCCAACGCGTCCCGCTGCATCCGCAACTGACGAACAGAGCAGAGCCGCACGACGTGGCCAGAAAGCTCACACGCCAGCTACGGTTCCTGCGCTGTTTCCTGGATCGGGACACGGTTTTTCTGGAAGTGGGGGCGGGTGACTGCGCGGTGGCGCTGGCGGTCGCGCGCATTGCGCGGCAGGTCTATGCGGTCGACGTCTCCGAGGAGATCACCAGGGACTTGCCGCGCCCGTCTAACTTCGAGCTTATCCTCTCCGACGGCTGCGGCATCCCCCTGCCACCGGGCAGCGTGGGCGCCGCCTACAGCAACCAACTCATGGAACATCTGCATCCGGACGATGCGATCGAGCAACTCGGCAACATCTACCGCGCGCTGGCGCCGGGCGGTCGCTACGTCTGCGTCACGCCGAACCGTCTCAGCGGCCCTCACGACATCTCAATGTATTTCGACGTCGTCCCGCATGGATTCCACCTGAAGGAATACACCAACCGGGAGTTGAGACGCCTGTTTAAGCGCGTGGGCTTCAGACGCGTCGCGGCATCCATCGGCGCCAGGGACATCTGGGTAGACATCCCGCCAGTCCTGCTCATCGTCGCCGAAACCATCCTGGACCGCCTACCGTATGGGCTGAGGACAGGGCTGGCGCGCCGGCTGCCGTTCACCCTCATTCGCATCATCGGGACAAAGTAACGCTCAGCTGCTCTACCAGGACGGGTCCCACGCCGATTTCATCACGTTTCAGCGCACGGAGGAGTTCAGGCCAGCATGTCCATCAGCAAACGAGGCGTCAAAATAGCCACTATGGAAAGACAAGCAGTCCCGGCCCCGGCATCCTCCGTTCTGCCCCAACCAGGCCTTGCCACGATGGGACGTCGGTTTGCCGCACTGGCCTATGCGAACCCCGATAAAGCCGCCGCGGCTCTCATCACGGTGATCGCGGTCTTTTATCTCTCGACGATCCGTGCCGGCCAGGACTGGCTGTCCGACGACTTCGCGATGTACATCCATCAGGCGAAAAATCTGGCCGAGGGCATCACCTACACGCACACGGGATATATCTACGACCGCTTGAACCCCGAGGTGGGACCTCGTTTGTATCCGCCCGTCTTTCCACTCCTACTCGCGCCCCTCTATCGCTGGTTCGGTCTTGATTTGACCCCCATGAAGGTCGAAGTCACCCTCTTCTGGGTCCTGGCCCTGGCGGTCATTTACCAGGTGGTCAAACGACATTTCTCACCTCTGTGCGCGCTCCTCACCGTTGGCCTCCTGGGGCTGAACCCCTTCTTCTGGTCCGCTAAAGACGCCGTCTTATCGGATATCCCCTTCCTCTTTTTCGCGTACGCAAGCATATGGCTGATCATGCGGGCCGGTGAGAGCGAACGATCACCGGGGCAGCAATACGCGTACACGATAGCGACGGGCCTCTTGTTGATGGTGACATTTGATACGCGCACCCTCGGCATTGCGCTGCTGCTCGCGCTGGTCGCGTACGATCTCATCCGTCTGCAGCGCGTCAGCCGCACCACGCTGGGCGTGACGGGGGTCTTCGTCGCGCTGCTTGTCCTCCAGCAACTGGTCGTTCCGGGCGACAGCAGCTATCTCGATCAATTCTCCCACAGCCCGGAGCGCGTCCTGCTGATGGCCGGCCGCAATGCCGTGTACTATGCCACGCAGTTCCACTATCTGTGGCAAAACGGGTACGCGCCGGCGCTGACGATTGCCGTGGGGGGCGTCATCTATGCGCTTGCTCTCCTCGGCTTCATCGTCCGTCTCAAAGAACGTCTCACGTTCCTGGAGGTGTTCTTCTGCGTCTATGTCGCGATCGTCGCGATCTGGCCGAGTCAGCAAGGGATACGCTTCGACATTCCGATCATCCCCCTATTTGTCGCGTACGCGCTCTACGGTGTGGGCCAGATTCCGATGGTGACGACGCGGCGCGCCCAGCTCATGGCTTACGGAGCGCTTACCACGGCCATTCTGGTCTCCTACGCCGGACAGTACGCGAAGTCGGGCTTTGGCCCCATCGCCCCGAGCATCGGGGGTGTTTCCAGCATCCGTCTCTTTCACTTCGTCCAAACGGCGACGCCGTCGACAGCCGTGTTCGTGATTGCGAAACCGCGGACCCTGGCGCTGTTCACAGATCGCCGCGCGTCCGTCTATCATCAGGGACGGGACGATGAGCTATGGTCCTATTTCCGCGCGATTCGCGCGACGCACCTCGTCGTCGGGCGTTTCTTTCCCACCGATCGTACGATCCTGACGCCCTTTGTGGCCCGACATCGCGGTGCGCTTGCGGTCGTCTACACCAACCCTGACTTTACCGTGTACCGAATCCGCGGTTACGGGACGGCGACGCGCTGACCGGGCTGGTGGGCTACGAGTGGGGCGGGGTGGTCGACAACGGCTCGACGCCCAGCGGCCTCGTCGTGCTGTCGCAATCGCCCGTCGTGCCCGACGACGTGTCGCCGGAGATGCCCCGGGTGGATACTCAGGTGGTCAGCGCCGCGCGCTACACCGCGGCCAGCGGCGCCCACGTGTTCGCGGTCGGATCGGTCCAGTGGGTGTGGGGGCTGGACAGCGACGGCGTCGTCGCCGTGCCCCGCGTCGACGCCCGCGCGCGGCAATTCGCGGTCAACGTGCTGGCCGACCTGGGGGCGCGGCCGCTCGCCCCGGCGCCCGGACTCATCGTGCCCTGATAGCGCATCAGGCATGTAATCCGTAACTCCCTTGAGGACCACCGGCGAACAGCGGAGCGAACGCCGACGGTCCTCAAGGGGGTACGATACAACGGGACGGTCCCCGCCGACGGTTATACTATGCGCCTCACTCTAGCGCGCTGGTTAGGAGAGCGATGAACGCGGCGGCCCTGACGTACTCGCTGCCCTCGTAGACGTGATGGCCATTGGGTTGTAGGGGCGGGAAGTGCTTTGTGTTCTCGGACACGACATAGTGTGCGCCGCCCACTTTCGCGGCCGCCCATATAGGGCGATCCCATGCATCCCTCAGTCCTGCCCAGGGCGGAGGGTAAGGCGGCTTGGGATCGACCGTCGTGAAGAAAGGGATCATGTAGTCCATCATCTGTTTGGCGCTTGCGCTACAATCTCTTTCGGTTGCCGAGGATGTGCTGCCTTTCCACTCGATCCAGCGCCACACCAGGACGCGGTTCAACTCGGCCACGATCCAAGGGGACCAGATAGGCTCAAAGCGGCCCAGTTGCGCGGCCTGCTGGAGGTCGCGCCTCGCATGGAAGGGGACGAGAGAACTCGTGTCGATCATAGCCCGCACCGTTTTCGGCGCTTCCACGCTGTTAATAAAGTCGTCGGACGCAGCTATTGGTCTCGCTCCCAGGGGAGTGTTCCCGGACGATCAGCTTCCAGGGTCTCCAGTTCACTCGGACTCAGTTCGCCATCCAGATAGGCCGTCGCGTTGTGCGCGCGGTCAGATTCCTGGATGCCGCGGACGATGGCAGTCCCCTGTAATCGCTCCAACTCGCGCAACGGGATCATCATGCGGTTGCCATGCGTCTCATAGGCCAGACCTTCGCGGCGAACCAGCAGCTTAAGCGTATTGACGGAGCCAATGCCCAACAGCTCGGCCGCCTGTGTCGTGGTCAAGAGTTGATCGGGCTGCACAACCTCCAGGACCTGGTCGATCGCCGCGAGTGCCCTGCCCCGATCACCGTCTAGAACATACGTGCGCAGTTGCTTTAGCTCCTCACGGAGCGTTGTGATGGTCATGACCATTCTCTCTTCCAATAGGGGGCGCTAACCTCCCTCTAACTGGACTCGCCCGGAAGGCAGCGGTCGCCCCACGCTAGTAGTAAATATGCTCCCCTTTGTCATTTTTGTCAATGCCTCGACGGTGATGGGGCGCGCCCCACGATTGTGAGCGCCACCTGACCTTGAAAGGTCATGGCAGGGGACGGACCCTGAAGGGTCTCTGCAGGCCCGTCACCCGACATGGGCCAGGCGTGCGTAGGGCTCTCACGCTGACCTTTTAAGGTCCATCCCTGCCATAACCCTTCAGGGTCAGGCCGTTGCAGGCCGCGTCTCACAATCTCGGGGCGCACCCACGGTGATAGAGAGGACGGCCTTCTTCGGCGGTCGCAGCGGTCGACCATCGTTATCTCGGAGCCGCAAAGTAGCATAACCGTCACACCAAACCTAGTATAGTGCGGACATGATGAAGCGTCCTGCAGTTGCGTCGTTTACGCGAGGAAGAGGAAAGCCAGAGGCCAGAGAAGGGAGATCGATGAGCGGCGGATACAGTACGACCGTCGACGGTACCAACGTGTACGTGGGTAGCGGCAACGTGTACGACGATTTGGGCCTTGACGACGCGGATGAGTTGTTCGCTAAAGCTCAGTTGGCCCACCAGATTAACACGATTATCAAGGAACGTGGCTGGACACGAGCTCAAGCAGCAGCATCGCTTGGTGTCAGCCAACCAAACATCTCGCTGCTGGCGCGAGGCAGGCTGTGCAACTTCTCGTTTGATCGCCTCAGCCCCGCGGCCCCTCTCCCTTCCATGCCTGGAATCGGGTCGCAGGCCGTGATCGGCGCCCGGAGGTAGAACACGAAGGGCACGGCCCGCCCCGGTCCCGCCGGACGCCCGTTGCCGACGAAGGCGGGCAAGCCCGGCGCGCACGAGGCCCAGTCGGGCGTCCCGTCCGGCGCGACGAGGTTGCAGTACGGGCTCGGCGGCGCCGCGGGATGGCGCGGATCGTAGACCGCCAGGAAGACACGGGCGTCCCAGCGGGCCGTGCCCAGGTTCTCGAACCACAGCGTGAACAGGTCGGAGCGCAGACCGGCCGTCAGCGTGATCGCCGTGACGGGCCGGCCGTCGTAGAGACCGCTGAGCCAGACCGCCGCGTAGGGGCTTGTCCCGGTCGTCGCGCTGCCGCTGCCCGTCCAGTTGTAGGTGACCGTGACCCAGTCGTTGGTGCGCAGGCGCAGGTCATCCCAGAAGACCCCGTCGGCCAGATCGATGCCGGCGAGATTCGTCACCGGGCTGCCACCAGCGCTGTGGCCCTCGTCGTAGCCGTTCTGGTAGGCGGCCCGGGCCTGGGGCAGGCCGGGCGGCAGGTCCGCCGAGGTGACGCGGGCGGCATCCCAGTAGTTGTCCGCCGTGTTCCAGGGGCCGATGTCCCACACCGGTTGGGTCACGGCGCGACCGCGGTAGCGGACCGTCACGGTATAGTCGCGGCAGCCGTCGCAGGCCAGCACGGTGTCCGAGGGCAGCGCCACGAAGTGGTCGCGCGGCCGGATGCGGTGGCCGTTGGCGGTGGTACGCCCCACCAGGCCCTCTCGCGTGGCGAAGACGACGTAGGAGACGGCAGGCCGCTCCACGGGCGCGGACAACACGGTTCCCCACGGCGTCGGCATAGTTGTGACCGTGATCTGCCTCACGCGTGGGCCGCCCTGGGTGGTCGTCGCGGAGAGGCTCAAGCGGTACTGCCAGCGCTCGGCCGGCGCCTCCAGTCCCAGCAGATGCGTGCTCGCATCGACGTCATGCCAGGCCGACCACGGCCCATCGAGGCAGGCAGTGCGCAGCGCGCCGACCACCTGACCGTCCGCGGGGACGGTTGCCCGCACGTCCATCCTGAGCGCCTGGAAGGGATGCGCCGCCCGCACGGGCGCGGAGGTATAGGTCCCGAAGAGGATGTAGCGGGGGTCGGGCGGCGTGATGGCCGTACTGCTGCCCAGGTGAATGTCGCCGCTCAGCACGACGTTGACCGGCAGACCGCCCGCGAAGGCGCGCCCCGCCTGCGTGACGACGTCGCCTATCGCCCCAGACAGAACGATGAGCAGCGCGAGGGCTGCCGCGAGGACGGCCAGGAGCACGGGGAGCGGATTGCGGCGCGCACGCATGGCTCATCCCTTCGTCTACAGATGGCTGTCTACTCGCTCCAGACGGTACTATATCAGTACACACGATGGCGGCAAAGGATAAAACGGTTCAACGATTTGATGAGAAGAAAGGATCGTCCATGAGCATTAAGGAAGAGTTGCATACGTTGGTGGACCGGCTCGGTGACGAGGAAGCCAGCGCGGCGCTGGCTTACCTCCGTCGCTTCTGGGACATTGATGAGGGGCGAGAGAGGAACGGGAGTGACGAAGGGTCAGGACGCGCGGAATGGATCGTGTCCGGCCGTGACTTTTTCGCGCGGCCGCGCACGAATCTGCCGACCCTCGCGGCGCGGCAGGGCGTCCGCCCGGTGACCGATGTCGACGCGTTGCTTGGCGACTTCTGGCCCGCGGACGAGACGGCGGACGCCCTTATCGCGGCCGTGCAAGAGTGGCGGCGCGAGGGCTCGGATGCTTGAGCCTGATGCGTGCGTCGTCGATACCGATGTCCCGCTCACCACCAACAGCCGCGCTGATGACAGCGGCGTGGACAACCTGCGCCTGCTTCCTCCAACGTAGTGCCGCGGGATTAGCTTTGCCGTACTATCCTTCTGGATGGGCGAGGCGATGATTGTTAATGGATTATCTGGCTATCCTATAATCAGGAGGGCGCCTGATGGACAACAGCATTACAGCAACAGAGCTTGGCGAAAATCTCTCGATGTTTTGAACCGTGTGCGCTATCGCGGCGAACGGTTCGTGGTCGCGCGCAATAGCGAGCCCATCGCCATGTTGGGGCCAGCCAGCGCGGCGCAAGGCATCACGCTGCGCGAGTTTGCCGCACAAATGGGCGGTGTGCCGCTGCCGGATGAGGGCTTCGGCGACGACGTCGATCTCCTGATCGCCGCCACCGCTGTCGCCCATGGATACGCCGTCCTGACGGAGAATGTCCGCGAGTTTAGCCGCATCCCGAGCCTGGGCGTACACCAGCCGTTCTGGCCGTCATAACCGCGGTCGAGGATATAGGTCGCCATCACGGCAATCCTTCCCAACCGAAGAGGTGGACCATCTGAGCGTGGCAGCCATGGCAAGGTAGGAGTGAACGGCGGCAATACTTACCGCGCCGCTGGGCGTTCCTTGCGACGAGGAACCGGCGGCCGCTCCGTCGCACCAAGGTGATAGAGGACTACCCCCTGCAGGACGGTGACGCTGATCTCGACGGCGCGGACCGATGGCGTCAGGGCCAGGGTGAGGGCTGGCGCATCCTTGGCCGCGCCGACCTGACGGGCCTGCAGCCGTCCCTTGCGCACCACGCTGACCACCTGCCGATCGCGCGGCGGCATGCTGCCGAGGTCGTGATAGCCCAGCGACAGGGTCCAGGTATCGTCGGTGCTGTTGACGATCAGCAGGTCGTCGTCCTCGATGGGCGAGGCGATGGCCGTCTTCAGCCAGGGGAACAGCAGCCGCCCCCACGCTCGTTTGCGTCGCGGCGCGGTCTCAGGCGGGTCCTCCATCGGTTCCGCTTCGACCACAGGCGGCCGATCCATCACAACAGACATCCGATCCTCCCTTTTAGCCGGTAGCCATTATCCTGCTGGCAACTGGGCGTATGCAATACGCCCCTACGGGCAACTGGCAACTAAAACAGACGCGGTCGAGGCCGTCGCCGCATGCGGTGCAACGGATGACGTGACACGACGTGGCGAAGATTCCCGACCCGTCGCCCCACGCGGGCGGCGGCCTGGTGCAGCGTCAGCAGCAGCGGGTGCTCGTCGAGGTCACGGGCCGACAGGCCGATGCGCCAGGCCGGCCCGAAGGCGGCGACGGCGGTCCGTTGCGCCGCGTCGCGGGGGAGACCAGCCGCTTCGGCGCGTGCGGTCGCGTCGTACAGGTGGCGCGACGCTTCGGCCACCAGATCGTGGCGGTAGGCGCGCGGCGCCCACTGGGACAGACGCCGCAGGTAGCGGTCCACATGGTCAGGGGGACGAGGCTTATCGTCCCAGTTCATCGCCGTGTCCCCAGCGCCAGGTCCACGGCATCGGTGAAGCGCACCCAATCGTTCCGCCGTTGCCCGAGTTCCGCGCGGCCCGCCGGCGTCAAGCTGTAGTATTTGCGCGGCGGGCCGTCGAGACTGGGGCGCCACTCGGACGCGAGCAGTCCTGCCCGCTCCAGCTTGTGCAGCATAGGGTAGAGCATGCCCTCCGCGAAGTCGAGCACGCCGCCCGTGCGTTCCCGCAGCGCCTCGATCAACTGGAAGCCGTACATCGGCTCCTCGTCCAGCGTATGCAGCGCCAGCAGCGCCGTGCTACCCTTGCGTAGGTCTTGCATCGTGGACCCCTTCTAGCCGTTAGCTGTCCTGCCGAGTATATATGATTCATAGGTATAAGCCAACGATACCGGTCCGCGCGGATATTGTCAAGCTGGCGTATCGTCTCGCTGCCCGCGCCCACTTGACAATCCGTGCGAGGAAAAGGTACCGTAGGACTGACAAGGACTACCGCGGCGTTTCAGTACAGTCCGACGAGATCATCATCGAGGAGGATGTGACGGCTATGAAAAGGATCGACACGCGAAACCACCACGTCTGGCGCGGCGCCTACGCCGCCTTCCTGGTCGCCCTCTTGGCATCGCTCACCGTGGCCATGCAGCCCTCTCAGGCGCGCGCGGGCAACGGCGGGAGCAGCAACACGGGTTATGGCATCGGCGTGGACAGCGCGCTTACCGCCCCCCAGCGCGCCGTGCTCTACACCATGGCCCGCGACACCTGGAAGTTCTACCGCGACGACGTCGACCCGCACACCCATCTGCCGCTCGACAACCTGGGCTACACGAACAATCAGGTGGCGGTGCGAGGCGCCTACACCTCGGCCGCCAACATCGGGGTCTACCTCTGGGCCGTGGTGGCCGCCAACGATCTCGGCCTGATCAGCCGCTCCGAGGCGCGCTCCAATATCGCGGCCACGCTGACCGAGGTCAGCCGCTTGAAGAGGGACAACGGGTTCCTGTACCAGTGGTACGACACCACGACCGGCGACACCATCCTCAACCCCGGCCAGGCGGACTGCTCGGCGGAGCAGACCCCGACGTTCGATAACTGCTACTTCATCTCCAACGTCGACAACGGCTGGTACGCGTCGGGCCTGGTGATCGTCCGCAGCGCTATGCCCGAACTGCGCTACCTGACGGATGGTCTGATGGGGGCGATGAACTTCGGGCTCTTCTACGACGGCCGCGCGCAGACGCCGTGTAACGTCAATTCGGCCATACCGGGCAATCAACCGACGGGGCAGATGTTCGGCGGCTACTATGTCGGCCTGCCCGTCGACCAGGGCGACAATTGGAAGCACTACTACCACAACGGCGCCCTGTACAGCGACCCGCGCATCTCGGCCTATATCGGGATGGGGCTGCGCCAGATGCCCGGCGATGTGTGGTGGCGCAGTTGGCGGGTGCTGCCGCCCAAGCAATGCGCGGACGACCCCGACTTCTCCTGGCAGGGGCAGTGGCCCGTCCCGGGCTACTGGCAGGTGGTCAACGATCCGCAATCGGGCAAGGCGTTCAATGTCTGGGAAGGGCACTACACCTATCCCGGAACCGATCTGACCTTTGTCCCGACGTTCGCGGGCGGCATGTTCGAGGGCCTGATGCCCAACCTGGTGGTGCCCGAAACGGCCTGGGGACCGCAAAGCTTCGGCCTGAACGACCGGCGATGGGCGCGGGTGCAGGTCAAGTACACCACCGAGCAACTGCATTACCCGGTCTGGGGCATGTCTCCGTCCAGCACACCGGACGACACGGGAAATTACGGCGGCTACGGCGTGGACGGGCTGGTCTGGCCGTACGCCGCGAAGCAGGGCCTGTCGCAGTCCTACGGCGCCGCCAGCGAAACCACGGTGACGCCGCACGCGTCCTTCATCGCTCTCGATGTCCTGCCGCGACAAGCCTACGCCAACATCCAGGCCTTGCGCAGGCTCTACCCCGACATCTACAGGGCGGACGGGGGCTTCTACGACGCCGTGGCGCCCGAGGCGTTCAGCTATAGCAGCAATAACATCACGGACACCGTGCCGGCCGGACAGGTCGGCCACCGTGATCTGGTGCTCGACCAATCCATGATCATGGCCGCCCTGGACAACGCGCTGAACGACCACGCGCTCCAGCGGCACTTCGCGCGCGATCCCGTCTCGTGGGCGGCGCACCTCTACCTGTCGTCCGAGACGATGTCGATTGTCGGGGCCGCGACAGGGACGATGACACCTACGGCGACGATCACCGTCACGACAACGGCCACGAGCACCGTCACGGGCACGCAGACCGTCGCCCCGAGCGTTACCGTCACGGGCAGCCAAACGGTCATCGGTACCCAGACCACGACACCCACGACGACCGTCACCGGCACTCAAACTGTCGCGGCCACGACGACCGCGACCGGGACGCCGACCGGGACGCCCACCATGACCGTCAGCGGGACGCCGACCGTCGCGCCGACCGCGTCGTCCACGGGAACCGAGATAAGCTCGCCAACGGCCACGGCGACAGCGGCGGGCACGCCGAGCGCGACAAACACCGGCACGAGCGCGCCGACTGCAACGGCGACAAGCGCGCCGACTGCAACGGCGACAAGCGCGCCGGCGGCAACCGCGACGAGCGCGCCGGCGGCAACCGCGACAGGGACGACCGTGCCGACCGGCACGGCCACCACGACCCCGACCGGCACGGCCACCACGACCCCGACCGGCACGGCCACCACGACCCCGACCGGCACGGCCACCACGACCCCGACCGGCACGGCCACCACGACCCCGACCGGCACGGCGACCCCAACCGGTACAACGACCACCACGGCCACGAACACGCCCACCGCTACGGCAAGCGCGACCGTCGCGCCGGTCACGCCGGTGGGGACCGCGACGCCGGTGGGGACCGCCACGCCGACGGGGACTGGCTGCGTGGTGTCCCTTCTGCAACTGCGCGCGCAGCCCCATGCGCTCGCGCGCCCCGCCCTGGTGGTAAACGGCCTGCGCAACGTCGACGGAGAGGGCTCGCGCGCGACCTCGGAGACGCCCCTGTTCTTCTCCGACGGGCGCCTGGTCGCCTTCTTGGGTGGTCAGCCCAACCGGTCCGGCTGGTCGTACCACTCCCTGGCCTGTGGCCCGCGCACGCTGATCGACCTGCGCGGCGTCATTCTCGGGGGTGAGACGAATCTGCGCGGTAGCCAGCACACGGACCTGAGCGGCGATGGCTTCCGGGTGCGCGTGACGCGCGACGCGGTGCTGCCGCGCACGTTCAATGTACGGGTGGAGATTCCTGTCATCGGCTTTGACCGCACCTACCATCGCCTGCGCGGCATGGTCGACGCGCGGCGCTAGCACGTACCACGCCGTCACAGCACGCCATCGCCGCGCATCGGCACAGCGCGAACCGCGCGGCAAGATAGCGGAGGAGGCTCGGAGCAATGCTCCGGGCCTCTTCCTTGCGCTGGAGGAAGCGATGAGACAGGCCGGAACAATCGTGCGATTGCACGTTCAACAAGTGGATCCCAAGGCCCTACGGTTGCGTAGCCCGTGTCGGCGCGCCAATTGTCATTCGTGTCGGCGCACCCATCGTCCAAACAGTTCTACCCGTAGGCTAGTAGCGCAATCGGACCATGGCCACGAACTCGGTATCGCCGCTGTCGGTACGGCTAAGGAAAGTACATGTGGGACGGAAGCCGGACCGTTCATAGACGGCGATGACGTGGGCCTGCTCATCGTTCAACAGGGAGAATGTATAGGTCATGGGCGCTCCTGATCGTATACTAGAAGGTAAGTTGCCATAACATCAACTGCATGTTACGACAAGATGTATGCGCGTTGCCGTGAGCGCGCAGCCTTCTGTAAGGTATCGCGCACAGATAGGGTTTGCGCGCATGGTAGAGGGAGTTATCCATGAAATTTTCAAAGAAAACCGAATACGGGCTGCTTGCTTTGATCGATATGTCCATGCAACAGGAGCGTGGCGGGCGGCTGACGACGCACGATATCGCGGAGCGGCAGCATATCCCCGAGCGGTTTCTGGAGCAGCAGATCACGGCCTTGCGCAACGCCGGCCTGGTGCACAGCCAGCGCGGGGCCTTGGGCGGTTGCGGTCTGGCCCGGCGCGCCGAGACGATCACCGTGCTGGAGGTGGTGGAGGCGCTGGAGGGCGCCATCCTCGAGCCGGCCGGTGAGGACGGCGATGGGCGAGGCGAGGGCTCTCCCGGCTGCGGCGCCATCTCCGAGTTGGTAGCGCGGGCACAGGAGCGCCTGACCCGGCTGTTTGAGTCTGTCACCGTCGCCGATCTGGCCCGCCGCCAGTTAGAGTTGTACGAGCAGAGCTGCCAGATGTTCTACGTCTGATATGATTAGCTATTAGCCATTAGTAATTAGCCATTAGCCTTTTGTCCATGACCCACGTACAGCGACGATGAGCGGATAGGGCAGGACCTGGCTGAAAGCTAGCGGCTGATGGCTAATTACTAATGGCTAATTACTAAGAGCTGAATGAAAGAAATCTTCCGCCGCCGCCCTAAATACCTGCCCTTGCCCGAGCGCACCAACGATGCCAGCCGTCGCGTGCCCGACAACATGTGGATTAGCTGCCCGCGCTGCCACGAGCTGCTCTACGCCAAGGAGTATGAGGATAACTTCAAGGTGTGCAGCAAGTGCAAGTATCACTTCCTGCTCTCGCCCGATGAGCGCCTGGCCATGCTGCTCGATCCCGGCTCGTTCGAGGAATACGACGCCGATCTCTGCTCGTCCGATCCGCTGCGGTTTGTGTCCGGTGAGGAGCGCTATAGCGAGAAGCTCGAACGGCACAGGCGCAAGAGCGGCAGCCGCGAGGCCCTGGTCAGCGGCCGCGGGCTGATGGAGGGCCGGCGTGTGATCGTCGCGGTGCACAACTTCTCTTTCATTGGCGGCTCGATGGGCGTGGCGGTCGGCGAGAAGGTTGCCCGCGCCATCGACCGCGCCGTGGAGCAGGCGCTGCCCCTGATCATTGTGTCGGCCAGCGGAGGAGCGCGCCAGCAAGAAGGCGTCTATGCCCTGATGCAGATGGCCAAAACGGTGGCGGCGCTCGATCGCTTCAAGGCGCGCCAGCTGCCCTACATCTCTATCCTGACCGATTCGACGGTCGGCGGCGTGCCGGCCAGCTACGCGCTGTTGGGCGATGTCAACCTGGCGGAGCCTGGCGCTTTTATCGGTTTCGCCGGGCCGCGCGTGATCGAGCAGGCCACCAAGCAGAAGTTGCCGGCCGACGTCAATACGTCGGAGTTTATGCTGGCCCATGGCATGCTTGACCTGGTGGTTCCGCGGGCCGAGTTGCGTGGCACGGTCGTTACCTTGTTACGCGTGCTTGGCGCGCGCACGTACGCGCCGGTCGATGGGGCGGGCTATGCCGCTGTGCGGGCCGTTGCCGGTGGTCTGGCCAACGGCAACGGGCACGCCACGAGCCAAAAGAATGGGCATCATGCCTCCTAACCGGTTGGACTTCGAGGACGGGCTGGCGCACTTAAACGACGAAATCGAGCGCCTACGCGGCGACGCCAGGAGCGGGCAGCCCGGCGCGGATACCCAGGGTAAGATCGCGGCATTGGAGCGGAGGTTGGCCGAGGAGACCGTGCATCTCTACGCCGGTCTCACGCCGTGGCAGAAAGTGCAGGTGGCGCGCCATCCCGAGCGTCCCTACACGCTGGACTACGTGCGCTGGGCCTTCGCCGATTTCGTCGAACTGCACGGTGATCGTCGCTTCGGCGACGACGCGGCAATCGTGGGCGGCTCGGCCTCGCTGGGCGGCCGCGCGGTGATGGTGGTGGGGCACCAGAAAGGGCGTGGCACGCGCGAAAACGTGCAGCGCAACTTCGGAATGGCTCACCCCGAGGGCATGCGCAAGGCGCAGCGCCTCTTCGGGCTCGCCGAGTCGCTTGCGCTGCCCGTGGTCACGCTCGTCGATACGCCCGGCGCGGCGGTCAGCGTGGCCGATGAAGAGCGGGGCCAGGCTGAGTCGATCGCGCGATCCATCGCCGTGTTGATGGGCTTGCGCGTGCCCGTGGTCGCGGTCGTCATCGGTGAGGGCAACAGCGGAGGCGCGCTGGCCCTGAGCGTTGCCGACAGCATCCTGATGATGGAGCACGCCTACTACTCGGTGGCCGCCCCCGAAGCGGCCGCCTCGATCATGTGGCGCTCGGCCACACACGCCCCCGAGGCCGCGGCCGCGATGGGCATCACGGCGCAGGGCCTGCTGCGCGGCGGCGTCGTCGACGGCATCATCCCCGAACCCCCGGGCGGGGCGCACCGCGACCACGCCGCCGCGGCCGTGGCCCTGCGGGAGCGCGTCCTGGCCGAACTCGATCCCCTGCTGTCCCTCCCTCTCGACGAGTTGCTGGCCCGCCGCCACGAGAAATATCGCTCGCTCGGCCCATTCAGTAGTGACTAGCCACTCGTCACTCTCCCCTGTGAGTTTTATATCATGCGCGCGGCGACGCCTATGTTCTATAGTAAGGCATGATTGAGGGATGCCGATGGGCCCGGTGTCATCCGGGCAATAAAGCGGGTTGGCGCCGCCGTTTGGGGTGTTATCTTTCGTCCCGTCCAGGCGTTATAGATGATAGAGCGGAGCTTGTGAGGTCCCGAACCAGCCGGGCTCTATCTTGACATAAGAGATATGATCTGGTACCCTGAGAGTGTACGGAAGGTTAGGTGAGGTTTTATGCCACGACTATTACCGCGTCAGGATCCCCCTTTCGAGCCGCCTCCGAGCGCGGGCCGCGCCCCGGCCTGCATCGCCTGCGGCAACCGGCGCACGTTTTGGATGCGCAAGGGCGATGAGAACATGATCCGTAATGCCTGGGAAATCGAGCCTGGCATGCGCATCGTGGCTTGTGGCCGCTGCCGCTCCCGGCACTCGGTGGTGTTCGAAACGACCGACATGTAAGCCCATGGATAGGCCGCTGCCCGTGAGGGCGTCGGGGAAGGGCCGGACGTGCTAACGTCCGGCCCTTCCCTTTTGTGGTCAATGGTTCGTATCAATCTCTTGATCCCACCCCAGGTGGGGTGGTAAGATGAGGATGAAAGGACCGTCACAAGCACGTGTAACGTCATCGTGGCGGACGGACAAGGTCATGAAACAGGAATACAAGAAGGAGGCGGCCCTACGCCTCAAGGTCGCGACGGGGCACCTGGAGAGCGTGCGCCGTATGGTCGACGACGACACCTACTGCGTCGACCTGATGAAGCAGCTCAGCGCCGTGCAGTCCAGCCTGGAAAAGGTGCAGCAAATCTTCCTGCGCAACCACCTCTCCACCTGCGTCTCCGACGCTATCAAGGGCGGCATGGGCGAGGAGATCATCGACGAGTTGATGGGCGCCCTCAAGTTCAACAAGAGCCTGACCGACGGGCGCAACGGCGTCGCGCTCGACGACACGCTCGCGATCCTTGCGGTCGGCGAGGGCGACGCGGACGCGACAGCCGGGGCTTTCTGCTGTCAGCCCTCTCCGGCCATTGCGGCCGACGCCACCGCGACAACCACGACGATAGAGAAGTAGGACATAACCGTGGTCACCGCAGAGACCGTCCAATCGACCCTGCCGACCGTCGCGCAGCCCGCCGCGACAGCAACTGCCCCGACCGCGACCGCGCGGGTAGACCTCGTCGTCGAGGGGATGACCTGCGCCTCGTGCGTGGCCCGCGTCGAGCGCAAGCTCAAGCGGGCGGCCGGTGTCGCCGAAGCGTCCGTGAACCTGGCCACCGAGCGCGCGACGGTCGCCTACGACCCCGGAATGGCGACCGCGGCCGACCTGATCGCCGCCGTGGAGGCCGCTGGCTACGGCGCCGCGCCCGTCGTGCAGGAGAGCGTGGAGACGGCGGCGGACGACGCGGCTACGCGTCGCGCCGACCTTCGGCGGCGTCGCCTCACGCTGCTGACCGGCGTGGTCCTGTCCGCGCTCATCCTGGCCCTGGCCATGGTCCCCGGCCTGATGGACTGGCCGACCATGGGCGCCCACAACTATTTGCTGGCTATCCTGGCGCTGCCGGTCTGGCTCGGCGTGGGCTGGCCCTTCCACCGTGGCGCGCTGCGCACCGCGCGCCACCTGTCCGCGAACATGGACACGCTGGTCTCGCTCGGCTCGTCCGTGGCCTTCGTCTACAGCCTTGTCGCCACGGTTGCCCTGCCTGGACAGGCGGTCTACTTCGACACGGCGGCCCTGATCGTCACCCTGATCTACGCTGGCAAGTACCTGGAGGCGGCGGCGAAGGGGCGTGCCACGGAGGCCATCACCGCCCTTGCCGGCCTCCAGCCGCGCACGGCGCACGTGGTGCGCAACGGGACCGAGCGCGACATCGCGCTGGAGCACGTCGTGGTGGGGGACACCCTCGTGGTGCGCCCCGGTGAGACGATCCCGGTCGATGGAGCCGTCACGGATGGCTGTTCGACCGCCGACGAGGCCATACTGACCGGCGAGAGCCTGCCGGTCGATAAGACCGTCGGCGACCCCGTCACGGGCGGCACGCTCAACGGCGCGGGTCTGCTGCGCCTGCACGCGGCGCGGGTCGGGCGCGACACGGCGCTGGCCGGCATCGTCCGCCTGGTGGAGCAGGCGCAGGGCTCCAAGGCCCCCGTGCAGCGCCTGGCCGACCGCATCTCGTCCGTGTTCGTGCCGGTGGTCCTGGGCCTCGCCGTCCTCACCTTCGCCGGCTGGCTGCTCACGGGCCATGGCGCGACGACGGCCATGGTCGCCGCGGTGGCCGTGCTGGTCATCGCCTGCCCCTGCGCGCTAGGTTTGGCCACGCCGACCGCCGTCATGGTCGGCAGCGGGCGCGGGGCGCACCTGGGTATCCTGATCAAGGGCGGTGAGAGCCTGGAGCGCATTGGCCGGTTGACCGACGTGGTGCTGGACAAGACCGGCACGGTCACGACGGGCAGGCCGGTCGTGACCGACGTCGTGCCTCTGGACGGGTGGTCCGCCGACGAGATGTTGCGGCTGGCGGCGGGCGTGGAGCAGGTCAGCGAACACTCGCTCGGGCAGGCCGTCACGCGGATGGCGCGCGAAGGCGGCCTGGCGCTCCCGGCCCTGCCGTCCAGCTTCCGGGCGACCGCGGGCGGCGGCGTCGAGGGCGCGGTTGAGGGCTGCGCCCTCCTGGTGGGCAGCAGGCGGCTGCTCGGGGAGCGCGGCATTGCTGTGACGGAGGTCACGCCGATTCTGGACCGCCTGGAGGCGGAGGGCAAGACGGCGCTTCCAGTCGTCGTCGACGGCCGCGTGGCGGGTGTCGTCGCCGTTGCCGACACGGTCAAGGAGGGGGCGGCCGAGATGGTGGCCGCGCTGAAGCGCCTCCACCTGACGCCGGCGCTGCTGACCGGGGACAATCGGCGCACGGCCGAGGCGGTGGCCCGTCAGGTCGGGATTGCCCCGGACCGGGTGCTGGCCGAAGTGCGCCCCGCCGAGAAGGACGCTCAGATCGCGCGACTGCAGGCGGCCGGCCGGCGCGTGGCCATGGTCGGCGACGGTGTCAACGACGCGCCTGCCCTGGCCCGCGCCGACGTGGGCGTGGCCATGGGCAGCGGAACCGACGTTGCGATGGCCGCGGCCGACATCACGTTGCTGGGCGGAGACCTGCGCGCCCTGCCCCGCGCGTTTGCCCTCTCGCGGGCCGTGATGCGCGTCATCCGGCAGAACCTGTTCTGGGCCTTCGCCTACAACGTGGTGCTGATCCCCGCCGCCGCGTTCGGCCTGCTCAACCCGATCTGGGCCGCCGCCGCCATGGCCCTCAGTTCCGTCACCGTCGTGACCAATAGCCTGCGCCTCAACCGCGTCCATTTGTAACCCGCTTTGTCACCCACGAATGGTTCTTAAGGAGATAAGACCGATGGAGACCCTGACCCTGACCGCCCCCGCCATCTCATGCGAGCACTGCCAGCGCACCGTCGAGGGGGCCGTCGGCGCACTGCCCGGCGTCGCGAACGTCCACGTCGAGATCCCGTCGAAGAGCGTTCAGGTCAACTACGATCCCGCGCGCGTCTCGCGTCAGCAGATCGAGGACACCCTGGATGAGGAGGGCTATCCGGTCACGGAGTAGCGAGTAGCCCTCCTCGTCCATCATGGCCCCTGTATCCTCCGACAACGATGGGCAGGAGCGATCAAGCGCGTTCGCTGTGGCTCGCCCTTGCGCACCTACGGCTCATTGGCCCACCAGACCACGATGGCTCCGCCCAGCCAGAGAGCGGCGATGGGCACGGCGTACAGGATAGCCCAGCTCAGCCAGTACACCACGGCATTGGGGTAGTCGATACACGACGCGTCACCACCGTGGTCGCACCAGGGCAGGAATGCTTGCTCCAGTCGGAACATGCCGAAGAAGACGCCCGTCGCGAGGGCGCACAGAGGTAGCCAGGCCCACGCGAGGCGGATCTGGCCCATGAGGAGGGCTATGCACCAGCCACCGGGGATGGTGAAGAGAGGGAGCGTGATCGGGAGAAAGAAGAACGCCCAGCCCCCATATGGCACAAGCACCATGATAGCGCAGGTCAGGCTGGTCACGATCAGCGGGATGGTGAGGGTTGGAAGGGCGGTGTGTTTCAACGCGTACCGCAGGCTCCGATGTGACGATGCTCTCATAGGGAGAGGTATCGGCACAAGCCGGGACGATCTTGACTTTCATGTGGTCACACAAGGCCGCCACCCGTGAGCGGGACGACAGCAGACGGGATACGATCATGGATACGATGCTCTCCGCCATCGGTCAGGCGCTCGTGACCGCGTTCGACATGTTCTGGGACGTGCTGTGGCCGCTCGTGCTCGGCTTCGCCCTCTCCGGCGTGGTGCAGGCCGTCGTCTCGCATAAGACGATGGCCAGGCTGCTGGGCGACGACTCGCCGCGCAGCCTCACCCTGGCCGCGCTGTTCGGCGTCGCCTCCAGCTCCTGCTCCTACGCCGCCGTGGCCCTGGCCCGTTCGATCTTCCGCAAAGGGGCCAGCTTCACCGCGGCCATGGTCTTCGAGATTGCCTCGACCAACCTGGTGATTGAGTTGGGCATCATCCTGATCGTGCTGATGGGCTGGCAGTTCACCGCCTCGGAGTTCCTGGGCGGCATCGTGATGGTCATCCTGATCGCCCTGATCTTCCGCTTCGCCCTGACGCCGCGGCTCGTCACAATGGCGCGGGAGCACGCGGGGCGCGGGGCACAGGGCCGCATGGAAGGCCACGCCGCGATGGATATGAGCGTCGAAGGCGGCGGCTCGTTCGCGTCGAAGCTGTTCAGCGGGCGCGGCTTCACCGCTGTCAGCCATCTCTTCGTGATGGACTGGGCCTCGGTCTGGACGGACATCGTGCTCGGCTTCTTGATCGCCGGCGCACTGGCGGCCTGGGTACCCGAGAGCTTCTGGCAAGCCTTCTTCCTGACGGCGCACCCGACGCTAGCGAAGATTGAGGGACCGCTGGTCGGTCCGCTCGTGGCCATCCTGAGCTTCGTCTGCTCGGTGGGCAATGTGCCCTTGGCGGCGGTGCTGTGGCGTGGCGGCATCAGCTTCGGCGGCGTGGTCTCGTTCATCTTCGCCGACCTGATCGTGCTGCCGGTCCTCGACATCTACCGCAAATACTACGGCGGGAAGGTCGCGCTCTACATTCTGGGCACGTTCTACGTCACCATGGCCGCGGCCGGTTATATCGTTGAGGTCGTCTTTGGCGCGCTGGGCATCATCCCCACCAACCGCGCCGTCGGCGTGATCACGCAGGGGCCAAGCGTCAACTACACCAGCGTGCTCAACGTTCTCTTCCTGGCGCTGGCGGCGGTTCTGGTGGTGCGCTTCCTGCGCACGGGCGGGCCAGCCATGCTGCGCATGATGGGCATGCTGGAGGATACGATGGGGATGGAGCACACGGACCACGGCGGCCACGACGAGCATGCTATGGCCGGGATGGCCGAGCCGGACCATGGGGGCGCCAGTACCGGCCAGGTACGCTGGAGTAGGGACCGACACATTATGGGAGGACGGGGGCACAGGGCGGCGCGGGGCGGCGATGGCGGGGCAGCCGGGCGCCGACAGCATGCGCCATTGTCCTGCTTGTGTTGCTCGTTGGGCATCATCCCCTGATGGGCTTGATGCCCGATCCCGGCATGTCCACACCCGCTTCCGGCGCGATGTCCTCACAGGGGATGAGGTCCTCGTTGCCGACGCGGGACATCGGGATGCTACCGATGGGCCCTGTCTCCATCACCATCGTAAGTGACGCGCCAGGGCGAGAGGGAGAGGGCGCATGGAAGATATGAGTAGACCCGCTACTCAGCAGAGAAGACCTGGACATGGCACCTGTCCACGGTGTACAGTTCGGCCATATACATATACAGAGGAGGAATATCATGAAGCCCATCATCCGAACACTCGCAACAGGCTTGCTTTCCCTTGCCGCCGCTGCCCCGCTTACCGCCCATGCGTCCAACGTGCCCGATCAGCCACTAGTTTCTATGACACTTTGCTCACCGTCGTACACGAACGCTTATGGGCATTGCTATACACCCTATGTGACCAACGCCCGTCCCTTGAAACTGGGGGATATGCTCACAGCAACCCTTAACATCCACATCGGTACTCTGACGGAGAGTAGCCAGCTGTGTCGGCGCACGCCTCATATCCTCCGCTTGGTAATCTCAACGATTTTTGACGGAGGTAGCGGCTTTCGCCCTCAGTACTATCAATGGAAGGTGGGCACCTGCTATTCGCGGGATGTCGCCTCTTTGGTCACGTCAGCTAACCTCGTGATGGCCAATAGCAACCTTGCCTTTGACCTGTCCGTCGACGGCTGGCCAGTGCAACAGTTCGTTGTCCCGTTCAATGCAGAAGGGTAGAAGGCCGCGCGCTTTCGGTGCCTCCAAGGTGGACATCGCCCTAGCAGTCTGTCGGAGAGAAGCCTATCGCTCCTATTTTTCGTGCTGTGGGAGGGCAAAAGCGGGTCTGAAGCCCGCTTCTTAGCCTCAAAACGGCCCCTGGATGCGCTATCTCTCGGCAAAACATGTTCTCTCCGACAGACTGCTAGGGCACGGTATACAGTCGAACCATGGACAATGAACAGCCATCCGCGATTAAGCGTGACGCTGACGAGGATCTCACCCTCCAAGCCGCAGCGGCCTATGTCGGTTGCTCTGTCAAGACGCTGCGCCGCGCCATCCATAAAGATAAATGCCGTCAAGAAGGCCAACCCCTTCGACAAGGCGTTCATCACCGACATGATGCCCCACCATCAACTGGCCATCGACGCGGCGACGCTGGAATTGGCCCACGGCTCGCACCCGCAGCTCAAGGACCTTGCGATCTCCATCATCAAGGGCCAGTCCCGCGAGGGAGGGCTGATGCAGGCGTACCTCGACCTGTGGTATGGCGGTAGCATGAGTCCGATAGGTGGCATGGGCCACTAACAAGGAGCCCAACGCCGACGGCCCTGACAGCAACGCCACGGCGGAGACGCCGGGCCACGTTGACACCGGCACGCACGGCTGTGTCAACGTCCCGCTGTCTGCGATGTGGCTACTCTACCAATAGGCCACGCCAGGTCTACCGATGGGCCACGGCAGAAGTTGTGGTGGATATAGGGCTATAGGGGAGGTCACCGGACCGGCCATGCCGCCGTAACCGTTGACCACGGTGATCCGTTCTTACTAGTGATAGGTCCTCTCCCCATGATCCATGATCCATGATCCACATAGAGAAAGAAGGTGTCCCATGGCGCGCGCACACCGATCCGGCCTCGCCCTCGCCTCCCTCGTGGCGCTCATCGCTGGCACGGCCCCTTTATCCTATGCCCTCGCCGAAACGCCGTATCACGCGTTCCAGGGCGTCACGTCCTGTCCCACCGGTCTGCCCACCGAGGCGGTCTGTGACCGTGCCCTGGGTGTCGCCGTGACGCTGCCGGCTGGCTGGACTGTCCCGCCGACCGGTCATTTCCCGCCAAGCAGTTTCGTCTTCTGGACGGCCGTCGCCGGCCAACCCGACGCGACCCTCCATCTGGTGATCTCCGCGCTCGGCCCCGCCGATACGCGCGACCCAGGCGCGGCGGCAGCGGCCGGGGCCGACGCGGAGACGCAGGGCGTGACCACCGCCGTGACGCCGACGGCCACGACCGTCGCGGGCGTCCCGGCGGTGGTGCTACAGGGGACGCCCGGCGGGCCGGCGTTCGGCCAGGAGATCCTGGTCGCGCACGACGGCATGTTGTACGGCATCTCCACCTTCGACAACGCCCGGACGGCGCTGACCCCCGCGCAGCGTCAGGCCCTGGCCAGCCTGCGCTTCATCCCGCGCGCCGGCCCGCCCCCGCCTTTTGACCCGTCGCAGCCCCTCATCGCCGCGCTTCAGGACCCCTGCCTCGACCTGGTACAGAGCGAGCCGTCGGCAGTGCCAGCGGCGCGCGTCGTCCCGCGTTTGCGCCTGACCTCCCGTGTGTCTCCCGCGCGCGGTAACGATATGGCCGTGGTCACCGTCGCGGGCATGGGCATGCGTCCCGGCGAGCGGGTCGCGCTCACGATCTGCTGGAACACGGGCGATCAACCGACCTATACCCGCTACCAGACGACCATGCCCGCCCCGGCGACGACGACCGGGACCGTCGGGGCGTCCATCGCCCTCTATGTCCCTTCCCCCTCGGGCACGTTCGCCGCGTGGACGGTGCGCGTGGTCGCTACGGAGGCCGGCACGGGGCGGGTGTTGGCCACCGCGACACGGATGGGCCGGGAGCGGCCGCCGACGCAGGGTCTCCAGCTACAACCGCGGAGCGCGTATGTCGCGGCCGGCCGCGCTTAT
>JAABUX010002735.1_pt1 | contig 24473 bp, 22 predicted proteins | sample 5561851 | NCBI WGS metagenome assembly JAABUX01 (sample SAMN10711883, study PRJNA513361) | rock metagenome | isolation source: Antarctica rocks | place: Antarctica: Victoria Land, Richard Nunatak red sandstone | collected 2016-01-03 | reverse complement strand
GGTCTGATCTGTCTCACGCTTTATGGGCAGAGGCGGATGATCTCGCGCCTGTCTCAATCCGGCGTGGGCTGAGTCTCACGTAATCCGGGCAGGACGCATCCTCCAGTCTCACCGATTGTGGGCAGGAAACACCGATGATCTCGCGCGGGAGCACGGATGATCTCGGGTCGCTACAGCTACCCAGGCCGCCGCCCGTGCCTGCCCCGGCCATTGCCGGCTCCCGGCGGCGCTGTGTCGTCCGGCCCTCGTCGCTGCTGCCCCGGGCGTCTCCCAGCATGGTCAGCTCGCCGCGATACTGGGCCAGCACGACCTCAGTGCTGTAGCGGTCCACGCCGCCGGTGTCGGTCCACTTCCGGGTCTTCAGCGCGCCCTCCAGGTGGATCATGCTGCCCTTCGAGAGATACTTCTCCGCGATGCCGGCGAGTTGCTCGTTGAACACGACCACACGATGCCACTCCGTCCGTTCCTGGCGCTCCCCGGAATGCTTGTCGGTCCACCTGTCGCTGGTCGCGACGCTGAAGCTAACGATCTTGGTGCCGTTCCCCGCGGTCCTAACCTCGGGATCGTTACCCAGTCGCCCAATCAAGATCACCTTGTTGACGCTGCCGGCCATGTTCCAATTCCTTCTCTCCCCCTAAAGGCGGTTCGACCCTGTGTCGGCACGTCCTCTCGGGTGCGGCCGATAGGAACCGGGACCGGGGCCGGCTCAGCCCCGAAGGTCTGCAAGCGAGCGAGGTAGGGGTGCGAACGGCGCGGGACCGCTTGGGGTCCTGTGACGGGCGCAGCCCTGCCTTGGCGTAGCGCGCGGGCCGCAGCCGCAGCGCGGCGTGCGAAGCACGGGGTTGGGCCGGCCCCGGTTCCGGTTCAGGCCGCAGCAAACCCGAGAGGACGTGCCGACACAGGCCGCTCCGACATGCTTCTCCATCTTCTTCTCTCTCATCCCCTATGTTTGTTCTAGTTTCGGTCTCCCAATCGTTCTGGGTTGCCTGAAGAGTCTTTCCACGGCGGAACCGAAAGTTTCCGGCCTGCTGGAACAAACCAGCGACACCGGTTAGAGAAGGTTCATCTGCTCGGTCTTCGGTTTCGTGCATATGACCTGTTGGCGGGGCGGCCGTAGCGGGCGAGCGGAAAGGGTTGAGCACGGCCTCATCCAGCCCTGCTCCATGGCGAGACGGTCACGTTCGGTGTGGACATCGCATTCATGCCCGGACGGCCGAACGCATCGCTGACCAGGGTTACGGTCGCAGGATGGGCATTTGACTTCAAGTGCCGGGTCGCGCGGCCACTGGTCGCCACAGAACGCGCAGACCACGGTCATGGCTTCATCTCGGCCAGCAGCGCGCGCGCACGGGCCTCGCGTGCCCGATGCGCCTTGAGCTGCTCGTCCGACATCAGGGTCGTGTCGGCGATCATGCCGGTACGCCCCATTTTGCTTTGGGCGAAGGCGAGCGCATCGGTGCGATCTGTGAACTTGTGGGTGCGGTCGCCGCGGGCGCCGCTCAGGATGCGGACGGTGAAGCCGCCGTCCTTCGCGCTATCCAGGTATATGTGCCGGACCATGACCGCCTCCGCTATCGAAAGGCGCCGGACATCCCGTCCGGCTGGCTAAACCCACGCGCGCTGCCTCCTTATGCACACGTCCGAATGTCAATAGAGAGAGAAGCCTCTAGATACCTGGTGAGTAGGTCGGATGCTCCACGACAATAGCTCGAATCTGTCAACAACTGCGATCATCGACAACCGCGGGACGGGATTGAAGAAGCATTGATGCCGCGCAGCCATCGCCACTGGCGAAAGACGGGCAGCCGGTCCATGAGCCATTGTTCTCATCGCCGAATGTGCAGCCGACCACGTCCGTCCCGGAGGTGGCGTCGCGGAGGTAGTGGAAATGGCCTGACTGGCTCGTCTCTGGCGTGATGAGGGTTGCGCGGGTCAGGCTGCGAGGTCAACCGGCACGGGGTCGGCCAGCTTCTCGCCGAGCGTCTGCCACCCGTCCACCTTGCACATGGCGATCTGCCCTGACGCCATCAGCGCCCAGAACAGCATGGCTGCGGTTTCGGCAGAGGGCAGCACGATCTGTGTCTTGATGCGGCGCTTGAACTCCTCGTGTAGGCGCTCGATGGCGTTTATCGTGCGCGCCGACTTTCATTGGTCCTTGGGCAAGCGGAGGAATGCAAGTAGGCGGTCTACGTGCGCGTCTGCGGCGAGGCAGCGGAGGTGCGCGCCCGCGGGTTCGGCATCCGCGCGCCCTGGACGCTCGGCAACGTCGCCGGCGCGGACACGGTGGTCGTGCCGGGGATCGAGGACCCGGCCCTGCCCGTGCCCGGCGCGGCCCTCGCCGCGCTGCGCGCCACCTATGCGGACGGGGCGCGCATCGCGTCCATCTGCACCGGCGCGTTCGTCCTCGCCGCGGCGGGGCTGCTGGACGGCAGGCGGGCGACCACGCATTGGCTTGCCGCCGGGCTGCTGGCGAAGCGGCACCCCGTGGTGACGGTGGACCCCGGCGTGCTACTCGTGGACGAGGGCCGGATCGTGACGGCGGCCGGGGCGTCAGCGGGCCTCGACATGTGCCTCCACTTGCCGCGCCGCGACCACGGGCACGCCGTCGCCGCACGCCGCGCAGCTGGCGGTGGCGCCGCTCGACCGGGAGGGCGGACAGGCGCAGTTCATCCGGCACGAGGCCCCGGGGGCGGCCGCAAGCCTTGCCGGGCTGCTGTAATGGATGCGCGCGAGCTCCTACCGGCCCCTGTCGGTGGACGAGCTGGCGTGGCAGGCTGCGACCAGCCCGCGCACCTTCGTTCGGCGCTTCCGCGAGCAGACCGGCACCACGCCGATGCAGTGGCTGATCACCGCACGGGTGCGGCGCGCGCAGGAGCTGCTGGAGACGACGCGCCTGTCCATCGAGGAGGTTGCCGCCGCCGCCAGCTTCGACGGCACTGCCGCGTTCCGGGACCGCTTCCGCTACACGGTCGGCGTCAGCCCGAAGGCTTACCGCCGTTCGTTCGGGGTGCCAGCAACGCAAGAGGCGGCCTGAGCGGCCCGCACGTCTGAAACGCTCTCATACTCTTGTGTGAGGTTTTGACCCGGATCGTCGCCATGGTCCAGCTCCAGCTCGATGCGCTCCGGCGGGCTGGCTGCGAGAAGACGTTCACCGAGAAGGCATCCGGCGCGAAGGCGGACCGGCCCGAACTCGCGCGCGTCCTCCATGACTTGCTGCGCCGGAACGACGTGCTGGTGGTATAAAAACTCGACCGGCTTGCCCGCTCGCCCAAAAAGCTGATCACGACGGCGGAGGACCTCGAGGAGCGCGGCATCGGCCTGGTGTCGCTGACAGGGGAATCGACACCACGACACCCGGGGGCGTGCTGGTGTTCCCGAGCTGGCCCGGCCGAAATCGGTGCGGCGCTCCGACGACGGCTCAACCCGTGCGACGCCCGCGGCCACGATGGAGCGTTAGGCCGAGATCGTCGCCGCGCTCAGGATCCGGACCACCAACAAGAAGGGGCGCCATCTCTCAAGGGCGTGCGCGATCCGCCTGCTGACTGACTTGCAGGGTAGTCTATGTCCGACGCCTCCCGAGCGGACCCATTCACCAGACCAATAGCCTCTATTTGCAGCAGTTGCTGGAAGATCAGAACTGATCAGCTTATGGGCATCCATACCTTGTAAAAATAGGACCTGACCGGAGAACTACCGTGACATTACCCAAGAAAGATCGCAGCGCCCAGATAAGCAAGTCGCTTGAAACGCGCAAGCGCCACCCGATACACAGCATCGACTCGCGCCGCTACGTTCAGCATAACGTGCTCCTCGGCGATGGACTCGGCCCAATACTGCAGTTTATGGACGAGCTGCCGCCGGACCGCACTCGGGTGGACGTGCTGCGCGCCATCGAAGACGGCGAGTACAGCGCGCTTCATGTTGACTACGTGCTTGGCGACTGGGGGCCGATGGTGGGCTTCGAGCTTCACCGTTGGGAGGACGACCGGATCGTCGAGCACTGGGACAACCTGCAGCCCAAGGCGGCTGGCGCCAATCCCAGCGGGCGCACCATGGTGGATGGCGCGGCAGAGATCGGAGAACTGGAGCGGACGGCGGAGAACAAGGCTTTGGTGGAGACCTTCGTGTCGCGCGTGCTGATCGGCGGCGACCTGGAAGCGCTTCCAGTGTTCTTCGAAGACAGCGCGCTGATCCAGCACAGCCCCGCCTGCGCCGATGGAACGCAAGCCTTGGCAGCGTCGCTCGCCGACAACCGCGCGAGCGGCGCGGCCGTCCATCACCGGCTGCGGCTGCTGTTGGGCGAAGGCAACTTCGTATTGGCCGCCTCGGAGGGCGCGGTCCACGGCGAACCTGCCGCCTTCTACGACCTGTTCCGCACGTCCCGAGGCGTCATCGCGGAGCACTGGGACGTGGTGGAGATCATAGCCCCCAAGGCAGCTTGGAAGAACGCCAATGGCAAGTTCTGACCGCCCCCAAGGCGCATCCGGGCCTTCCGGCGATGGTCTGGGCTACGCTCGCGCAGCCGGCCCTGTCCAGGCCGCGTCGGCGGTGCAGACTTCGGCGCAGGGCCTCGACGCCCGGCGCGCCATGCTGCCCGCAGGCGATCGCGACATACCGGCCTACGTGGCGCGCCCGGAGGCGGCGGAACGGCCGCCGGTCATGCTGGTGCTGAGCGAGGCGTTTGGGCTGCATGAGCACATCGCAGACATCGCGCGGCGCTTCGCGCACGCGGGCTTCCTGGCTGTGGCGCCCGACCTGATGGTGCGGCAGGGCAACCCCGCCGCGTTTGCCGATGTGCCGACACTCGTCGCCGACCTACTCCTGCGCATCCCGGACGCGCGGGTCATGGGCGACCTCGACGCCTGCGTCGCCTGGGCGGCGGACCAGGGCGGAGATACCGACCGGCTGTCTGCCGCAGGCTTCTGCTGGGGTGGCCGGTGGACCTGGCTGTTTGCTGCACACCGCCCGTTTTGCGCGGCAGTGGCTTGGTATGGCGTGCTCGACGGCTCGGCCCACAGCCTGTTCCCCAAGGGCGACCCGAACTTTCCCGCCCACCCCTCGGAGCTGACAGGGGACATGAGGACACCGACGCTGGGCCTCTACGGAGGCGCCGACGAGTCAATTCCGGTCGCCACGGTGGAAGCGATGCGGCGGCGCCTGGCCACGGGGAGCCCGGCCGCCCGCGCCTCGGAGATCGTGGTTTACGAGGGCGCGCCGCACGCCTTCTTCGCCGACTACCGGTCCTCCTACGCGCCGGGGCCGGCGCTGGATGGTTGGGCGCGGAGCCTGGCTTGGGTCACGTCGCACCTCTGAGCGGGGCCGCGACCGCGGCAACCACGCTCCGCAACCAGACGTGCGCCGGGTCGTGCTGGCTGCGCGGCCGCCAGAAAGCGCTCAGTCGGAATGGCGCGAGCAGCAAGGGCGGCGGAAAAGCGTCCAGCTCGCCGCCGAAACGCTGGAGCAGCCGGCCCGGCAGGGTGCACACGCAGTCTGTCGCCGCGAGCACCATCGGCGCCAAGGCGTAGCTCTGCACCGAGACGCTCACCCGCCGGACGCGGCCGAGCCGCGCCAGCGCGTCGTCCAGCATCCCGCTGAAGCCTCCCCCGTCGGCGGAGATGAGCAGGTGATCGAGGGCGCATAGGGTGTCCAAATCCAAAGGTCCGTCGCCACGAGGATGGCCCTTGCGCTGAGCGGTCAGAAAATCCTCGCTGAGCAGGGCCGACCCTATCCAGCCGTCCCGGCCCTCGTCGGCGCCGCCGATGAACAGGTCAACCGCTCCCGTCTCGAGGTCGTCAGCGATGCGCCGGGGATCGGGCAGGACCAAGGCCAGCCTCGCCCAGGGCGCCTCTCGCGCCACCGCGGCCGCGAGTTCCGGCCCCAGCGTCGCGGCAGGGTTGTCGCGCAGGGCCACAACGAAGGTACGCTCGGCGGTCTCGGGCTGGAAGGCCGCCGCAGGCGCGGTCATACGCTCGAAGAGGGCAATCGCCTGCAGCAGGTCCGGGCGCAGGGCCAACGCCCTGGGCGTAGGCTCCACCCCGCGGTTCGCGGGCGAGGCGACGAACAGCGGATCGGCAAACACGGTCCTCAGTCGCGCCAGGCGCGCCGACAGCGCGGGCTGGCTGATTTCGAGCGCCGACGCCGCTCTCGTCACGCTGAGTTCCGTCAGGAGCGCGCGAAAGGCGAGCAGGAGGTCGAGATCGAGCTTCGACGTGTCTCGGGCCATTGCAAACCTTCCAAGTTCCAGAGCCTGCTGTTCCCCCGTGGCGGCAGTGGGGCCGACTTCCACCCCTCTGCTGCACTTCTACGGCATTCTCGCATCGTGAGTTGCCCTCCTGGGCTGGCCTGTGATGCATCGGGCGGCGTTGCAGGTCGGGTTGGCGGGACAAGGATGGTGGCGGGGAGCTGTTTGCGGGGGCCTATGGCGACAAGCGCCGGGCGGGGGCAGTGTCGCGGCTGTATGGCTCGATGGTGGAGCAGGGCACGGCGGTGGTGCGCCAGCTAGGGCGGGACTGCCGGGGCGAGGCACCGGGCCACCACGTGCTATCCTCGGCCCAGTGACGCCTCCGGCTACGGCGGCCTGCCTGGCGCAGGTCGTGGTGGGCCGTCGGGTGGTGGCGCAGGACGCGACGGCGGTGAGCTTTCCCGGCCGGCAGTCCCGCGGCCTATCAACACGAACAAAGCTCTCGGCACCCGTGAGCGCCCGGCTTCAGAGCTCTGCAACGCTCTCGGGCGCGCGGGCGAACAAGCTGTCGCTCCCCGCAACGTTCCGGAGGAGTAGAGCCGTCATGCGTGGACCAACGGGCAGTTCCCCTCCTCCAGTGGACGCCAGGCCCTGTTAGCCGGGATCGTTTGCAAAACCCTGCAGTAATCCCATGCGGCGCCGGCCTCCTCCGGCGACTTGACCTCGAGAAGGTACACATCGTGCAGCATCCGGCCGTCGACGCGGATGCTGCACCTGCCGAAAAGAGGATCGTCGGTCGGCAGTGCCTTCATCGCCGCAACCACTGACCGCCCGTCCGCAGGCGCGGCCCCACCGGCAACCGCCTTCAAGCAATGCAGGACAGCCGAGTAGTTGCCGGCCTGGAGATCGGTCGGGTAAGTGCCGCCATTGCGCACAGCGAACCGACGGGCCCAGGTTGCGCTTCCCTCGTCACGGTTCCAGTACCAGCCGGACGTGAACTGCAGTCCCTTGGCTGTGGCGAGGCCAAGCGCGTGGATGTCCGTGAGATAGAGAACGAACGCCGCTAGCCGGCGCCCTTGGGATGGAAGTCCGAACTCGACCGCCTGCTTGATCGAGTTGATCGCATCGCCTCCTGCGTTGATCAGCCCGATCACCTGGGCGCCGGACGCCTGGGCCTGCAGCAGGTAAGACGAGAAGTCCGGCGTGCCCAGCGGCGTCAGCACCTGCCCCAGGATACTGCCTCCAGCCCCCTCCACCACCCGGCGGACCTGCTCCTGCATATTGTGCCCAAAGGCGTAGTCGGCAGTCAGGTTGAACCAGGTTCTGCCGCCCGTCGCCACGACGCCCTGCGCCGTCGCCTGTGCCAGCATGTAGGTGTCGTAAGTCCAGGCGATGGTATTCGGCGAGCAGGACTTGCCCGTGAGGTCCGCCGTCGATGCCCCGGAAATGAGCAGCACCCGGTTCTTCTCTCTCACGACGTCGTTGACCGCAAGCGCCACGGCCGAGTTGATGACTTCGACGATGACGTCCACCCCGTCCTGATCGAACCACCTGCGCGCGATGGAAACGCCGATGTCCGGCTTGTTCTGGTGGTCGGCGAAGACGATCACGGCGCCCGCCGAGCCCGCCGCCGCGGCGAAGTCCTCGGTTGCCATGCGGGCCGCCAGTACGCCTCCACGGCCCGTCGCATCCGCATACAGGCCAGTCATGTCGGTGAGCACGCCGATCTTGAGAGGACGGTCCGCTGCCCAGGCGGCTCTGACCGGCATGGCCGCTGCCACCGTAGCGGCCAGGAGGTGGCGCCGCCTCATGGCGAAACCTCCTCAAGCGTCCTGCCTCGCGTCTCGTCCCCGAACGCGAGCACGACGACGGCTGCGAGCACGAACGCGCCGGCTGCCAAGGCGAAGATGCCGGACTGCCCGGCCAGCGGCAGCAGCGTTCCCACTAGGTATGGCCCAAGCAGCGCGCCCAAGCGGCCTATCGCCGAGGCAAAGCCGCTTCCGGTCGCGCGCACCCGCGTCGGGTAGAGTTCGGGCGTGTATGCGTAAACGACGCACCACATGCCGAACATGAAAAACTGCATGCAAAGGCCGAAACCGATCAGCGCCGTTGGGCTGGAGGCAGTTCCATAAAAATAGGCGAAGGCCGCTGCAGCTATCAGCATTGCCGCGCAGGACTGCCTGCGCCCCCAATGCTCGACCAGCCATCCTGCGAAGAGGAAGCCTGGGATGCCTGCCAACGAGATCAGGATGGTGTAGTACACCGACTTCGTCACTGCAAAGCCAGCCTGCTGCAGCAGCGCGCCAAGCCATGTCGTCAGGCCATAGTAGCCCAGCATGGCGAGGAACCAGAGTGCCCAAAGCATTGCGGTGCGCCGGGCGTACCTGCCAGACCATAGCGCAGCGAAACCGGTCTTGCCCACCTCGTCGTTGACCTCGACAGAGGGCGCCGGCAGCGGCGCCCCGCTCAGGCGGGCGCGCACGTGGTCCTCGATTGACGACATGACCGCATCGGCGCGTGCGTGCAGGCCACGTGCCGCTAGCCAGCGCGGGGACTCTGGGATGCGACGGCGGACAACGAACACGAACACCGCTGGCACGCTTTCGATGATGAACGCCCAGCGCCAATGACCAAAGGCGAGCGCGCCCAGGCAGATCAGGCCGGAGACGACAAAGCCAACCGGCCAGAGGCCTTCAAGGTAGGCGACATATTGCCCGCGGCGCTTGGCCGGCATGAACTCCGACACGAGGGCCTGCGCAACTGGGAACTCCATGCCCATGCCGATGCCGACCAGCAACCGAGCGAAGCCGAACGTGACAGCATCCGGCGCTAGGCCGCAGCACAGCCCGCCGATACCCCAGGCGATGATGCTGAGCTGCAGCACCGCCGAGCGTCCGAACCGGTCGGCCAGCATGCCCGATGCCGCTGCCCCGGCAAACATGCCGAGAAACCCGGCGCTGGACATCAGCCCTGCCTGCTGGACGCTCAAGCCCCACTCCGAACGGATCGAGCCGAGCAGAAACGTCAGCGCGCCGAGGTCCAGGCTGTCGAAGAACCAAGCCGTCGCGATGACCAGGAAGATGCCCCGCTGGTACGAGGTCAGCGGCAAGCGTTCGAGCCGGGCGGCGATTGAGGGATCCGGACCCGGCGCTGCAACGGGCGAGATCGGCTGTTCGACCCACGTTCCGGCTGGCCTGGTCGTGCTGGCGGTCGGCATGGACCTGGATCCCCCTCAGATATTTTTATGGTATCTCCGTGATACATCACAGTCGGAGGCGTACGCTGTCAAGCACTGTCTCCGCTGGGATCCGACAATCTTGGCCGTGCGGCGCCCAGCAGGATCAGCGCAGCGTGCGCGAGAATATCTCTCTCGTGTAAGCCTCAACGACGTCCATCAGCCTCGTCGCGGCACGCTCGGCAGCATGCTCATCACCACCCGCAATGGCGCGTGCGCGTGCGGCATGGAGCCCGGCAACCTGCTCCAGGTTATTCAGGTCGGCATGATACTTGAAGTAGAACCGGCGCGAGAGGGCATGGACGGACGCGATGGTCCGGACAGCCAACGGATTGCGTGCTGCCCGGGCAACGGCTGCGTTCGCGGTGAACACACGCCGAAGATAGGCCAGCACGTCCCTTGACCTGGCGGACATCTCGATTGCGTCCGCCATGCCCGTGAACGCTTCCCTCTCTTCTGTCAGCGCCCGCCGTGCCGCCCTAACCGAGACGAACAGTTCCAGCACCCGGCGGAACTCCACGACCCGCATCTGCTCGTGCTGGTCGATTTCCGCGATCATGAGGCCTTGCCGAGGGAGAATGTGTATCAGGTCGTTCGCCTGCAGCCGCTTGATCGCCTCGCGCACCGGGGTACGTCCAATGCCGATCCGCTCGCTCAGCGCCTCCTCCGACCAAAGGCTGCCGGGCGGAAGCTGTAGCGTGACGATCAACTCCTCCAGCGTCTCATGCGCAGCAGTCGCCAGCGAACGCCCTGCATTTCCGTAGTCGGCTGCGTCGGACGGCATCGAAGACGTAGTGTTTCCTGCCGCGTCGGGTGCGCGTGGCATGATCTTGAGGCGGAGCTCCAAGGCGTTGTGAAGCGGGCGCTCTGACTACCGGTTGGCGAGACTTCCGTCGAGACGCAGACTTGTCTCATAGGGCTCCTTGACGAAGGCTGTGATACATCACAGATGTTTCTCAATTGAGGAGGATGCAGCGCGTGACAGGGCAAAGCTCACGTTTGACCACGGAGAGTGTTGGCGTCCCCCTGGCCCAGGAGGTCACCCGCACCGTGCTCAAGGAGGAGATCACAACGGGCGTTGCGGTCCTGACCATCCTCCGCCCCGCGCGGCGCAACTCCATGGACCGTGCCTTGGTTGAGGCATTGCGGGCTACCGTTCTGCGCCTCGACGCGGACACAGGCATCGCTGCCATCGTGCTCGCCGGCGCCGACCCAGGCTTTTGCGCAGGCAGCGACCTCGGCTTCATCGGCAAGCTCGACTCGGCAGCGATGTCGCGGTTCGAACAGGAGTGTGCCGACCTCGGCCGGTTGATGAGCTTCATCTCGAAGCCGATGATCGCGGCGGTCGAAGGGTTCGCGGTCGGAGGCGGCTTCACGCTCGCGACCTGCTGCGACATCGTGGTGGCGGCGAGGAACTCCCGCTGGAGCCTGCCGGAGGTGCCCATTGGCTGGCTGACGCCCTGGGGCTTGAAGTCGCTGATCACCCGCGTGGGCCTGGTCCGCGCACGAAACCTCTGCTTCTGCCTGGAACCGCTCAGCGGCACGGAAGCGCACAAGCTTGGGATCGCCGACTACCTGGCCGACGATGGGGGCGCCCTTGCCCGCGCGATGGAGATTGCAGGAAAGATCAGGGCGCTGCCGATGCCGGCGGCGGCGGCAACCAAACGCCTGTTCTCGACCTACCTCATGCGGGATGCCGAGGCGATCGACTTCGAGGCGAACCGCCTTTTCGTGGAGAACTGCCGCGAGCCGGCCGCACGCGCGACGCTCGCCAAGTTCGCGGCCAAGCAATGAGCAAGGTTACAAGTCTTGACGACGCCCTTTCGGCCATCCGGCCCGGGGACACGGTGGCGAGCGTCGGCGTCATCGGCTGGCTCGTGCCGGATGCGCTGCTGAAGGGCATCGCAGACCGTTTCAAAGCCGGGCACGGCGCCGGCGGCCTGACATTCTTCTTCCCCGTCGGTGTCGGCGATGCGCTCGGTATTCCAGGGATGGACCACGTGGCGGCGCCAGGCCTCATGCGCCGGGTGGTTAGCGGCAACTACATCAATCCGGTCCATCCCACGACCGGCTGCCGTCCAGCCCTGATGCGCATGATCAACGACGATGTGGTCGAGGCGTATGCTTGGCCGATTGGGGCGACGATGCACTGGCTACGTGAGGTGGCGCGCCGAGGGCCGGGTTATCTGACCAAGATTGGCCTCGGCACCTTCATCGACCCGGCGCAAGGCGGCGGTCGCCTGAATGCCCGGACCACCGAGGATTTGGTGCATCGCTGCGAGTTCCGCGGCGAGGAGTACCTGCATTATCCAACCTGGGACCTGGATGTGGGCCTGATCCGCGCGAGCGCAGCCGATGAGGCCGGCAACCTACGGTTTGATGACGAGCCCCTGCAGTCGGCCGCGCTGGCGACCGCCTTGGCCGTGAAGGCCTGTGGCGGCACTGTCATCGCCCAAGTCGCCAGGATCGTGCCACGCGGACAGACCCCGGCGGGAATGATGAGAGTTCCAGGCGCTCTGGTCGACTCGGTCGTCGTCGAACCCCACGCGATGATGACCACCGGTGTCGCCCACGATCCACGATACCTCGGAGGCCGCTTCTCGCGCGAGGGGCTGGCGGTGTTGCCGCGCGGGACGGACAAGGTGATCGCACGCCGGGCCGCCCGGGAGGTGCGCCGGCACGAGGTGGCGATCTTCGGCTTCGGCCTGGCGACCGGCATTCCGCTGGTGATGGCGGAAGACGGGCTGTTCGACGGGAACGGCATCGACGACTTCCCGCACACGACCGAGCACGGCGCCTTCGGCGGCGTCGTCATGAACGGCTGGCAGTTCTCCGCCAACCTCTTCCCCGAAGCCATGATCGACGGCCCCTCGCAGTTCGACTTCATCGATGGCGGGAACTGCAGGCTTGCGGCCCTGTCCTTCGCGCAACTCGACGCAGCGGGCAACGTGAACGTCAGCAAGTTCTCCGGCTTCAGCCCTGGTTCCGGGGGCTTCATCGACATCGCGACCTGCGCGGAACGCCTGGTGCTGACCGGCACTCTCACCACCGGCGGGCTGCAATGCGAGCTGACCGACCGAGGCCTGGAAATCGTGCAGGAGGGCCGGATTTGCAAGTTCGTCACCACCGTCGACCAGGTCACCTATCCGTTGCTCCGTGGGGTGATCGAACGGAACCAGCAGGCATTGGTCGTCACCGAACGGGCGGTGTTCAGGATGGATGCGCAGGGATTGGTTCTGATCGAGATCGCGGACGGCATGGACCTCGAACGCGACGTGCTCGGCCAGATGCAGTGCGGTCCGATCCGGGTTGCGCCCGATCTAGTGCGGATGGACCCAGCCCTGTTTGCGGCTTGAAGGACAAAGTCATGTTGATGGACCTCGACCAAGACGAGACCTTGCTGAAGGAAAGCGTGCTGGCGTTCGCCGAGCGAACCTTGCGTCCGCAGATCAGGGCGTTCGTGGAACGCCACGAGTTCCCGACGGAGCTGGTGAAGGCGTTCTCCGCCCTTGGCTTCATGGGAACCGCGTACGACCCCGCATTCGATGGCGGCGGCCTGGGCACGCGGGGCGCCGCCATCGTGGTGGAGACGCTTGCGCGGGTGGAGCCGGGCTTTGCAGCGATCTACCTCTGCAACAGCGCTCCCATGACGGTACTGGCTCGCTACGGTTCGGACGACCTCAAGAAGACCTGGCTTGCACCGCTGTGCCGGGGAGAGACCCTGGCATCATTCGGCGTGACTGAGCCAGCCGGCGGGTCGGATGTGGCGAACATCAAGACCCGGGCGGTGCAGGACGGATCGGACTTTGTGCTCACGGGCTCGAAGGTCTTCTCGACCAATGCCGGTACGCCGCTGCACGGGCTGTCAACCATAATTGCCGTGACCGATCCGGATAACGGGCCAAAGGGCCTGTCCACGTTCGTGGTGCCGGTGGGCACGCCAGGGTTCAGCGTGGGCAAGTCGAGCCGCAAGGTGGGTTGGAGGGTCGCGAACTCGGTCGAGCTGTTCTTCGATGACTGCCGGGTGCCTGCCGCCAACATGGTGGGGATGCGCGGGGACGGCCTGAAGCAAATTCTCACCACGTTGAGCGTCGGGCGCATCCTGGTCGGCGCATCCGCCCTGGGACTGGCGCGCAAGGCGGTGGACCTCGCCTCCAGCTATGGCAACTCGCGCAAGGTCGGCGGCAAGCCGATCTTCGCCAACCAGGGCGTGACGTTCCCGCTCGCCGACGTACTGACCAAGATCCATGCGAGCGAACTCATGATCCGCAACGCCGCCGCATTGACCGATGCAGGGCGGCCGTTCCGGACAGAGACCTCCATGACCAAGCTGTTCGCCAGCGAGCTAGCCGAAGAGGCAGCCAACGTAGCCTTGCAGGTGCATGGCGGATACGGCGTGTACGAGGAGTATGAGATTTCGGGCCTGCTCGGCGAGGCGAAGGTGCTCTCCATTGTCGAGGGCACGAGCGAAGTCCAGCGACTCATCATTGCGCGGGAGTTGGCGGCATGACTGAGGGCGTGGACCGCCGGACGGCAGCCAGGCTCGAAACCGACGTGCTCGTGGTCGGTGGAGGCGCCGCCGGGGTTGCGGCGGCGGTGACGGCCGCCCGGCAGGGTGCGCGCGTCACACTGCTGGAGAAGTATGGCTTCTGCGGCGGCGGCGCGGTTGCCGGACTATCTGGCACGATCTGCGGGATGTATGCCGCCACGGACAACCGGGCGGCACCGCCGCAACAGGTGGTGCATGGGTTCCTCGACGAGTTCGTAGCCGCAATGGAGCGCCGTCATGGGCTGACCGATCCGCTTCGATACGGCAAGACGTTCACCCGTGTGCATGACCCGCATGTCTGGCGCGAAGTGGCTGACGGGTTGCTGGCTGAGGCCGGCGTGAACGTCTTGTTCCACACGACCGTTTGCGGCGCGCTCCTGGACGGTGGCGAGCGGGTGGAAGGCGTGCTGGCCTACACAAAGGAGGGGCCGCTCACTGTCCGGGCGGGCGTGACGGTGGACGCCAGCGGCGATGCCGACGTGGTGGCCATGTCAGGGTTCGAGTCATTCGTCGGACACGACGGGCATGTGCAGAACCCGACGATGATCTTCCGGCTCATGGGCGTGGATGTGCCACGTTTCCTCGCCGCCTATGGGCCTGACACCATCATGGGCGAGGCGGTTTCGGAGTTGATCAAGGCTGAGGCGCGGGGAAACGCCTACAAGCTGCCGCGGTCCAAGATATGGCTGTTCCCGACCACGCGGCGTGATGAGCTGCTCTGCAACTGCACGCGCGTCGTCGGCGCGGACGGGCGAGAGTTGAACCCGCTCTTTGCACGTGACTTCACGGAAGCTGAGATCGAGGGGCGGAAGCAGGTACGCGAATATGCGCGGTTCTTCCGGGACAAGCTGGATGGTTGCGAGAACAGCTTCCTCAACGACACCGGCGTGCAGGTCGGCGTGCGGCAGACCCGCCAGGCATTGGGTGTGACCACGCTGCGGAACGCGGACATTCTGGCCGGCGTGAAGTCAGCCGACGGGATAGCCCGGTCGCCCTGGCCGATAGAACTCCACACCGGGACGCGGCCGCGCGTCGAGTGGCTGCTGGACGACGTCTATGAGGTCCCTTACGGCTGCTTCGTGCCAGTCCGGGGCGAAGGGCTGCTGACTGCGGGACGGTGCCTCTCTGCTGAGCACGAGGCCGTTGCGTCGGCCCGTGTCACGGCTCAGTGCTTCAGCTATGGGCACGGCATCGGCCACGCGGCAGCCATTGCTGCGCTTGAACGTGTCGAGCCCCGGAGCATTCTGGGAGGTGATTTGCGGGGACGCCTCAACAAGGACGGTGCGCGTCTGGATTGACCGGGCAGTTCTGCGCGGACGCGTCCGAGCCTGGCAGCCCTTGAGGCAGCGACCTCGAACCGCGGCACGTGCAGAACGGGATCAGAAGATCGGCCTGGGATCGCCATGCTGGGCCGGACAGCCGGCATTCGACGGCGGCTAGGCCGCGTGCGCATTGCACCGGGCACGATCCCGTGCCGGACGCATGTCACTGCACCATGCCACGGGCATCGACCGGCCAATGGTCGAGCGCCCCCGTCTCATCCACCGCCAGGTAGCTGTCGGCAAGGTTGGCCACCGGACAGGCATGGTTTGGGACCACCCGGACGCGCTCGCCAATCTGCAACAGGCGCGCCGGGTTCTGCTGCACGAACCCATGCTCCTCGGACAGCCGCACGACCCGCCATGGCGCCCCACCATCCCCCGCCACGACGAGGCCGTGGCCCTGGACGGTTTCCGCACCATGGGGCGCCCGGTCTGACGAGAGGACCTTCGATCCCGCATCCAGGATGGCGAACGAGGCGTTGGCGCTGACGACGGTGGCGAGCACCTGCAACGCAACTTCGGATGGCTGCGCCACACCGAGCGCCACTTGGATCAAGTCCATGAACACGTAGTTGCCCGGACGCACCTCCGTGATGCCCTCGAAGCCATCGTTCAGGAACACCGTCGGGGTGCTGCCGACGGACACGTCCGCCACCCCCACGCCGAGGCGCCGCAGGTGCCCGGCCAAGCTGGTCATGGCGCCGCGCTCCGCGGCAGCGATGGCCCGGACCTCGGCAGGCCCCGCAGCGCCGTATGCCTGCCCGGCGTGCGACAGCAGGCCCATGAAGCAAAGGCCGGGCGCACGGTCCAACGCGGCGGCGAGCGCTGTTGCAGCCTGGGTCTGCGGCAGGACGCCACACCGGCGCAGGCCGACATCGACCTCCATCAAGACGGGCAGCACCAATCCAGCCCGCCTCGCCTCATCGGCCAGCACTTCCAGACCTGGTCCGCTGTCGACGACGAAGCGGACCTCGCCGCCGCCATGCGCGGATGCGGCCAGCAGCCTGCGAACCGCATCGGGCCGCAGCACGGGATAGGCCACCGTGACGGACGCCAGCCCGGCGCGCAGGAACACCTCTGCCTCCGACGGCTTCGCCGCGGTCACGCCGGCCGCGCCCATCGCGCTTTGCATCCCGGCCAGGCGGAGCGATTTGTGCGTCTTGACGTGCGGACGCAGGGCGACCCCGCCCCCACGGGCGAGGGAGGCCGCCCTCGCGATATTCCGGCGGATCACATCCACATCGATCACGACGGCGGGCGTTGGCACGCCGCCCAGCGCGTCGGCGCACGCGATCCATCCGGGCGTCAGCGGCCAGTCGAGATCGGCTGGCCCGGCGTTGGCCATGACCGAAGAATGCGTGCTGCCCATTTCGCCCCGTCCGCAAGTTGCTGGCCGCGCCATGAGGAGGCCGATCCCCCCGCGAGGCAAGACACTCAGCCAGCAGCGTATCGTTGCTCCCCAGGCAACGCCCTCAGCGCCAAGTTGCCGCTGTTGGCTCCGGGCTGGATTGGCGATGATCGGGCTTACGGCTTAGGGCACGCCGCTCCGACACCCCGGGACAGGGACACCCATGCGCATCTTCACGGCGACGCTTGCGACCGAGACCAACACGTTCTCGCCGATCCCGTCCGGGTTGGAAGCGTTCACCGGACTTGAGTTCTTCCGTGGCGACGGCAGCCGTATGCCGCCGCAGTTCGGCAACATCCCGCTCATCGAGTGGCGCGGCATGGCGGAACGCGACGGACATGCGGTCGTGGAGAGCCTGTGCGCCTTTGCGATGCCCGCAGGCGCCGCACAGCGGCTGGCTTATGAAGCCATGCGCGGCATGATCCTGGACGACTTGCGGGCTGCAGGCCCAGTCGATCTCGTGCTGCTGTTCCTGCACGGCGCCATGGTCGCCGACGGCTACGACGACTGCGAGGGGGACATCATCACCCATGTCCGCGCCATCGTCGGTCCTGGCGTCCCGGTCGCGGTCGAGATCGACCTGCACTGCCACCTGACTGGGGAGATGCAGGCAGGGGCCGATGTGATCGTCATTTTCAAGGAGTACCCGCACACCGACATCGCAGCCCGTGCCCACGAGGCGTACGACCTCGGTGTGGCGACTGCCGAGGGGCGTATTAGGCCGGTGATGGCGGTGCACGACTGCCTCATGGTCAGCTTGTGGCGCACGACGGCCGAGCCGATGCACTCCTTCGTGCGCCGCATGGAGGCGCTCGAAGGCCGGGATGGCATCCTGTCCGTCTCGTTCGGCCACGGGTTCCCGTGGGCTGACGTGGCCGACGTGGGCGCGAAGATGCTTGTCGTTGCCAACGGCGACACGGGCAAGGCAGAGGCGCTTGCGCGCCTACTCGGGCAGGAGATCTGGGACATGCGGAACCAGATGCTGGACCGCTACGACAGCATTGACGCCGCCATAGACAGGCTGGCGGGACAGCGGGGTGCGCCGGTTGTGTTGGCGGACGTGGCGGACAACGCCGGCGCTGGCGCACCCTCCGACAACACCAGCGTGCTGAGGCGGCTGGTCGAGCGCGGCGTGACCGGCGTGGCGACGGGCTGCTACTGGGACCCGGTCGCCGTCCGGTTCTGCCGCGAAGCAGGGGTGGGCGCCACCTTCGACCTGCGGATCGGCGGCAAGAGCGGCCGAAGCTCTGGCGACCCGGTTGACCTGCACGTGACCGTGCGGGCCGTGTCGGACAGCCATTCGCAAGGCTCGCTCAGCGGCGGGCGCGCCGACTTCGGACCCAGCGCGTGGGTTTCCGCTGGGGGCATCGACATCGTGCTCGTCAGCCAACGGCAGCAGACCCACAATCCCGATGCGTTCACCGGCCTTGGGTGCAGCCTGGCCGATAAGCGCATGGTGGTCGTGAAATCGATGCAGCACTTCCATGCCGGGTTCGCGCCGATTGCCAGCGCGGTCCGCTACGTCTCGGCTCCGGGCGCGGTGCCGCCCGAATTCGACCGCATCCTGTACACCAAGCGGACCCTGCCGTTTTGGCCCAAGGTGGACGACCCGTTCGCCTGCGCCAACCAAGACGCCGGAGGCGCGCAGCCCGGCGCCGCAAGGGGGCAGCCATGACGCGCAACACAGATGAGGTCTGGGACTTGGTGGACGCACGCCAGGCGGCCTATGCGGCGTTGAGCGATCGGGTTTGGGCCATGCCGGAGCTGGCCTTTGAGGAGCGCCGGTCGGCGGCAGCGCATGCGGAGATGCTGCGCCATGAGGGCTTCCAGGTGACGGAGGGCGTGGCGGGCCTCCCGACGGCGGTCATGGGAGAGGCTGGGGAGGGCGGTCCTGTCATCGCATTCCTGGGAGAGTTCGACGCCCTGCCGGGACTGAGTCAGGCCGCCTTCGTCACGGAACCGCGTCCGCTGGAGCGGAACGGGCTGGGCCATGGATGCGGGCACAACCTGCTGGGCACCGGGTCGCTGCTGGCGGCTGCGGCATTGAAGGACTGGCTGGCGGCTCGCGGCCTGCCCGGGCGGGTGCGCTACTATGGATGCCCTGCGGAGGAGTGCGGGGCGGGCAAAGCGTTCATGGTCCGTGACGGCGCGTTCCGCGATGTGGACGTGGCGATCTCTTGGCACCCTGCCGCCTTCTCCGCCGTGAACCCGGCACGGTCGCTGGCGCTGCTGCAAACCGACTTCACCTTCATCGGGAAGGCGTCGCATGCGGCTGTTGCGCCCCACCTCGGGCGGAGCGCGCTGGATGCGGTGGAGCTGATGAGCGCCGGCGTGAACTACCTGCGGGAGCACGTTCCAGGTGACGCCCGCATCCACTACGCCTACTTGGACGCCGGCGGCGTGGCCCCGAACGTGGTGCAGGCGGAGGCGACGGTCCGCTACATCGTGCGGGCAGCCGATGCCGCCGGGCTGCAGGATGTGGCGGAGCGGGTCGGACAGGTGGCCGCAGGCGCCGCGCTGATGACCGGCACCCAGGTCGCTTCCGCCGTTGTCAGTGCAATGAGCAGCCTGCTTGCCAACGAGCCGCTGTCGGACCTGATGCAAGATGTGCTGGACCGCCTCGGACCGGTGATCTTCGACGAGGAGGACCGCCGCTTCGCCCAAGGCATCCGGGCGACGCTCAGCCCGGAGGCGTTGGACGCGGCGTATTGCAAGGCCGGGCTGGAGCCTACCGGCGCGCCGATGGCCGAATGCAATGTGAAACAGGAGGCCGGCGGGACGGCCATGCTCGGGTCCACGGACGTCGGTGACGTGAGCTGGGCCGTGCCGACGGTGCAACTGAACGGCGCGGCGTTCGCAATCGGCACGGCCTACCACTCTTGGCAGTTGACGGCGCAGGGCCTGGCGCCGGCCGCGCACAAGGGGATGTCCCATGCGGCGAAGGTGATGGCGGGCACGGCGGCGGACCTGCTGCTTGATCCCGCACACCTGGAGGCGGCGAAGGCGGCGCACCGGGCAAAGCTGGCGCGGAGGCCGTTCGTGTCGCCGCTGCCAGAGGGCCTGGCGGCCCCGGTCGGGATAGCGGATGCATGGCCCCGCTGAACCGCCGCGGCGCCTTGCTGCGCGGCGGCGTCAGCGCATCGGGGGCGCATAGTGCAGGCCGCCCTTGTTCCATAGATTGTTGATGCCGCGCGGGATGCCGAGCGGACCGATTGACTGGTCGAACACTTCGCCGTAGTTGCCGACGGCCCGGATGGCCGCCGCAGCAAAGCCGTTGTCGAGGCCCAGGGACTGGCCAAGCGCGCCCTCCTGGCCCAGCAGGCGGCGCACGTCCGGGTTGGTGGAGGCCAGCATGGCATCCACGTTGCCCCGGCTCACGCCGCTCTCCTCGGCCTGCAGCAGCGCGAACAGGGTCCAGCGCACCGCGTCGAAGAACTTGCCGTCGCCCTTGCGGACCATCACGCCCAGCGGTTCCTTGCTGACGATCTCGGGCAGTAGCGTGTAGTCGCCAGCCCGCCTGCCCTGCTGGTGGCGGAACGAGGCCAACGTGGACGCATCGGAGGCATAGGCATCGCAACGGCCGGCGATGAATGCGGCCTGGACCTCGTTGCCGTCCTGGATGAGGACCGGCGTCAGCAGCAGGGCGCTGCGGCGGAAGTAATCGCTGAGGGCATACTCGGTGCTGCTGCCGGGCTGGACGCAGACGGCGGCACCGTCCAGCTCCTTCGCGGACTTGATCCCGGAGTCGGTCCTGACCATGAAGCCCGTGCCGTCATAAAAGTTGATGCCGGCGAACTCCAAGCCGAGGTTCGCCTCGCGTCCCAAGGTCCATGTCGTCGTGCGGACCAGCAGATCGACCTCGCCGGATTGCAGCGCCGTGAAGCGGGCAATGGGGTTTAGAGGCACGAAGCGGACCTTGGTCGCATCGCCGAGGATGGCGGCCGTGATCGCGCGGCAGGTGTCCGCATCCAGCCCCTGCATCACTCCCTGGCTGTCCGGCAAGGAAAACCCGGAATTGATCCCTGACACCCCGCAGACCAGCGTCCCTCGGGCGCGTATCGCATCGAGCGTGGCCGAGCTTCTCCCTTGCGCCAGGGCAGGCGCTGCCGCGGCCAGCGCCCACAGGCACAGCACTGCCGTCCAGCGGGTCATGAGCGCTTCCAACAATCAAGGCGCCGCGGCATGGCTGACGTTGGCTCTGCGGGACGGGCCGCAGGCGTTGGCAGGCCTGGTGCGAACAGGCCGCTGCACTCCAGCGGCGGCGCCGTCGATGATCGAGGTGAGGTGGCGGCAGCGGCCATCCCGGTCAGGCTTTCCGCACGTTCCAGGCGAATGGGGCGCTCCCTTGCTGAATGCCGCTGACAGTTTTGCGGTAGGCAGTCATGCTCCGGCGCTGCCCGAGCGGCACGTAAGGCACGGAGCGGAAGGCTTGGCGTTGCACCTTGGCCGCGATCGCCACCCTCGTCGGCTGGTCGCCGGCCTTGATCCAGTCGAGACGCAACTCCTCGATGACCGGATCAGTCGGCCAGCCCGGCCAAGCCGCCCGCCCGTTGGTGCGGAGCACCAAGTGGAATGCCGGGCTCATCAGGTTCACGGCCGCGGTGCCAGTGTGGAAGATGCTCCAGCCGCCCCGGCTTACCGGCTCGGTCGAGTTGCGCCGGGCGTAGAACGTCCCCAGGTCCGTCACGACAAGCTCGACGTTCATACCCAGGCGCTTGAGCAGGTCCTCGGTCACTAGGCCAGCCGCATGAAGCCAGGGAAGGTCGGCCGGCGACGGGATCACGACTTTCTCACCGTTGTAGCGGCTCGCCGCCAGGAGTTGCCTAGCACGCGGGATGCTCTCGGTCATCGCATCGGCGCCGGCGGCATTTGCCATCGGGGTGCCGCAGAAGAAAAACGACTTGCAGACCTGGTACTGGCTGGGGTCGCCCGCCATCGCGTCGAGGTAGTCGGTTTGGTTCACCGCAGCGAGGACGGCCTGCCGCGCCACCACATCGTCGAACGGCGGCTGCAGGTGGTTCATGCGCAGGATCGTGCCATAGCCCGAGGTGAAGGAGTCCACGACCACATCCTTCGCCGCGCGCATGAGCGGGACGAGGTTGGAGTCCACCTGCTCGTACCAGTCCATCTCGCCGCTCTGCAGCGCGGCCGCGGCTGTGCCGGGGTCAGGGAGGATGTGCCACTCGATCCGGTCGAGGTAGGCCACCTTGCCGCCCGCAGCACCATTTGGCGGCTCGTTGCGGGGTTGATAGCCGTTGAACCTGGCATAGGCGGCGCGGCTGCCCGGCAGCCACTCGTCGGGCAGGAAGCGGAACGGGCCGGATCCGATGGCATCCCGTATCTGCGTGTTCGCGTCGGTTTGGGCGACCCGCTCCGGCATCATGAACGGAACTGGGCTGGCCGCCTTGCCCAGGACCTCCGCCAGCATCGGAAATGGCGCCGAGAGGCGGAACCGGATTGTCCGGTCATCCTCGGCCGCCAGGTCGTCCGTTACCGCCGCGATGGTCTGGCCCAGCGGGTCACGTGCGCTCCAGCGCCGGATGCTGGCCACGCAATCCCGTGCCAGCACCGGGACGTTGTCATGAAAACGCAGGCCCTCCCGCAGCCGGATGGTCCAGGTCAGCCCATCCAGGGAGACCTGGCAGCTCTCCGCCATCTGAGGATGCACCTGGAAACGGTCGTCAGTGGCAAACAGCGTGTCATAGACCATGTAGGCGTGGTTGCGGATCGGGTCGCCCGTGGTGACAACCGGATCCAGCGACGAGAGGTCGCCGGCTGGGATGAACTTCAGGGTCCGTGACGCCGCTTGCGCCACCGCCGGCGCCCGGCCCGCAACTGCGAGCGCGGCGGTCGAGGCCGCGCCTGAGAGGACCGCCCGCCTGTCCGCCCTCATGGCCGCACCCCGCCGCGGACGGCGGCGTGCCCGGCGATGCGGATGTCCCAATCCCCATCGGGGAAGTTGTGGACCGTGCTGAGCACCGGATGGTCAACTGGCTCGTCGAACAGCTCCCGCTGCGTTTCGCGGTCCGACAGGTGCAGGAACTGCGACGGTGCGTCGCCCAGTGGGTAGGCGTCGGTGCCGTGCCAGGTTCCGCGCCTGAACATAACGCCCTGCCCGTCCAGCCTGAACGCCCGCAGCGCCTGGGGATCGGGGACGGCATCGCCGGGTGCGCCCACCACGACGACTGCGGCTGGCCCGCCGATATGCATGCGGGATTCCGTCACATGCCCATGCCGCTCGATCGCCACGACATGGAGCGGCTGCGGCTTGAAGCAGATAACCTGCAGGATCGTGGGGGAGCCGGCATACCAGCCGAAGCGGTGCAGGTCCTTGCCGGGCAGGTCGAACGTTGGATGCTGCCGGGGTGCCAGCACTTCGCCGAACTCCGCAAAAGTGTCAGGGGTCAGTTCCTCGATGGAAAGCTCGACGATAGTCGTCATGACACCCTCCTGTCCCGGCAGCCTTCGCGTGCGGCTGCGCTGCCTTCCGTTGTACCGGGTTCCCCAGCCCTCAAGGTGCGTATGAGGCTTGAATGGATGTAAGAAGAGCAATCCCGGGCCGCATGTGTTGCCGCTTGGGCAACGGCAGGAACAGTCATGCGCGACATCAACCATCGCCGGCTGCGCTACTTCTTCGAGGTGGTGACGCACGGCTCCATCCGCAGCGCGGCCGATGCGATCAACACCGCGCCGTCCGTCATCACCCGCCAGGTCCGGCTGCTCGAGGACGAGCTGGGCGTGCGGCTGTTCGAGCGTTCCGCCACCGGCACCCTGCCGACCGAGGCGGCGCACCACGTCATGGACTACTGGAACGCTTGCCGGTCCCAGCAGGAATACCTGGAGGAAAAGTTCCGCGAGACCGACGCCTACCAGCGCGGCAGCGTGCGGCTCGCCGTTGGGGAAGGCTTCGTCGAGGACCTGATGGACGAGGTGCTGCTGCCGTTCAGCGCGGAGTACCCCCGGATCAAGTTCATCGTGAACGCGCTGGCGGTCAACGAGGTCGTGACGGAGGTCGCCGACGACCTTGCCCATATCGGCCTGGCCTTCAATCCGCCCGCCTCCCCCAAGGTGCGCGTCCACCTGAGCGCGAGCCTGCCGCTGCTGCTGCTCGTCGGCCGCGGCCATCCGCTGGCGCTGTCGGAAGGAGCGGTGCCGCTGCGGGAGGCGATGCGCTATCCGATGGTGGCCAAGACTTCCGCGTTTGGCATCGGCCGGCTGATCGAGAGCATCGCCTACATCGAGCGGCTGCAGCTCGACATCGCCTTAACCACGAACTCCCTGCACAGCCTGAAGCGTTTTGTCCGCAATAACCGCGCGGTCGCCCTCGTCGGCTCCTGCACGGCCTTGGATGAAACCGGGTCCGGCGACCTGGTCCGCCTGCCCGTGGAGCACCCGCTGCTGGAGCAGGCACGGGCGGCACTCTTAATCAAGCGGGGGCGGCCCCTGACCAAGGCAGCCCGGCGCCTGGTCGAGTGTATAGGCAAGCGGTCACGGATTTTCGCCCCGCACCGCATCCAGCCGGAGGAGGCAGGGTAAGCTGGCCCTGCTCAGGCAAACTGCCAGGCAAAGCCACTGCCACTCTGCGTGACCCGCCCGGCTGACGTCTCCGCAAAGGCTCTTGTCGGGTTCCGGGGTGGTGGACCCAGGTAGCGTGCGTATTCCGACGATTGCAGCCAGTGATTCCGATCGAAACCAGCCATCTGTTCCGAGCGAAGCCAGCCGGGCATTCCGATGATCCCAGCCGGGTGGACGGCGCTGTTTGCGAGCGGGTGAAGTTG
>JAABUX010002734.1_pt1 | contig 24476 bp, 16 predicted proteins | sample 5561851 | NCBI WGS metagenome assembly JAABUX01 (sample SAMN10711883, study PRJNA513361) | rock metagenome | isolation source: Antarctica rocks | place: Antarctica: Victoria Land, Richard Nunatak red sandstone | collected 2016-01-03 | reverse complement strand
ATCCACCATCGCCTACTCCCTTACCGTAACTCTCGTGGATTCAGTGTATCATCGTCGAAGGAAGACTGCGTGGTCGAGCGCACGGGTCAATACCCCGATTCGTGCCGGAGGGAGGGCAAGATCGGCGCGCGGCAGAGCCACGCAAGCGAATCACGCGTCACGGCGTGAGGATCCCGCCGTGATCGTCCTCGATGGCGAGCCCAAGAATGCGCGCGGCGTCGTACAGGCCGGGGTCATCGACCGTGATCGACTCGACACGCAGCACACGCTGGGCGATGCGGTCGGTGAACACCGCCCAGCACTCCCAGCCGTGGTGATGCCGCGACACGTAACGGACCCCGGCGTAGAGCGGCACTCCGCGCGAGTCTACCTGATTGTAGACGTGGAGCGCCAGCTCCTGCGTCAGCCGCCGTTGCGGGCCGGTGATGGCGCTCAGGTCGACATCGGGCAGCCCCAGGGCGACAGCGACCGGCGCGAACGTGGGACGTAACGCCTGGATGGTCTCCGCGTCCTCGACATCGACAAAGAGCAAGGGTGGAGCGAGGACCGTCACGCCGAGGCGCCGCGCGGCTCGCCAATCCCGCGGGATGAGCGGCGCCTGCCGCCGGCCCACGGCGACGGGCGCGGCCGGCAGTCCGGCGAGCAGCTTGAGGCTGGGCCGGAACTGGGCGACGGTCTCGCCATACGCGCCCGCCGCCTGAGAGGCAAAGTAGAGGACCCGAAAGCGCTCACTTGTCGGGACGCCGCGGGGGCCGCGCGGATCATCGAAGCGGTTGCCGAACGTGCCGTCTGGCTTGGCGTAGGACCAGTCGGGCGCGACGAGCGGGTCAGGGGCGTGCCCGATGCGATAGACCGGCGACCGGGGCACGGGGACAGCGCGCAGACGGGACCCGACATACGGAGCGCTGCTCATGGAGTGCGCCGCGCTCAACCGTAGTTGGCGCCGTACGCGATGAAACTCTTGGCGGCGCCGAGAGTCTCTTGCAGACGCCCCTCGTGGAGCGCATCGGCAGGCGCGTCGTCCTCCAGATGAGGATTCATGCCTAGGAACCAGGCCCGCGTTGTGCCCGGCCCCTCGAAGCGTAAGAGCAGCGTCATGATCTCATAGGCCGCGCGTAGGCGCTGCTCGCTCTCAGGGCGGATCTCTACGACGGTGTCGGCGGCCCAGCGCGCGATCGTCTTGGCCTCCTTCACGTTGACCACGTAGGCCGCGATGCGCCCCGTGAGCAACCGCTGCAAGCTCTCGGCCGCTTCCTTGACCGGCGCGCGCATGGCTTGGCCGTGGACCTGCTCCAGGATCGTCGCGGCCGATTGCTCTTCTATACTCCCCACAGACAGCGCCATGATCTTACCGTCCTTCCTACATGTCCTATAAACCGCCCCTATACTATTCGTAGTGTAGGGTAATGGATGGGGATTGGCAAGACTTTCAGTGGGCATGGCAGGGCGGCTAGCCGCCCTGGCCCAGCGCGCCGAGCGTATACAGGTGCGCTCTTGGCACGATCCGTCGCCACAGGACGCGTAGAGAGGCCGCCGGCGCCGCGCGCATGTACGACGCCACCAAGACCACCCATTTTCCGGTTGCGCCCGCTCCGTCGCGAGTAGGGGATGCGAGAGGGACTGTCAATCCGCTAAAGAGGAGGAGACACCATGAGGCTTGCCGACCTGTCCCCCGAGCGCCGCGCCTGGCTAGCGCGAGCGCGCTGGGATCGCATCATCGAGAAGCACGAGGGCCCTTGGGACTGGCGCTGGGATATCGAGCACGACGACCCGCCGGGGGAGCGCGCCGACTTCCTGACCCTGGGCGGTTACGAGGTCTTGCTGCCGGTCGCCTCCGCGGAGCATCCCAAGATCAGCGCGCTCTGGGTGCTGCCGAGCGAGGACGGACGCATCCTGACTCTCTACCTCAAGAACATGCAATGGGCCGAGTGGTACCCGCCGCGACCGGGCAAGACGCCGTGGGCGGAGGTCGGCTTCCTGGCCGTCTGCGAGCGGGCGCCGGAGGCGGACTGGTACGTTGCCATCCTGTACCACGAGATTTTCCTGGACCCGGACCTCACGCCCGTGCGCCTGCCGCCCTGGCCGCCCTCTGACGACGAGCGGGCTAAGGACGATTGATCGCGCCCATCGCGTGTCGTCGGCCCATCGTACGAGGGGTCGTAGCGGGCTGCATTGTAGACAAGGGCCGTGGCGCGCTCATTGGTCCCTGAGCGGTTCGATCCCTTCGTCCTCCAGCCAGGCCACAATGCGCTCTCGTAGGCGCGCGTCCCGGACGGTGAACCAGCGCTCCCGCTCCTCATCGTGATCGGACAGGACCCGCTTGAAGCGGCTGAAAGCGCCGCGCCCGTCGATGGCGTCCGACAGCCGCTCACGCAGGCGCTCGTCGTCCACCGTCCCGATGAAATCTTCCATCGCACGGTAGGCGTCGTGCGCGTCGTCCCGCGGAATCGCCACATAGCGCGTCCCGAAGCCTCGCTCGACGCGGTCGGCCTCCGCCAGCGCCTCGCGCTGCCAATCGGGCACGTCGCGCCGGCGGATCGCCGCAGCCACAGCGGCGTCATCCACGTCCTCGCCGGTGTCCACCTCAGCGTAGATCTCCTCCAGTTCGCCGCGCGTCTCGTCACTGACCATAGCCACCGCGCCTGTTTCCAGGTCGAGGTAATAGCTCAGGTCGGGGAACCCATTCTCGAAGGCGGTCGCCACGTCGTCCAGATCAACCGCCAGCCTCCGCCTCTCGCTCCCGTCCATTCATCCTTCCTCCATCTCTATCCACCTGTGGGTCGCCAGGTCCCATCTTGAGCGCCGACCAGTCGCTTCCGAGAGTAGCGGATCGACTAAAGCCGTCACCAGATCGTAGCCAGCCCACCCTTGAGCACCCATCGCTGCGGAGCGGCGATCAGGAGGCGATCGAAGACGACCGCTTTGCGTAGGCGAACGAACGGGAGGCCGGCGTCGCGCGCCTGCGTCTTGAGGCGCGTCTCGAGGGCAATGCGAAACGCGGTCGCCGTGGCGTATCTCATACTGGCGCCATCGCCTCGTCCAGCGCCGTCACGATCAGGCGCTGCGTCCGCTTCCCACGCATCCGCGCCTCTTGTGCCAGGCGCGCTGGGGCAGCCATTCCCCGGCGGACCGCCTCGCGCACGCCGCGCACGACCTGCTCGGGCGCCGTGCCGCCTTCCGCCACGTCGAGCAGGGTGCGGACGGGTGTGGTGAGCCGAATGCCACCTCGCGTGATGATCTCATCGTCGTGCAGCGTCGTCGTCACGGTGTGGAGCGTCACACCAGGCGGCGGCCGCAGCCCGCGCCGGTCGCGTGGGACGATGAGATGCACCGAGTGGGGGATCACGTCCGTGAGGTCAAGCAGGTCGAGCGCGCTCTCGTGCGAGACCACGCTGCGCCCCTTACCGACGGCGAGCCAGGCGGCCATGACCTCCTCGTCAGGGGAGGAAGGGTAGTCGCGGAAGCGATAGACACCGCGCGAGACACGGATGAAGCGCCCTGTCGCCGTGTGATGGGTCAGGAGGCGCGGGCTGATGCCGTAATCGCGTGCTTGGGTGGCGGTGAAATAACCCGCCTGCTCCGAGGCCAGCGCAAACAGCCCGGAGTAATCGAGATGGTACCGTCTGTCATTCATTAATTACATTGTATGTTACTTGACAATGACAGGAAGGGGCTGACGCTAATCGTGGCACTATTGCAGCATCACGATTTATGCTATAGCTGTAATCAGTACAATAGTACCAGTATGAAACCCCTGTGGATCGCGTGTAATCACTTGGAAAGAGGGTAGAGATGTTGTTCACTGTCCAGCAGTTGATAGCCGACCGGCCGGCGCCCACGATTGTTGGACCTGAGCAGACCGGGCTCGACGCGTTAAACCTGATGATCGCGCAGGACTACAGCCAGCTCCCGGTCGTGGACGATGCCTCGCGGCTTGTCGGACTGATCACCGGCGACTCTCTCCTGCGGGCCGCCAACAATTTCGGTGTCCTTCCCAAGGATCTACGCGTCAAGGACGCACAGGTCAAGGCTCGCACCGCCGGCGTCGATAGTGATGTCTTCGACTTGCTCGATGACCTCAAGGCCGCCGCAGCTGTGCTCATCGTCGACGCGGCGCAACAACTCGTCGGTATCGTCACCGATTACGACGCGATGGAGTTCTTGCGCCGCCGCGCCGAAGATACGATGCTGGTCGAAGATATCGAAACGTCGCTCAAAGATCATATATGTGCCGCTTTCACGACAAACGGACAGGTCGACAACCACACGATGGCAGCCGTGATAGCGGACGTGGCCGATCCACAGAAAAAGCAAGCCGATCAGTTCCGAAAAGCGCTCAACCATTACCTCAGTCTTGCCGGCAACGGCGCTGCCGCGAAACCCAATGCATCTCTCGTCGAGAAAGTGCTCGTTGCACAGTACCCAGACAAAGCGCGAGCCCTATCATTGGACGACCTGACGATGGCCCAATATGTCGATGTCCTTCTCAAGAGTAGGCAGGAATACATTGACCGTGTCTTTCACGTCGGCGCCCAGTCGATTCGCACCCTATTTGCCTCGGTTCGTCCCATCCGTAATGCACTATTTCACTTTCGAGGCAGTATCACGCCCGAACAACGCGACCAACTGCGTTTCTGTGCAGAATGGTTGGCGACCGCGACGGTTGCCCTTCAGATGATAACCGTGGAAACTGTATCGAGCCCTCAGGCCGTACCCGAGCCTACGCGCGAGCCTATACGCGGCAGAGGAGTTGCCACAAACGACGAGAGAGTTACACCACCGCGTACCCCTGTGAGGGACGAGGACCTGGGCAGCAGGCCCGACGTGCAGGAGACTGAGCCAATCAAGATAGCCGCGACCGGCGCCATGCGCGTGGCCGACTACGCCAAGCTCACAGAACGCCTCAAGAAGCAGCCACTAGACCGCACGGTGTTGTCGATACGGTGTTGTCGATGGCCTTCAGTGAAATCGAACTGCTCATCGGCGCGAGTCTTCCCGACTCCGCGCGCCTGCACCGATCCTGGTGGTCGAACGACGCCTCGACGTTCGCTTATGCGAGAGCTTGGACCGATGCCGGCTGGCGCGTCACCGCCGACATGGCCGACGAGGTTGCGACCTTCACCCGTGACCGTTCTTGACCTGGCTACCCGCTACTCCTCCCCAAACACGTCCGTATAGCCCGCGACTTGCTCCTCGATCGGCCGGTCGTGCGTGATTTCCACGACACGGTAACCACGGTCCTCCAGCGACTCGCGCACGACGTGGTCGCGCGCCGCCTGGCGCTCCTGCGCATGCTGCGGCCCATCGACGTACACGACCGCGCCGGGCCGCCCGTCGCGCTCGTAGTAGAAGTCGGGCTGAGAGGGGACGTCGGGCTCCGGCACGTACTGGGACTGGTTCGGCAGGCGCAGCCGGTGGTCATGCAAGTAATCGAGCACCCTGGTCTCGAACGATGAGGCCGGATCAAGTCGCTCCGCCAGCCAACGGTACTGCGCGTCGTAGTCGCGCCCGTCGTCGAGCGGCGCGCTCTCGGAACCGGCCAGGCGGAGCAAGTAGTCACGCACCATGTGCCGGTTGAGGCGCCGGTGCTGGCCCTGATTGGCGTAGCTGAGTAAGCAGTCGTAACAGGCCACGCCGCATCGCTCCGTCCACTCAGGCATAGGGGCGCCCGTCTTTGGGTCGAAATGGCAGATGCGAAGCGCCTCGCGCGCCACGTCGGCAAAAGCGTAACGATCCTCCATCAGGCGATCCCACACGCCCGTTCCCCCCTCGGCCGCTTCCCACAGCAGCAGCCGCTGATTCTCATCCCTGCCGATCAACTCGACCGCAACCTCCTGCTCCTCAACCTGGAAGACGTGCTGGATGCCGCGTTGCAAGGCATACACAAGAGACGTCAGGAACTCGTCCGTCGCATCTCCCTTCGGATGGGGGCGCAGAAGCAGAATGTTGCGACTGTCCGTGACGTAGGGTCTAATGCCGCTCACCGCCGCCTGCATCGCCGGGTTGGCTTCATCGGGATCGACCTCGTCGTTGTCGCGGGCCTGCCAGCGTCCCGTCCTGGTGTCAAGGGTGAAGCCTTTGTGCTGTGCCGATCGACGCCAACCGTGGTTGATGCGCCATAATTCGGCCTGCGGCGCGTACTGCGCCTCCAGCAGCACCCTCTTCTCGCCGCCCAAGTCCACCACATGCGCCCGCCGCGGCGACATCTGTGGGGCGAAACGGTAGTGCGTGGTGATGTAGTAACCTTCGCGCGACCGTTCCTCTTCGTCCGACGAGATGCGCGCCTGGGGCGACACGCGCACGGTCGGCTGGTCGAAGAGCAACTGTGGGAACTGCGAGGTCTCGGCATCCAGCCGCGTGCCGCAGTGAGCGCAGAGATCCACAAATGCCGCGTCGCCAGGGTGGATGTACCCGCACGAGGAGCAAATCTTGGCCTTGGAGAGCCGCGACTCGAAGCCGCCCGCCGGCAGCACGCACGACGTGACGCGATGCTTGCGCCCCTCGTGGTAGATGACGTTGTGCGGCCCGTACTCGGATAGGCCCAGGAAGCGCGGCCGGTCGAGCGCCCGCGCCCGTTCCGCCGCCGTGACCAACGCCCGCAACGGCAAGCGCGGGAAGTTGTAGCCGGGCAAGAACCCTTCGTTGGCCAGGTAGCGATAGGGGTAGAAGTCCGCCTCCGTGGTATCACCCTGGTTGAGCAGCAGATCGAGCTCGCGCTTGGCCTCGCGCTCGCGCTGCTCGGCCGCCGTCTTATCCTCCTTCGAGGCCTTGTGCTTGTCGATAATGCGCCGCGCCGCGTCGCGCTGCTCGATCGCCGCCCGGTAGAGTTCGCGCCAGTGTCCCAGCGCGCCGTCGAAGAGACGTGGCGCCTCGCGCACCCGCTCAACCAGCCAAGCTGGAGGATAACCAGCCTCGCCGAGCTCGCCCAGGACCTGGCGGAACGCCTCGGCAACCTCGCGCTGCCGCGCCTCCGATAGCTCGATCTGTGCCCAACGTTCGGGCAACAGCGGAAGGCCCGGCTCGTCGAGGTCCAACAGGTCGGCCACCGACACACCCAGGCCCAGCCCCACCTCGGCCAGCCACACCGAGTGCAGGTGCGCCTCGACCAACTCGCGGTTGGACAGGTCAAGCCGGGCGGGCGCGACCGCGCCAGCGATCATGTCGTCTTTGCGACGGAAGAAATACTGGTCGTGGCCATTGCCCTGGCTGCAGAAGGCCAGCACCAGCGCCGGCCGGCCACCTCGCCCCGCGCGCCCGCTACGCTGGGCATAATTGGCCGGCGTGGGCGGCACGTTACGCATATGCACCACGTTGAGGTCGGCGATGTCCACGCCCAACTCCATGGTGGGCGAGCAGAATAACGCAGCCAGCCGGCCGTGCCGGAAGTCATCCTCGCGCTGGATACGATCGTCCACGGAGACCTGCCCTGTGTGCTCACGCGCGGCCACGCCGGAGAGCAGGGGCGCGCGGTCGGCTTACAGGCCCTTAAAGTAGTGGTTGGGCCGGTTGTGCAACACCTCACGCCGCCGCAGATGCAGCGAGCGCGCCCGCACCGGGTCCGGCCCCGCGGCCATGCCGTTGCCCGGCTCCCAGCGCAAAGCGCCGGCGATGATCTGCACGCCGTAGTCCTCGCCCTGTCGCTGCGCCACCGTCAGTATATGCCCGCGCAGCGCCGCCACGATCGTGCGCAGCGTTTCGTCTGTCTCGTCCGCGCCGAGATTGTCGGAGCGGTCCCAGGTGTAGCGCGAGCGCAGGTAGCGCCCGATCGCCGAGCGGTAGCCCAGGCCCACCGTCGCGGCATCCTCGTTGTAGACGGCGCTAACGCCGGGGAGCAGGGCGATGGCGCCGCGCCGCAATCGCTCGAAGCGGTCGATGCTCCAGGGCTCGCGCAGCCATTGGTTGGCGCGGTTGGTCAGCGCCTTGGTCGCGTCCAGCGTGAGGGGGTGGGCGTCGATGGCCAGGGTCCCGCGCAGGTTGTCGAGGATGGCGTGTAGCACAGCCGTCCGTCGCTCTACTGTCGCCGCCGACAGCACCGCCGATTCACGCCACAGGGTATCATCCGCCGCCAGCGCGTCCAGCCCCTCGTAGCTGATGCGCAGGAGGCCGCACTGCTCTAGATTGGGCTGGGCCACACGCCAGGCCCGCCGCAAATCCTCGAACGCGCGGTACTCCAACAGGTCGACCATGGCCGCCCGCGCCTTGGCGAGCCCCGGCCCCGACTCGACGGCCTCCTTCATGTAGGCATCCGGCTCGAGGGCCAACGCGTCGAAGAGGCTCTGGCCAATGTGGTCGAACGTGAGCGTCCCCCGATTGTCCAGCGCGCCGACGAGCGCGCCGCGCAGCATGGCCACCTGCACGAAATCGTTCATGTGCCCGGCCTGCAGCGACGCGTCCTGCCAGTTGTCGGTGAAGCTCAACACCTTGCGCGCCGCCCGATCGATCGAGGCGTCCTCGCGCATCCGCACCACCGCCGCGCTCGTGGTGATAGTGGTCGCGGTGGAGCGCCCCGTCTGGCTTAGTGTAGCCAGCTTGCCGAAGTCGCCCGCGCGCAGATCGTAGGCTACGTGGCAGCGCAGGCACAGCATCAAGGGACGCGGCTGCAACCACCCCTCCACGGCCCCCTCGGCCTCCTCGTAGCTCAGCGCCCCATTCGGCTGCGCCCAGCAGTGGACCGGGACGTGCCCCTTGTAGTTCTCTTTAATGGGCGTGCTGGCCTTGGACAGGTCGTACCACGACTCGGGTAGCTCCTCGTCCTCCCCCCACAACCCGTCGCGCTCGGCGGCGAAGAATCCCAACTTGCCCACCGTATCGTCGTCGGGCGCGTTGAGCAGCGGGGAGCGCGGTATCAATGCGCGCCCCGTGATGTTGTCCAGCAACGAGACCATGTAGTATTCCTGCCCGCACTCGCGGCAGAAGGCCAGCGGGTAGAGTTGGCGATCGGCGCTGCCCGGCACGACCTGTTGACCCTCGGTGGTGCAGTAGCGGGCCTCGGGCGGCTCAATCGTAGCGTAGACGCTGCTCCCAGAAGAGAGGAACTGGTGCAGGCGGAAGGCGAACACCGGCGCTCCCGCTATGGTGCGCGCCGTGTTCCCGGCGTCGAGCACGGCGGTTAACCGCTCGCGGCACAACGCCTCATCCAGCCCTGTGGCCTCGACCAAGCGCTTCAGCCCGTTGACGACAGTCAGTGGCGCGCGGCGTACCAGGTGGCCGTCCTGCTCGTCCAGACCGAACGTCTCCTCGACCCAAGCCGCCAACGGGTGAACCCTGACCGCCTCCAGCGTCGGCGCGGGTGGTTCCATCGCGACGGCGGCGCGCAATTCTACCGCATCGCGCGGCGGGGGCACGGTCATGACGCGCCGCAGCGACTCGTCGATCACGTTCTCTCCGCTTATTGGGACGCCGAAGAGGCTCGCGCCGACTTTAGCGATGGTCGCGCGTCGCGCGTCGCGGTCCCCGCTCGTAGCCAACGTGGCCGATGTGCCCACGAATATCAGATCGCGGCTGCCGCTACGCTGCCGCACTCGCCGTAGCAGCATGGCCACGTCGGCGCCCTGCCGTCCGCGGTAGACGTGCAACTCATCCATCACCAGGAAGCGCAGTTCCTGGGTGGCCTGTTGCACCAACGGCCGCTCATCGGGCCGGATCAACATATACTCTAGCATCACATAGTTAGTCAGCAGAATGTGCGGCGGATTGGCGATGATCGCGTTGTGCTCGGCCTTGCGCTCCTGGCCCGTGTACCGCTTGATCTGTACCGGACAATCGGGCCAGTTCTCCTCGCGGTAGCGCTCCAGAGCTTCCAATTGGCTATTAATCAACGCGTTCATGGGGTAGACGATGATGGCGCGCACGGAGTGGCGCTCGGGCGTATGCCGGAACACATGGTCCATGATGGGGACCAGGTAGGTCAGGCTCTTGCCCGAGCCCGTGCCCGTGCTGACCACGTACGACTGGTCGCGCAGCGCCGTCTCCAGGGCCTCTTGCTGGTGGCGGTGCAGCCGCAGGTCACGTCCGAAGAAGCGCGCCGTTTGCGGCGTGATCGTGCCCGCGTCGGCCAGTTCGCCCAACGTCGGACCGGGCAAGTAGGCCGGGTTGAGCTGCAACACGGCGTCGGGCCACAACTCACCATCGTCAAGGCGTCGGTGGACGAAGTGGGCGATGCCCTCGTCGAGGATGTTGACGAAGCTCTCCACGTAGTCGCGGTACTCGCCGACCACTCGGTCGCGCAGGCCAAACACGTCCATCCGTTTCTTCCGATCTACTAGGCCACGAGCCCGCGGTCGCGGGTTTGATAATTCACGGCGCCGGTGTGAGCAGCTCGGCCTCGCTGCGCGCCACGGCGGCGCGGCCAATGAACGCGGTCAAATCCTCTTCCCGCGTCAGCCCCGCGAGCGTGGCCTCCGCCTCAGGCGAGACAGAGCCGAAGCGAGCGCGCAACAACTGCCGGATCGCCGCGCGCATGCCGCGTTGTTCGCCTTGCTCGAACATCCGCTCCGCCCACGTTAGCTCGGTCGTTTCCATCGTCGAATCTCCTTCCTGTTCCAATTGTACCCGCAACTCTTCTCGTTCCGCGTCGTTCAACGGCAGATAGGTCGCGATGAAGTTGACCAGCAGGAAAGCGCGCGCATCGTCCACCTGGCCCGTGTCCAGCGCCTCGCGCACGCGCCGCAGCGAGGCCAGGTGCAGCGCGATCTGCGCCTCGCGCCGCGCCGGCAGACGCATCACGCTCGCCAGGCCCGCGCCGAGGACGCTCTCCGCCCCCACGTACTCGGTGGAGTCCAAGAGCGGCAGGCTGATCTGCAGATAGCTAAAGGTCAAAATCGTCTGCCCCAGCACCGTTTCCTCGTACACCTCCCGCGCGATGCCGACGCGTCCGGGATAGAGCACCACGGCTATCGGGATGACCGGGAGGTCTTCGCGTTGGCGCAGCACGCTGTAGTACTGCCACATGCGCCGTGGGAAGCGCGCCTCGCGCTCGCGCTGGATCTCGACGTGCGCCAGGATCAACTCCTTCAGGCCCGCCAAGGTCCGAATCTCGGCGACGAGGTCGGCCGTGCGCCGCTCGCCCTGCGGGATGTCCGTAAACGCCTCCGCATCGCGGAAGCTGATCGTACTCAGGTCCAGTTGCGCGGCCGTCTCGGGATCGAACAGGCGCATGAAGTCGGCGAAGAACGCTTGAAGCAACTGCTTGAAGAGTTGGTCGTGCCCGATCCTTTCAATGTTGATCATGAATCCTCCCTGGCCCCGGTCGCGGTCGCGGCCAACTCGTCGTACACCTCCAAGATCATACGCTTGGTGCGATACTCGCCGTACTGGTTGATGTCCTTTTTAGCCACGATGGGAAACGTGTCCATGATATAAGCCGCGTCGTCGCGCTCGATGCCGTAGAGGCGGAAGAACAGGGCGTCGAGCTCGCAGCGCAACTGGAAGCGCCGCTCCGGGTCCCAGCGGAACGGCTCACCATGATAGCCCAGGTCGCGCGCGAAGGGCGCCATGTCGCGCGCCGTGTAGACGAGTTCGAGCACGCGTGAGGCGATCCAATCTTTAAGTGATACGTCGCTAATCCATGGTATCGGCTGATTGTAGGTAGTTGATGGAAGCACCGAAAGTTGCTTGACTATGAAGAAATTGAAGTTCATGCCTCCTACCTTTTGCCGCGTCACATAGTCAAACGCAAAGCTCGATACACATGCCAAGAAACAGGTTGTAGCCCGTACATCGTGTTTCCACGGATTCAGGATAGCGCAGCTATTTCCAACACCGGCGCATGGCAAAACAGCAAAAATGGCCGACCGCTCGTTAGTTGGATTTGTAATGCTACGAAAGACAAGAAGCCAATTGGGTTCAGCAGCGTTAGGAAGATCAAGCCGAGTTCGGACTTCCTCCCCTGGCACCCAGTAGCGCGGCATGACAGCGCAGGTCGGGTCGGCCTTCTCGGCGTCGGTCAAGTCACGCACGTCGAGGCCGTCGTAGGTGGCCCAGCGGTGGTCGAATTGGTGGAGCAGCTTGGCCTCGTAGAGCGGGAGATACGAGGCATCCTCGCCCTCGCGGCAGAAGATGCTGCCCTCCAGCGACAGGCCCTCGGCCAACAGTTGCTCGCGCGTGCGGAAGAGCCCCGAGTCGCTCGTCATGTTGAACAGCCCTTGCCTGAACTCGACGCCCCAAGGGTTCTCGCCTGTCGACTCATTGACTAACACAGGACTACGACGGTAGATAGCCTTGGTCAACTCCGCATCGCGCTTGCCGCGGAAGATGGGACAGGTATGCGTGTTGGGGTTGAGCAAGGCAATATCGTCGGCGGTGAGGGTGAAACGCCGTTCCTCGTCACGCAAGTCGTCCGTCGAGTGGGCGAAGAAGGCGAACTCCGCGCCCTTCTCGGATGGCCGCTGTGGACCTGTCAGCGTCAGTAAGCTGAATTTCATGCGGCTGTCAACGTCGGGGAATAGGCCCTCACGATTCTCGAAGTCAAAGAGGCTGGACAGGCTTTTTGAATCCACAATGTCCTGGAAATAGAGCTTTGTCGAGTCATCGGTGGCGATACCTGTCGGAACAAGCACACCGGTGCGGCCAATAGCATTCGCAGCCTGGCGGTCGAGATCGGCGAACAGCGCATAGGTGTTGAGCTTGCCCACAGCGGTCAAAGCAAACCGATGGCTCTCGCGCGCGAACTTGCCCGTCGTTTCTATTCGCCGCTTGTGCTCCTCCCACAGCCTGTAGAGGTCGGGGTCGGCTGTGGGAAGCTTCGCGATCTTTGTCTTTCGGGCATCGCCACTCGCCTGAGCAATCTCTCGCGCGACAGCAGACCGTTGCGCTCCGAAGAACTTGACCTCTTCCGGCTGGATCTGATCCCACGGCGGGTTACCCAGTACCACGTCGAAGCCACCGGGCGCGCCCTGGCCGAAGACCTCGGGAAACTCCAGCGGCCAGTGGAAGAAGGGCAGCGAGGTCGAGACGCCCACGGCCTGCCCCAACAACTGGGGGTAGACGGCCCCCGGCTGCGCCAGGTAGGCGCGCACCGTCTCGGTGGTGGGCACGAGGTCGAGCGCGCCGCCGGCGGCGGGGACGAGCGGCGCGAAGAAGGCGGCGGTCCACAGATCACACGCCTCTTTGAGCGTCCACCAGGCCGTGCCGCGCCCGCGCAACGCGTCGTAGCGCAGGCTCTTGGCCTGTTCGTCGCGCGCCAACTGCTCGTCCCGCAGGGCCAGGGCCGCGAACTCGGCCACGCGCTCGCGCGACAAGCCGGCCGATACGTCGACGGCGCGGCCGAGGTAGCTGGTCTGCCCCTTGCGCTCCAACTGATTGCGCTTCTTGAGGGCGGCCGCCATCTTCTTGTCGTCGCCGGTCACAGGGGTATAGGCGTCGTCGGGGATGCCCTCGGACAGCACGGCGAGGTCGAAGACGCCCACCAGCGCATCGCCGTGCCGGATGTGGTTGTCCAGGAAACTGAGCGGCAGTCCAGTATTGTAGCCCTCGATCCACAGGGCCACCTTGCACAAGTCCACTGCCAGAGGGTTCTTGTCCACGCCGTAGATGCAGCGCCGGATCACGTCGCGCACGGCCTGGCGGAAGTGTTCGGGTGTTGGTTCCCCCTCGCCGCTGCGCACCAGCGCCAGTTCGCGGGCCATGCGTCGCGCGGCGGCCAGTAGGAAGTGGCCCGAGCCCATGGCCGTGTCGCAGACCCGCATGCCCAGGATGGCTTCCTCGCGCTCCTCGCCCGTCAGTGCGCCCTTAAAACGGTCACGCAGCACGGGGACCAACGCGCTCTCGACCAACTCGGCGACCAGCGACGGCGGCGTGTAGTAGGAACCGGTCTGCTTGCGCTCGCTGCCCACGACTAGCTCGAACAGCGGGGCGGGCTCGAGCTCGACGTGCGGCTGGTACTCCAGCAAGCTCTCGTAGACCGAGCCGAGCTCCTCCACGTCGAGCGCGGCGTAGTTGACGCGCCGCCTCGCCGCGCCGTCCTGGAAGGTGGAGAGATAGCGGATCGCCGCCAGCAATTGGGCGTTGTCACAATTGGCGTGCTCCAGGTCAGGGCAGGCCAGCGAACTGAACAACTCGCCGCCCAGCGCGGACAGGCCGAGCTCGTGCGCCTCATCGTCATCGTTGAACAGAATGAACGTTTGCACCAGCCCCAGCCACAGGTCGCCATAGTGGTCCTCGGCGAAGTATCGCTCCGCGCGGTCGCGCAGCCGGCCGATGCCGTAGTGGGCTGTATACAGCGACTGGTGGTCGCGGTTGGGCGCGTCGGGCGGGAACAGCAGCCGGCGCTCTTCCACCACCATCAGGAATAGGAGGCGGTAGACCAGGCGCAATAGTTGGCGGTAGTACCCGGTCGCGCTGAGTTGGCCGTCGCGCAGCCCCTCGCGCAATTCGGTACTGTCGGGGCGCCCCAGGAAGGCCGTGCCCAACGTCTGCAGCGCCTGTTCCACGCCGTCGCGCAGGTGTTCGCGCACGCGCCCGCCCTCATCGATGCCCTGCTGATAGTACTCTTCCAACGGGCAGGACGCGGCGTCGCCGCCGCCACGCGGGAAGCGGGTACGCTGCAGCAGACGGTACAGCAGCACAAACTCGCTGTACAGATTGCCCTCGATGATGGCGCGCACGTCGAACTCGACGTAAGCGGGCCGTGTGATGCGCGCCGAGTCGCGCAGCAGGCGCAGGCGCTCGCCATTGGTAACCAATCCCCACAGGGCGTCGGAGCGGTTCAAGTACTCCTGCACCAGCGCGTGAGGGCTGCGCCGCGCACCGTCGGAACGGCGGTCCAGCGGCTGGCCCACGGTGACGATCTGTACCGGCGGGGCGTCGGCCTCATCGCCCGCGCGGTGCGAGATGGCGTAGCTGTCGCCCCCCGCCAGCGCGGCGCCGCGCTGGTAGCGCAGGTCGAAGCCCAGGCGCTCCAGGAAGGGGATCACGAAGGTCTCACGGGTCAACGTGGTTAGGCTCTCGCGCGAGTGAAGGCGACGGCGGTTGAAAGAGTCCCAAAACGAACGCGCGTCCGAGAAGGCGCCCTGGATCTCATCGCTCAACCGCGCGCCGCCCAGGTCGAAGTCTGCCGCCACCTGGCGCGGCGCGGTCCCCGCGGCAATCCGGTCGAGCAGGTCGGGCGGGAACAGGCCGCCCTGAGCGTCGACGGCGACATAAGCCATTTAGACGCCTCCTTGCGAGGATCGCGCGCCCCGCGCGGGCTGTCCGGGCACGAGCACGTACAGGCCCAGGATGTCGGGCGGGGTGTGCGGCCGCACGATGAGTTTGGGCGCTTTGACCAGGCTGCGCAAGCGTGCGTGCGACTCCTGCAGCGCCTGCACGCGCGCCTCGACCAGCGGCGTCCACCATGCGCCGCCATCTTGTAGCGCGCGTAGCGCCCATGCAACCTGGTCGCGCCGCTCGGTCTGCGCCATCTCCGCCACGGGCTTCGCGCCTTCCAGCAGGCCGCGGGCGCGCTCGTTGGGCGGGTCGAGCCACATCGCCGCCCCATCGCGACGCTCAAACGCGGCCAACTCGATCTCCTCGGCGAAGCCGTCGGCGCGCTCGTGCAGCAGGTAGCGCAGGCGCAACAGGACGACAGCCGTGCGCGTCGAGACCGCGTCGGTCACGATAGCGCCGCAGCGGGCAAAGCGCCGGTCGGGTTGCGGAGCCAGCGCTGCCCCGAGCACCGCGTTGCAGTAGGCCTCCACCAGAGGGTGGGTGCGGCCAAGCACCATGGCTTTCTCCTCCCTCTTCACTGCGGCGGACGAGGGCGCGACGAGCATGTCAAAGGCGATACGCAGGGGCGGCGCGTAACCGCGCGCCCTCAACGCGCGCAGCATGCCATCGCCCGGCACGAGGGTGTAGACGCCGTCATGCGCGGAACCAGCCGGCCGATGCAGATCCCCGCCAAAGCGTTGCGCCGCCTCGGCCAGAAAGCGTTGCACGGTGGCTCCGTCGCCCAGGACCGGATCGGTCGCCTCCAACTCGCGCGCGACTTCGTCGGGCCGGATGCCGTGCTGCGCGAAATAGGCGCGCTGGCGCCCCTCGCGCTCGGCGGCGTGGTCCCACTCCTCGTGCAACCGGCTAACCTCTTCGTCCACGAACGGTAGCTGCATCTGCAGCCGCGTGTTGCTGTCGCGCCGGCTGCCGCCACGCAGCAGCACACTGTCGACGACAGCCTGCACCACCTGCTCCGATTGCGTAGGGACGGGGACGGCCACACCGAGGCGGCGGCGGATAGTGCGCGCCTTCTCGATCAGGACATCGCGCACGACCAGATCGACCTGGTTGTCGGCGCCGTAGAGCAACTCGGTCCTGACCTCGGCTTTGGTCTGGCCGAAGCGGTCGACGCGGCCCTCGCGCTGCTCCAAGCGGTTGGGGTTCCACGGCAGGTCGTAGTGCAACACCGCGTCGAAGTGCTCTTGTAGGTTGATGCCTTCGGAGAGGCAATCGGTTGCCACCAGCACGCGCATGGGATGCTCTACGAGATCGCTGATGCGGGCGCGGCGCTCCTCGTCCCCGATCTCGCCGGTCGCGGCAATCACGCGCAACGCGGGCAGCTTGAGCCGGCGCGGTAGCCACGTTTCCAGGTACTTGGCAGTGGCGATGAAGCGGCAGAACACGATGGGCCGGAAGCCGTCGCGCAGCAGGTCGGCCAGCGCGTCGGCCACCGCGACCAGCTTGAGGTCGTGCTCGGGGCCGGCCAACTCCCCGGCCCGGCGCAGCATCTCGGATAGGCGTCGCCGCTCGCGCTCGTCGAGGTGGGGCTCAGCCTCTTCCAGCGGCGCCGTGGGCGTGTAGTCCGCCGGGGCCTCGCCGTCGAGTGCGTCGAGCACCTGCGGCGCGTACACGGCATCGATATCCCCATCCGTCTCCGTGGCCGGCCCAGCCTGCTCGGCCTCGGCAAGCCCCTGGCGGCGGGCGCGCTCATCGAGGACAGCCGTGGCTGCGGCGGGACTCGACAGGACGCAGCGCAATATGGCAATGGCCGCCCAATGGCGCACGCGCTGCTGCCGGCGACCCAAGCCACCCACCTCGTCCGTCACGCCGACGCTCTCGCGACAGTAGGCTAGCACCTCATCGAACAACTTGTGGTAGGCCGGAGAGAGGGCGTAGCGGCGCTCAGTGTTACGGCGCTCCGGGAATGGCGTGTCGGCGCCGAGCCATTGCTGCACGTCGCGCCGCCTCCGCTGCACCATATGCGGCAGTAACGCTTTGCGGTCGAGGTCTCCTGTCTCCCCAAATGCGTCGCTATCGAAGCGTCGGTCGAGCAGGCCAAGCAGCGAGCGAAAGCTCTCCTCGATGCCGCTATGCGGCGTGGCCGTGACCAGGATGAGGTGGCGCGCGGCGTCGGCCGCAAGCGCGCGCACAAACTCGTAGCGCTGATGCTGCACACCTCCGCCGCCAACACTACGGGGCGGCCGGGCCGCGATGTGCGCCTCGTCGACGATGATGAGGTCCGGCGCGTTGTCTAGGAAATGGGCGCGGTTACGCTCCGACTTGACCCAATCGATGCTGACGACGAGGTGGCGATAGTACTGGTAGATGCTCAGGTCGGAGCGCGGCAGGGCGCGTTCCAGCCGTCCGATCGTCGCCGGCTGCAACACCACGGCGTCGAGGGCAAACTTCTCGTGTAACTCCCGCGCCCATTGGTCGCACAAGTGTGCCGGGCAGATCACGGCGAAACGCGTGGCATCTCCGCGATCGAGCAACTCACGAACGATCATGCCCGCCTCGATGGTCTTGCCCACGCCGACATCATCGGCGATGAGCAGGCGCACCGGGTCCAGCCGCAGCGCCATGATCAGCGGCACGAACTGATAGGGACGCGGCGTCACGGAGATATGCCCGAGGGAGCGGAAGGGACCCGCACCGGCGCGCAGACTCAAGCGAGCAGCGTCGCGCAGCAGCAAACCGCCCATAGTGTCGCCGGCATGGGCAGGATCGGGCGGCGCGAAGGAGGAGGGTGTGACATCACGCCCTTCTAGCGGCAAGAAGACACCGATCGCGTCGTCATCTCCGCCGGTGAGTGGACGCAACCTCAGCACGTCGGGGTCGGTGGACGGCAGAACGATCCAATCCCGCTTGCGGGCGTTAACCAGCGTGCCGGGCGCAGGTCGGGGGTGCGAGGTTACAAACCGCATGACATCCCTACTATGTCCGTTATCCATTAGCGATATAAAGCATCACCACTATAGCGACGATGCGTGCACGTAGCAAGATCCATTGGAATCTCTAATCGAGGTAAGGGGCCAACTCATGGTTGATAGCCGGATCACCTACCCCCACAACGGGGCCGGCCACCAATCGCTACTTCATCATCTCACTCCAGGTCCTCGCGTCCCGGCGCGATCAGCAGCCACGAAAAAGGCGGGTCGCAACGCAGCCGGCAAGGACGATTTTCAGGCGAACACGGCAGACACAGAATGATACTAGTGGATGTAGGAAAACGTCGGGACTTCCGGAACTCGCGCGGGGTGGTCAATTCCTGAACGATCCACAGGCGTAGCACCCGCTTGACCGACGTTTTTGCCGCAGTCATTCCTGCTACCGTCATTTCTCACTCCGCAAACCTCCGGGCGGAGATTTCCTGGCCCATTCCGCGCCCGTTCCTGGTCGTTCCTGGAACAAGGTCGTCAGCCCCGTCGCCCCCGCGCGCCACCAGATGCGCTCCAATGGCCCGCGACGCATGAGACGCTTGAGCGATGTGGACAGGACGCGGATGCCGGTCGCGTGGTAACCCTCCGTCGTGGACACGCCGTTCGCCGTGGTGATGATATTGCGGGCGCGCTCGTCGCTCTTCATGGTGATGTATGCGACGGTCATCGTAGGACCCTCGTCGCCCCCTCCCGCGCCTGCTTCTCCGGCGGCGTGAGCGTAGCCATGATAGCGCGCGATCTGGTCCGCGATGTCGCCGAGCGGGCATGTGCTGCGGTCGAGCTCGACGAATAGATGCAACCGACGACCGCTCTCCTCGTAGATGACGTCGGCGTCCGGCCGCAGCAAGCAACGCTCCCCCTCCCAATCGAAAGTCCGCGTGGAGGCCCATTCCCAGCGCCATGAGAATGATTCGGCTCGTGCCCGTGCCGTGCGCAGGAAAACGAAGAACACGTCCTGTAGCGCGGTCGTGTGCGCCAGGTTCGCCGCCGCGAAGTCCAGGCCGCGTTGCGTCCCCTCGTCCGTGTCCTCCAGCACCCCATACGCTTCCCGATACGCCGCGACCGGGAGATCGGCCTGTGCGGCGAGCACACGCAGCCCACGCCGCGTCAACACATAGCGTCCGGTGCGCTCACTGCCGCACTCGTTCGGCTCCGTCAATCGATGGGCGGTCAACCACGCGAGCGTCGCACGCATGCGCGCCGGCGGATGGTCGCACACCTCGACCAACTGCGACGCGCACAGGAGCGGATGTTGGCCGACGGCCTGAAGGGCGTAGAGCGCGCGCGGCGGCAGCGCCAGGGCGAGTAATCGTGGCGGCGTGGGCTTCCGTTCCATCCCGCCTTGCCGCAGCGCGGTCAGGCGGCCTTCGAGATTCAGACGGCGACCGGCGCGTGGACGGTACGGCGCCGACATAAGCGGGGGATCGGCCCGATAGCGACGGGGGAGGGCGGCCATGGCCGCCAGGAGCGGCTTCTCCTCGGCCGGTTTGTCGCGCATGCCCATCCCCCATGTGGTCGGCAGGACCCAGCGCGCTTGTACATAGCCGTGCGCGTCCAGTTCCGCCACCGTCGTCCAGAGTATCCCGCTTGGATACGGCCAGGGCATGCGCTCCGGCGCATGCGTGACAACCAACACGGGCGGAATCGGTGTGTGCCTGCCCGTTTCCTCCACCTGGTGCAAGCAGTCGCGGGGCACACACATCGGAACGGTCTCGTCGCCGTCCCACAGCAGCCCGATTGTCCGCCGTCCGGTGGCTGCCTCCAGCGTCACCTGCCCATCGAGCGCGAAAGTTTCACGCGAACCGTCGCCCCAGCGTAGCGCGCCGAGGCGATAGTCGACGACCGCGACATCAGCAGCCTCGACTAGGGCGCGGACGAGGGGCACGAACGCGTCCTGCGCGTCGAGGGTGCGGGCCAGGGTCGGCAGGCGCGCGAGGAGGGCGTGGCGGCCGAGCCCGTATGACAGGGCGAGGGCGTCGGGACTCACCCCCTCACAGCGCGCGACATAGATAACCCCGTCGTCGGTGAGGCAGTGCAACATCGTCTTGTCGCCGCCGAGCGGCGCGCGTTCGATGAGCCCGGAGGCGCGCAGACGTCGAGCCGCGCGGGCAATCGAGGCAGGCGGCGCATCGAGCAGCAGGGTGGCATTGGTCAACGAGAGGAAGGGAACGCGCACGAGCGCGAGGAGCACAGCATGATCGATCATGTCTACCACCTACCGGTCATTAACAGGAGCGCGCCGGCATCCACTCGCCCCAAGCGCTGACCCATTTCGATCCTCCACGCGCCAGCCGACCACAGGGCTATGCGCATACATATCACACGGAGTTCCGCGTGCGCCCCGCGCCGGCATAGACACGTCGCGCGGGCGATCGACCCGATGGCCGGACGTGCTCCATCACGGCACCCGGAGAATTTCCGGAGATTTCCTCGACTGCGATTCTCCGGAAATTCTCCGGCCGGAGTTTTCCCGGAGATTGAGCACCCTCGCCCGGACGTTGGGCGCCGTCACCAGGAGAATCCCAGGAACTTGGTGTGGTATGCGTAAACCTGGGCGGGCGATAGGCAGTGGTCGATGGCAACCCCGCGCCACGGCGAGGAGGACGGGATGGACGCGGGGTCTCATGTAGACCGTCGAGCTAGTACACACAAGTCCGCGCGGGGTAAGCGCGGGGTACGCCGTCGTAGACTGGACACGGTCTCGGAGCGTGCTCGATCCAATGGGGCCGCGGGTCGTGGCGTCGTCGGTCGATCCATAGGAGCTGTGGAGCGTGAATGGTCCCAAACAAGGGCCACGTAGCAGGGCTATAGAAAGAAGGGAGTAGTTCCATGTCGGCAATCACAGTTGAAGGACAACCCAAGCGCGATCGCCCCGGCCATCGGCATACCTTGCGCTTCCCGTCGGATCGGCCCTACGGCCGGTTGCTGCTCCGTGATCGGGAGCAGGTCGCGCAGGATTTGCCCGAGTGGCGCCGGATGTGGCGGCGCTTCCGCATCGGTATGGACCAGCGCCTGCGCTACCTGGGCCTGCCGCGCGACGTACGCATCGGCTGGCTGCGCTCCGAGGAGCGATGGTTCTGGGGCGAGTACGAGTCGGCCACATGGCAGCGGGAGCGGGTGGCACGCGGCACCGTGGCCGTCCGCGACACCGAGGACGTGTGGCTGCAGGTCACCGACGAGGAGCGCGATCTCAGGCCGCTCGCCGCGCTGCGCCCGTCCAGCTTGTGGGGCCTCAGCCTGGACTACTCGATCGACGACAACGCCCTCGGCCACGTCGTTGGCTTGGGTGGCCTGCGCCGACTCTACCTCGCATATAACAACACGATCACCGACGCTGGTCTCGCGCGATTGGCCGCGCTGCCCCTGCTCGCGGACGTGTCGCTCTCAAGCGCCTCCCTCACGGACGCCGACCTGGTCCACCTGCGCCGCTTGACGCGGTTGCGCTCACTCTACCTGCACGGTCCGCGCGTGAGCGTCGCGGCCCTGGCCCGCGCGTGCCGCGCTTTGGAACTCGAAGAGTTGTCCATCGATCTTCGGGAGCCCCTGAGCGACGCGGATGTGCCCGCCCTGTGCGCGCTCCCCACCTCGCTGCGCCACCTCGACGCCGCATGCCGGGGGTTGAGCGAGGCGGGCGTCGCGCGGATCGAGGCCGCGCTGCCCCGCTGCGACCTGGAGTTGCGCTGGTTGGACGCGCCCGCGCCGCCCGAGCGCCCATGCGACAACACTCCGTGCTTGATCGACCCGTGGAGCGTCGAACTGCCACGGCCACGCGTGCGGACGAAGCCAGGCCGGGCCCGCGACCTGTGGCACGACGCCCAACAGACCGTTCTGTGCGGGTCATTGATCCCCGTGCGTCCCGCCGATCGGCGGGGATGAGGCATACCTGGCGCACGGGTGGATATAGGGGTGCGGCGTTGTCCGAGGGATGGTATTACTGTGCAGCGGGGATAGCGGGGCCTGTCGAGACAGACGTATAGAGTACAGCGCGGAGCCGGGAGAGAAGAGTGCATAATGCCACAGGGAAGTATCCACAAGCGCGAATTGGACGGCGGCAAGGTGCGGTGGGATGCGTATTACGCCCTGACCGACCCGGTGACGGGCAAGACGCGCCAGCACAAGAGAACATTCAGGACACAACGCGAAGCGAAGACATTCCTCGCCGAGCAGCACACCGCCATTGCTAAGGGCCTGGCGGTGGAAACGTCGGCGCAGACCATGCGCGAGTTGTTGCAGTTCTGGCTCGACAATCACGCGCGCCACCAGGTGAGCGCCAAGACCTACGACGGCTACGCTGCCACTGTCCGGCTGCACGTCATCCCCGAGATCGGCGCCACGCGCGTCCAGAAGCTCACGCCCGCCCAGTTGCAGGCCTACTACACCAGAAAAATAGACGCGGGGTGCGGACCGCGCACCGTGGAGCTGTGTCACACGCACATCTCGCAGGCCCTCGACACGGCGGTTAAACTCGGATGGGTCGCGACCAACGTGGCCGATCGGGTGACGCCGCCGCGCTGGAAGCCGCGCGAGATGGACACATGGAGCGCCGAGGAGGCGCGCCGCTTCCTCCAGATCGCCCCGGCCAGCGTCTACGGCCCGATCTGGCAACTCGCCCTCGCCACGGGGATGCGCAAAGGCGAGCTGCTGGGCCTGCGCTGGCAGGACGTGGACGTCGAGCGCGCCGTGGTATCGGTGCGTCAGACCGTTGGCGCTTTGCGCGGGACAATCGAAGTCAAGCGGCCGAAAACGGCCAGCAGCCGGCGCGAGATCAACGTGCCGCGCGATGTCCTCGATCTCCTCCTCGAGCATCGTGCGCGTCAACTGGAGCGACATCACGAACTCCAGAGCAAGGGGCTCGGCTCGCTTTGGGAGGATCGTGACCTGGTCTTCCCCAGCGCGACCGGCGGCCCGATCCATCCCGACAACCTGGACCGCGACTTCGCGCGGCTGGTGACGCAGGCCAACGTCAAGCGCATCCGTATCCACGACCTACGGCATAGCTACGCCACGCTCGCCATTGCGCTCGGCAACCCGGTGAAGGTCGTCAGCGAGAGCATGGGTCACGCCGACGTGTCAACGACGCTGCGCACCTACGCCCACGTCGTCCCGGCTCAGCGCACGGACCTGGCCAACTCGATCGGGGCAGCGCTCTTTGCCCCATCTAACGAGCCGCCGTAATCTTCGCCTGGGCATGGGCGGTTCATCGCTCGCATTACGGCGTCACGGCGGGCCGCATGTGCCGGGGTGCCGATCATGTCTCTCAGATGATGGGCGCCCACACCTGCAACACCAAGCCGCCGGCAACTGAGAGCGCGTCAAACGGAGAGCGGCCGCTGTAGGACCTGCCCCATTAGCTTTCTTTGGTAGTGCTACACAAACTGCAGCATCAGCCGTCTTTCAAGGTGACGGCATGCCCTCTAAAGCGCTGTCGCAACAGGGACCGAGGTGAATGAAGATGCAGCCTCTTGCATAACGACCAAGTTACCTGGCACCGTCATGCGCTGCCGAAAATCCAGGTGAAAGCCCGCGCGTTGCTGTTCCTTAATCCTGTCACGTCATAGATTTTGTGGAGCCATTATGTTCGCCACACCCTGTCAGCGCGTGTCTTGCTCAATCCCTTTGAGAAGGTTTCTAAATTCCTCCGGAATCTCATGTCGCTGGAGTTCCATACTGAGACTGTAAGCGTTCACCGCCTTGAATCTGTGCGACTGAAGTTGGCGGTTGATTCGAGTCAGGAGCTCTTTTGCCGGACAGTATGCAAGTCTCTTGTCAGCATCGTCCCAAATGGCAGCTAACTCCGCTTGGCAGTTAGCGACAATGGTACCGACGTCCACACCACTTGCAGAGCGTCTCATCTCCTCAAAGCGATACTGTATCAGCTTTGGTAGCACGTCGTCTTTCATGTCGCAACTCTGGTCTAATAACAGTTTATGGACCATGTCTGCCGGCGATCCACTACGGCGAGAGATCGCCGAAGGATGCAGCAAGTAGCTCTCTATCTCGTGGCGTCGCCAAACATGTACATTTAGTCCCGCCTCCGTAAGTGCTGTAGAGAGGGACTGAACCTCAGCATCGGAGCGATAGTCGCGGTCAAGAATGACCCAGCCCTTTATTGACCTACTCAGCAGAGTGTCCACGATCCATCGAAAACCATCCAATCGGCGGATGTTGGTCGAACCATTTAGCGGGATCATTGTTAAGTCCGTCTCTTTGACAAAAGCTGACACGCCTAGTACTACAACGACGTTTACGCGATATACTTCTTAATAGAGGAGCGTATCGATGGAGCAGACAGATTTTGAGCAAGTGGCGGCGTCCTTTGCCGCGTTTCATGGAGAGTTCGCCCCGCTGTTC
>JAABUX010002733.1_pt1 | contig 24476 bp, 40 predicted proteins | sample 5561851 | NCBI WGS metagenome assembly JAABUX01 (sample SAMN10711883, study PRJNA513361) | rock metagenome | isolation source: Antarctica rocks | place: Antarctica: Victoria Land, Richard Nunatak red sandstone | collected 2016-01-03 | reverse complement strand
GCAGCGACGCGGGCGCGCCCGGCGCCAGCCCCGCGTGCAGCGGCGGCGACGGCGGCGGCGTCGATGCCGTGGCAGTAGAGGCTGTGGCAGGCGCGAGCAGCCAAGACAGGCTGGGAGCGGAGGATGTGGCGCAACCGGCAGCGGCGGCGGGGGCGCCTGGGGCGGCGGCGGCGGCGGGGGCGCCCGGGGCGGCGGGCGGCGCGGGGACGGTTGGCGCGGTGCTGGCCAGCGGCGGCCTGGCCGAGTTCAGCCGCATGCTGTCCGTATTCACGCACTGCAGCAAGCTGCGGGTGCGGCCCGCCGCTGCGACGCGCTCGCATGGGGGAGGCTGTGCCCGACTGTGTGCGTCCAGGGGATCATCCGTGAGGTCATGAACGAGCTCAACTGCGCGCTCGGAATATTTGACTGCTGGTGCAACGCTCTGACAGGCTGCTTCTGCGGAGCTTCACTGAGCCGAGTCAATGCTGGAACATGAGGCCTGTCTGTGCATGCAGACTACCGTGCATGTGTGCACGCCTGCGGGCGTGCATTCTGGCGGCAGCCCTGCCGCCTGTCGACCCCGGTCACCCGCAGGACGCGGCCGTGCCACCACCGGCGCGCCGTGGCCAGCCCAGGCAGGCGGCGCAGGCCAGTCCCCTGACCCCATCTGCGAGGCGACCGGCAAAGCGCACCGCGCAGGTGATCGCGCAGCTGCCGCGCGCGAGCGCGCGCCAGTCGGCCGCCATCCTGTCCTCGATCGAGTTTGACCGCGAGGGCGGCGTGTTCGCGACCGCCGGCGTGTCCAAGCGCATCTCGCTGTTCGAGTACGCGGCCGTGCTCGCGCACCCGACCGCCGAGCAGCACTTCCCCGCCAGCGAGCTCATCACGCGCTCCAAGCTGTCCTGCCTCTCCTGGAACCGGTGCCGCCCGCGCTGGAGCAGGGGGGTGAAACATTTTCAGTCACTTCTGTGTCATATTCTTGCCTGCCCTGAGGCAAGCGCAGCTGTGCCGCCACTCGTGCTGAGCATTTACCGCAGGCGCTTGCACTTGCTGCCGCTCCTGCCTTGCTGCACCGGGGTAGGCGCACCCACGCGCGCCTGGTCAGCAGTTGCGTGGCTCACCCTGACCCCAACCTGCCCGGCGCCGCAGGTACATCCAGGCGCACCTGGTGAGCAGCGACTACGAGGGCTGCGCGACGCTGTGGGACGCGCAGGCCGGCGCGGCCGTGTCGGAGTGGGAGGCGCACGAGAAGCGCATCTGGAGCGTGGACTTCTGCGCCGCCGACCCCGCGCTCTTCTGCTCCGGCTCGGACGACGGCTGGGTCAAGGCGCGCGCGGCGGGCCCGGGGCGCGCGGCGCGCTGGGCCGCCGGCGCACGCGTTGGGTGGCCTCTGAGTCGCCCGGCGGCATGTGCAAGCAGCTGGTTGCCGTGCCAGCGTGACGGGCAGGTGGCGTGCTCAGGCGATCCGGACGGAGCGCTATCGGCGTGTTTGAGCAGAGTGACCTGGTTTGGGTTCGAGCCAGGGGTGAGCGCTGCATAAGGGGCCGCAGCAGCTGGCTGGGAGAGCTGTGCGCGATGCCTACGTGCAGGAGTGCTTGTCAGGGTACCCCAACCCCAATCTTGGCATGGCAACACTGCGCGCGCCCCATGCCTGTGCGCCCGCGCAGGTCTGGTCAACCAAGCAGCCGAGCGCGGTGGCAGCCATCGACCTGCGCGCCAACGTGTGCTGCGCCAAGTACAACCCGGCGCGCGCGCACGAGGTGGCCGTCGGCTGCGCCGACCACAACGTGCACCTGTTCGACCTGCGCAGCGCCGCACGGCCGGTGCACGTGTTCACCGGTGCGCGCGCAGGGTTGCTCCCAAATGAGCATGGCTCAGGCAACCAGGATGCAGACAATTCAGGCAGCCAGCATGCAGGCAAAGCGTGTGTCTACTGTGCAGACATGCAGCGCTATGCAGCGCTATACATGAGCATATCACCTGCACTGGTCTCGCTCGGCAGGGCGGAGCTCGGACATAACAGACCCTGCCCATGCGCCGCACACACGGAACGCGCGCTCGCCAGCTAGTCTATGCGCCTGGTGCCTTGCGTGGCAGGCGCATACATGAATGCACGCGTCCCACGACCCATGGAGTGTGCATGCGCCGCAGGCCATCGCAAGGCGGTCTCGTACGTGCGCTTCATCGCGGGCAGCGAGGTCGTGTCCGCGTCGACCGACTCCACGCTGCGCCTGTGGGACGTGCGCTCGCTGGGCGCGCTGCGCAACTTCAGCGGCCACACCAACGAGAAGAACTTTGTCGGGCTCAGCGTCGACCAGGACTTCATCGCCTGCGGCTCTGAAACCAACGAGGCGCGCGCCCTGCTCGCGGCCTCGAGCTCAGGGCTTGCAGGTTTCACAGGCATGCCTTGCAGGAACGACAGGGAGGCAGAACGCGCAGTGCTGCTGGTGCATGTGCTGCGCTGCGTGCTGGCAGCGCACAGTGCGCCCGCCCGGCATGTCCTGGGTCGGCTTGCGCGGAGGGGTGCTTGCCTGGCAGGGCCTCTGCAACTGCAGCGAGGGCGAGATGGTGGGCCGGCCATGTTGGCTCGTGGGGAGCGGAGGCTGGGAGTGGGGCATGGCCTGCGTTCCAAGCATGGCCCCTGCCCCGCACTTGTGCAGCATAAGGCCAGGGGCGCGGCGTGACACGAGAGTCGGACAGAGCGACTGCAAGCAAATGACATTGCTCTGCGCTCTTCTTCTGTCACATGTGACCTGACTGGAAAGCTGGCGTGCAGGTGTTTGTATACTACCGCGCCATGTCCAAGGCAATCGCCAAGCGCCACTTTGGCGCGGTCGCGGGCGCCGCCGCGGCCGAGGGCGGCCAGTTCATCAGCGCGGTCTGCTGGAAGCCGCGCTCGCGCACGCTGCTGGCGGCGACCAGCCTCGGCGCCGTCAAGGTCATGCAGCTCACGTCCTGAGGCCTGCGCGCCTCGCTCGTCGCATGGCGCGCTCGCGGCCGCCGGCCTCGGCTGCGTCGATGCGACGCGGCTCGTATTGTCGCAAGGCCTGTGCGCCTCCCTCGGTGCCTGCAGGTCCTCTGGCCGCTGGCGCCTGCTCGAGCGCAGTGGCGCAGCTGACGTCCTGGGCCTGCGCTGCCCCTTTGCCTCATGAGGCCTCCGTCGCCCCTCGAGGGTCTGATCGGCCCCTGAGGCGCGTAGCGGGGCGTGGCAGTATACCCCGCGACACCGGCAGCAATTACACGCCTGGTGTGGCCGTCTGTTGTCGGCGTGCGCGCGGTCATCATGTGTTGCCATGTCACAGCGTAACGCTGGGTGCTGCAGTGACTGTGCCCTGCGGCTGGCTCCTGTGGTGTTAGCGCCGGCGTCACAAGGCCGTTGCTGGCGCGCCGGCTTTGGCCCAGCGGCGTTGCGCCCGCGGGCAAGCAGTCGCGGGGCAGCGTCTGGCCTGCACCTCCAGGAGCTGGACCGCGCGGATGGTCACGGGGGCTGCGTGCCATTGGGCGAGCTGTGTGGCACATATCAGGACAACTGACTGGTTGCGTGCATGCTATAGTTGCCAGGCTGTGTGCTTGTCTGCACCTGCCAGGTTCTCATTGTGGGACCCTGTAAGCGTGTCCTTTTCATAGGGTGCTGCTCCCCAAGATATGTCCGGACGGCTTGGGTTTTGGGATGTATGGTTGAGTGTGTGAGAGGCTGGTGAGCATTTGCGGGCGGGGTCGTTCTTGGTGCCTTGCAGGCAATTGCCGATGGCATTGCTGTGAAGCGGGCTGCATACGCAGCTGGATGGAGCCTTGGGGCGGGACACATCAGAACTGCGCGTGTCGTGCCTTGTCTGTCTAAAACACTGCTTGCTGTCTGCGCCCGTTCAGCTTCATCAGGCCTGTATGGCACTAGGCATAGGCGTAGCGCTGCGCTGGGAGCGGTGGGCACGGGTGCTTTTACAACTTGCATAGTGTCACGTTGTGCTGGGGCGGCATACCAATGCCCACCAGACCACTTAGATGTGCCTGTCTGTCTAATGTACAGGCAAGCATACTGTAACAGTACTGAGAATCAGGCATGCATCCAGTGACATGTAAGAAGGTTGGGCAGCAGCAACCAGTGCATGTGCTGTCGTGGTTGGTACAACAGGGTCCCGTCAGCTGACTGCTGCACAAAGAGCAGCACGTATGCGCTGCTCGCGTGGTGCAGCAGGCGCACATCTGCCGGGCCAGCATCACTGCTGCCTATGTCCGCTAGCCCCTCCCGCCTGCCGCCACCCCCAGGTTGCACCAGAGTGGGCGGCCATTGCAAGCGCTGGCGGCCCCGAGCGCAGCAACAGGGTCGACATCACAGGGCGCCGCGGCAGTTGGGGGCGCGGCAGTTGCAGGCGACAGCCGCGCCGGCTTCCGCCTTGCCGGACAGGCAGTAGTCGACCCTGCAGGGTAGCGCGTCCGTGTGAAACCTGCATGTGCCCGTGCATCCACGCAGGCCCACCCACAAGTGATCATGCACAGCACAAACCTGGCCGCTGCAAGCTGCAGGCAGACATGACGCCGAAACACCGCAACCTGACTTGACAGCAGCTTGTTGCCGCGCATGGATACATTAATAGGGAGCGTGCTTGTCTGCAACCTAGCACTGCGCTTTAGCTGTCGGCGGCTGGTAGAGGCGCGCACGTGAGTTCCTCACCGGGCGCCAGCCCCTGGCTGGCGAAGTAGAACACGCGGCGCCGTCCGTTTAACTCCACGATGCGCGCCTTGCAGGTCGCGCTGCGCGCGGCGGCGACTGCGCATGTCAAGGCTTGGATGGCGATCAGACTCTGGCAGGAGAACCAAGAGCTGGCATGCGTGCGCGCAGCATGGGCAGGCAGAGGCCTTATGCAAGCGCCAGCATGCACTGCTGCAGGTGCCAATGAGCATGTTGCCAGAGCCTGCCCAGCAGCATGGAGCACGCCTGCACGAGTGGTTGATGAACCGCGCGAGGTTCCCCGCGCGCGTGGCATCGATCACGTGGTCCTGCGCGCCCGCGCGCGCGGCCGTGTCTCCGCAGCGCAAGAGCGGGTGCAGGCGCAGCGTCTCCGCCTTGCGCCCGCTCCTCTAAGGCCTATGTCTGTCAGCACAGGCATGCGGGTGAGCACGGTTAAACCTACCCTACCCTGGCCGCACCGCGTCCAGCCCGAACATGTAGCAGGCGCCGGCGGCGCCGGCGGCGGCGTAGGCGCGCTCCCGCGCGTCCGCCACCGGCCGGCGCACCAGCTCGCCCACGTACTCGATCACCAGCTGGCCCGCAGGTATGTGCTCTGCCCGCGGCGCACATTGCGGTCCTGAGACCATCCGGCACGCGGCCATGACAGCGTGAGCTGCGCTCGGCCACGCCAGTGCAGCGCTGCTGCCACGGCGAGCATATGCGCAGCCAAGTCGCATGAAGCAAGAGGCATCCGCACCTGCCCTGTCCTCTAGCACTCTCATGGGGCACGCACCGATGGTGTACACGCCCAGCTGCGCGATGCGGGAGCGGCGCAGGCACAGGCGGTACAGCCGCGCGCGCGACTCGTGGGCGGCCGTGTGCAGGTTTGGCGCCCACAGGCTGCGCGCGGCCTTGGACGCGCCGGCGCCGTTGCCGCCGCTGCTGCCGCCGCTGCTGTGTGCCGCGCCATCCCCGTCCGCCATGAACGTGAAGGGCTGCCGCCGCCTGTTGCCGCCCAGGCGCTGGCGGCAGGCCTCCGCGCTGACGCGCCCGGCGCGCGGCAGAAGCATCGGCAACGGCTTGGCGTGGTGCGGCAGCGCGAGCGCAGGCCAGGGCGCTGCGCGCGAGCATGAGCCGGGCGGCGGCAGCGGCTGCGCCGCCGGCGGCGGCCGCAGCATGGCAGCGGCGGGCGCCGCGCTGCGAGCGGCGCTCGCGGCTGCCCTTCGTGCCTTCTTTGGTGCCTGTCCCAGCCGGCAGGTCCACATTGGCGAGTGAAGCCCTGCCATGATAGCCAGGAGTGGTATGCAGGTCTTTTCATTTGGCTCAGCATGCAAAAACCGCCCTGCATCCCTGGCCTTGTCAGGCACGGGGTCGCATGCGCTGCCAAGCGCCGCACCTTCTTGCCACTAGCAGCAGGCGCGCGCCGGCCCCGCGCAGCTGGGCCCTGCAGGCGAGGCATGGGCGTCTGGGACTGGGACGGCGTCCTCACGCCCGCGCCAGAAGGCGCACAGCCGTCGCTGCCGCCCCATGCCTCCAGCAGCGGCAGCAGCCCGCCGCAGGGGCCCGCAGACATGCGGGTGTACCCCAGAGCCTGTGCCGGGACCGCGGCCACGTCGCGGCCTGCATAGCCGCCCCCATATGCAGCCTGCCATTGTTCTGGGGTCCCTTCGCGCCCGGCCTGCCCTGCCCAGGCCCGCCGCGGGCCTTGCCCAGCCACCGCAAGCGCTCTGCCTTGCAGCACATGCGCGAGCACCGCCGCGGCCAGCCCGCCTGGCGCCGGCTGGCCCTGCAGCGCGCGATCGGCTGGCAGTTCCCCGCAGCACGCTCCATGCATGTTTTGCCACGCTGCAGATCCTGCGACAGCTGCTTCCAAGTCGCGTGCGGCCGTCACAGCGCACACGGTGCTGGGTGCGCTCCCGGCCCGCGCGGCGCACAGCCGCTGTCGCTTGGCAGGCGGAGCTGCGCCAGCCTGGGGCCGCGTGTGCGCTGCCAGGCCGCAGCTCGCAGCTGGCTGCAGCGCCTGCTGCTCCTGCTCTCGCCGGCGGCGCGCCTGCAGCAGCTGCGCGCGCATGCTGCTGGCCAGCTCGAACGCCTTGGCCTGCCGCTGCGGCAGGGCGGCGCTCGCCATGGTCGCCTGCAGGTCGCCAGCGAGCCGTGCAGCAGGGCTGGCACTCTTCGCCCCAGTAGATGGCTACCTGGTACACCGCTGTCGAGTTGAGCAGGCACCTGATAGGGAACAGAGCCTGGCAACGCTGTGACAGGCTGACAGCTGGTAGCCATAAGCAGGCTGCAAGCCAGGCAGAGCCACCAACAAGAGAGCAAAACAAGCAAGCAAGCAAACAAGTAGAGCTTTGGTGACTTGGTTTTGCTTAGTATTAGAGTCGCACATCGGCCACGAGGCGCAGACATACAGTGCGTGATAGGGACAGTGGAGTGCGCTACCTGTCAGGAGATAATACAGGGCGCTGTAAGCGGCGCTAGGGGCTCGCTGACACAGGCTCGGCAGCACCAGAGGACAGACTGGTGCCAAGCCACGAGCGTAGAATTAAACAAGTCTGGCAACGTTCTCTGCATCTCAGCCAGGCTGCACTGCAGCACCCAGAACAGTATGAAGCAAGATGGCAGCCATGGTCTGAGCTAGCGAGAGCACTAGCAGAGAAGAGCGGTTTTGAGTTGCTTGGATACTGAGATTTTGCTGCGAGATACAGTGTTGAAGCGCTGAGCAGTGCTAGCGTACTACGGTAGCCTTAAATAGGCTACGCTAGGCAATTGGACGTGGCTAGGGTGTGGTGTTGCATCGTTACAGAGCCCAAAAATCGGCAGGGCACGCATGCTCGCAGAGCGATGGTCATTAAATGCATACATAAAGAGCCAAATATTGTACACACGTAAAGAATTATAGAAATGTGCTGCATATGCCAAAAGTCTCATTCTACAATCACCTGCTCCACTGTACACGGTGCCAACAGAGATTGTTGAACAGACGCCCCAAAGAGCCTGTCACTCCTGATTTACAATAGCAGCCCTTGCCCAGTAGCTGGATCTGCTGCCCTTCTGGGGCCGGCCTGATCATGCGCGGCGGGTGTGCCGCTGCCCCCCGGCGCAGTCCAGCTCTGGTCCAGCAGTAGTGCGACGTCTCTGCGCGGGCAGACAATCCATAATCAAAGAGTTCGGTGTTATGCTGAGGACCAGAACGCCTGACAACACACTCATCGCTTCGATAAGAATAATGCGCAGGTCCAGTAGATCCATTAAGCTGCGGCGTACCGCACGGACAGCGGCGCCTCTGACCGGCGCGGCGCGGCGCCGGACAGGTCCATGGCAACCGCGCGCGCGGCGCACAGGCGGTGCACATTCTCCTCCACGCTTGCGCTCACCTGCGCGCATGCGTGGCACCGCGTCTGTAGCCTGGTCTGTGAGAGCATGCCCCTGGACATGTGCGCAGCACGTAGCCGGGAGAGCGACGCGTATGCAGCAAAGGGACGAGCAGCGGCTCTGCAACAGCATCCAGCGTCCCCGGCGCTGAGCAGGCGGCGGCGCGTGCGGGCCGGGCGCGCGCCACGAAGCGGTGCACCCAGGTGTCGCGCGACTGGCCGATGCGGTTGACGCGCCCCAGCGCCTGCGCCTCCACTGCCGGGTCCAGCAGCGGCTCCACCAGCACCACGTGCTGCGCCTCTGCACCATCAAGGATAGGTTAGCTTAGGGCACATACACTCGTCAGCCCCTGCTCGACGAGCTGTCCAGCGCGCAGAGGGGTATGGTACGTGGCGCTCAGCATGCGGCTACATGCCGGCTGCCACAGGAGCGACCCCGGCGTCCTGCAAACGCTGACCTGAGGCAGGCTCCCTGCGCAAAGCGGAGGATAGGACGGAGGACGGAGCTTCGAGCGCCCTCTGCCATGCTGCACAGAAATTATCATGCGCGCTCTGCAGCGGCGCCTGTGACCCGCATGAGGAGGACCTGCCCGCAGCATGCTGGCCCACTTCATGGCACACTACATCACAGGCAAGCACTGCCAACAGGGCCTCTATCGCGCTCGCGCACCCGTCAGATTGAGGCCATTGGCGCCCTGCTTGATAAGCAGTAGAAGTGTGCGCGCAGGCCCGCCCTTTGCCAAATGCGCGCCGGCCGCGGGCGCGGCGCGGAACTGCGCCACTGCGTCCTCCATTGCGCGCCGTCCGCGCCCGAGCACAAATGGCACGCCATTTGCCTGTGAAAGGGCCCCGTCTCTTTCCCACAACAATGTAAAGGCAAACATACATACAGGGAAAGTCTTTCCATGCATCCCAGACAGACAATGATGCAAAATATCGCGTGCATCTAAAAGCAAGGCATAGCCCAGCGATGCTGTGAGCACGACGGATGAACAAGCCCTGGAGGCGATTAAAGGGAGACTGGCACCTGCAGCGCGTGCGCCAGCAGCTCGAGCACGTCCGCCCACTGCGAGAACACCAGCAGCCGCGCGCTCGCGTCGGCGCGCGTGACGGCCAGCACGCGCCGCACCACTGCCTCCAGCTGCAACGGAAAAGACACGTGTCAGCATGAGCAGAGCAAAGTGGGCCTGCTTAGCAGCACAAAGCACAAAGGAGCAGTCCAACCTGAGCAAAGTATCAAGCTCACGCTGTGTGAGGTTGCCCCGTAACCCCCGCGCCCTAATCGAACAGCCTAGGTGCTTCCCGATGCTCACCCCCTTGGCTATATTCATCGAGCCCTGCTGAACAGAGAGCAAAAGTTTACTGCACACATCGCACTGAACAATCCGTATTGTGCACAGCTTACTAGCAACGAGGCAGGATGGACCCCAACAAGTTTACCGAAAAGACATTGGAAGCGTTGAATGCCGCGCAGGAGCAGGCAGTGGAGCACAACCACCAGCAGGCGCGCTGTGTGCAACACTGGGGCTTGCCAAGCAACTCTCCAGCCTGTGCAACAAGAGGGGCTACAGCGTCTAGCAAGCAATGCGCGCTATTAGGCGATTTTTAAATGCTAGCTTGGCGCCGCAGGTCACGCCACTACACTTGGCAATAGTGCTGTTTGAGGACCCCGAGGGCATTGGCCGGCAAGCCGTGCTCAAGTGCGCCAACGAGGACACGCTGCGCTCCATCATCCGCGTGCTAAAAAAGAAGCTCGTGCGGCTACCGTCAGTCTCGCCGCCTCCTGACCAGGTAAGCACCTGGTCCACCCTCCAGGCTACTCCAAGCCGCTGAGACAGCCAGGCACCAGAGGGGGCCTGACGTGCTGACGCACTTGCGCAGGCGGAGATCGGCAGCGAGCTGCGCAAGGTGTTGCAGTATGCCGTGAAGCTGCAGAAGAAGCGCGGCGACAACTACCTCAGCGTGGATACGCTGCTGCTGGCCGTGCTGGACAACAAGGACGTGGCCGAGGCCCTGAACGAGTCGGGTGCGCTCCTAGTGCCAAGTGCTTTGTGCACAAGCACGACTCGCAAATAGAAACATTTACTTACCTGCACCCGAGCTAAGCATACGCAACACAAGAGCGCATGCAGGTTGACATGCCTCCTTAAGCTTCTAAACTTTATGATGTCCAAGGTCCCGGCCTGGGCAGCGCTTGCATGACCAAGCAAGCGCGTGCTGCGGCGCCTGCAGGGGTGAGCAAGAGCCAGCTGGAGACGGCTCTGGGCTCTGTCCGCGGTGAGAACAAGACCGTGGACTCACGCAGCAGCGACCAGCAATTTGAGGCGCTGACGAAGTATGGCACGGACCTCACGGCCAAGGCCGCACACCTAGACCCCATCATCGGCAGGGATGAGGAGGTGCGTATTTGCTAGCCCAAAACATCCTTTGTCCCTGACCCAAGACCCAAATCATGCCTCACATTTCCTGATGTATAGCTGTAGCTGACTCAACACCGCTAATGAGGCGGGTGGAGCATGATTGCAATGCTTGCCATTTATGCTGTTTGTAAATGCCTTGAATACTGAGGCTTCCTGCATGCTGTTTTAGCTGACTGTGGATGCTTCGCCTGTGCGCTGCAGATCAGGCGAGTCGTGCGCATCCTGTGCCGGCGCACCAAGAACAACCCGGTGCTCATCGGCGAGCCGGGCGTGGGCAAGACGGCGATCGTGGAGGGCCTGGCGCAGCGCATCGTCAACGGCGACGTGCCGGCCACGCTGCGAACCATGCGCGTCATCTCGCTCGACATGGCCGCGCTGGTCGCGGGCACCAAGTTCCGCGGCGAGTTCGAGGAGCGCATCAAGAGCGTGCTCAGCGAGGTCACCGAGGACAAGAACATCATCCTGTTCATCGACGAGATCCACCTGGTGCGCCTGGGCCTACGGCGCTGCCTGGCGTTGCGATCCTGGCCACTGGAATCCAGCGGCTGGATGCATCAATGTTTAGGTCCTGAATAACAGCTTATAATTTTACTGCGCACATCGGCCCTTCCTGACAGCACAATGCAAGTTTGCATGAAGTCAGCTGCATGCGCAGGTGCTGGGGGCGGGCAAGACCGAGGGCGCCATGGATGCGGCCAACATGCTCAAGCCGATGCTGGCGCGCGGCGAGCTGCGCTGCATCGGCGCCACCACCATCGTGCGCCCCGCGTGCCACGCCGGCCGCCCGCGGCTGCTGTCACTCCTTACAGCTGCACATGAAGCGCCGTTCTGGCGCTCTGGTGATTTGCGTCGCGCAGCTGCTGACCTTGCTGGGCTGCGCAGGCGGAGTACCGGCAGTACATGGAGAAAGACGCGGCCTTTGAGCGCCGCTTCCAGCAGGCGCGCGCCTGACATCCTCTTTTGCTATAGGATCGGGACGAGCGTTGTGAGTGGTCTAGGCTTTCTGTGAAAGGTTGCACCTTGTGCTTGCTGCCGCAGGCTGTGGCTGCGCTGCTGCAGGCTGTGGCTGCCCCCGAATGTGCCATGCCTGCGCCCGCCGCCTCCTGTGGCGCCTGCTCAAGCCCAGGGCCGCGCACGCAGGTGCACGTCGAGGAGCCGAGCGTGGAGGATACCATCGTCATCCTGCGCGGCATCGCGGAGCGCTACGCCAGCTTCCACGGCGTGCGCATCTCCGACCGCGCGCTCGTCGCGGCCGCCGAGCTGTCCGCGCGCTACATCCAGGCGCGTCCCGGCGCACCGGCACCACTGACACAGCCTGCGACGGGTTCCGGGCTTGCTTGCAACAATAGGCTGCTCTTGCGCCGCGCTTGACTGAGAGCGCGCCATTCGGACACCAGCCCTGGCCTCTGGCGCCTCCCTTGCCGCACATGATGCTTTGCCGCGCGCGAAGATGCATGGCAATGCCAACCCTGCCTGCACGCGCTCTTGGCCGCCGCGGCCGCATGCGGAAGCCCGCCGCGCGCGCGCAGGGCCGCTTCCTGCCGGACAAGGCGATCGACCTGGTCGACGAGGCGTGCGCGAACAAGCGCGTGCAGCTGGAGAGCGTGCCGGAGGAGATCGACAACATGCAGCGCCAGAAGTACCGCCTGCAGGTGACCCTTGCAACGCTCCCGCGGCGCGCGGCCGCTCCCGGAGACAGGCGTCTCGCGCGCGCGCCGCTGCTGTGCAGGCCGCCGCATGGTCGGAAAGCCTGCATGCGGCTCAAACCCGCCGCCCTAGCGCCGGTGCTGAGCTGGCGGCAGCGCGCGGCCAGGTGGAGGAGAAGGCGCTGAGCAAGGAGAAGGACAAGGCGAGCCAGGAGCGGCTCGCGGAAGTGCGCAAGGAGCTCGCCGCGCTGGAGGACCAGCTGCGCCCGCTCCTCGTGCGCCCCGGGAGTACCCCCTTGCATCTCTGCACTCCGCTTCTCGGTGTCTAATACATGGCTGGTGCTTTGCTGAACGAGGAAGCGGCTTGCAGCTTGAACATACGCTGATGGCGTGCGGGGAGCCGCGCGCAGATGCGGTACGAGCAGGAGAAGAAGGACATGGAGGAGCTGCGCGCGCTGCAGAAGAAGCGCGAGGAGCTGCGCGTCAAGCTGAAGGAGGCGGAGGCGCGCTACGACCTCGCCATGGTCGCCGACCTCAAGTGCGCCCCCGCCCCCGCATGCAGAGACACAGGCTCTGCGGCCGGTGCCCGTGCAGGGCGCGCTGCTGTGCCGCAGGCGTGTCGCAAGCCAGCGAGTCACAAGCAAAATGCTGACAAGCAACTGTGCTTGTATAGTGAGGTGACGCGGCGCGCGCACGCGCAGGTACGGCGCGCTGGCCGAGATCGAGGCCGCCATCCAGGCCAAGGTCAAGAGCCTGCCGCCCGACAGCATGCTGAGCGCGGAGGTGCGCCCGCCGCACGCGCCCCACGCCGCAGCGCTGGCCTCCTGCCAAGCCTTGATCGCCGCATCGCCCATGTCCTGCGGCATTGCATGCACCAGCCAACCGTACATCCACGTATGTACATGTTCCTGTGCGTGTCGCCAGACGCGCTCACGCCCCGGCGCTGGCCTCCTGCCAAACATGAATCTTTGCCGCATCACAGGCGATCTGCGGCGTTGCATGCACCAGCTGACTGTGCATCCGTGTATGTGTGCTTCCATGTGTGGGTGCGCAGCGGCCCACAGCGCGGGCGCCGGCGGGGCACAGGTGGCGGCGGAGGACGTGGCGGTCGTGGTGTCGCGCTGGACGGGCATCCCGGTGCAGCGGCTGTGCGAGAGCGAGAAGGAGCGCCTGCTGCGCCTGGGCGAGGAGCTGCACCGGCGCGTCGTGGGTGCGGCCGCGCCCGGTGCCCGCTGCTCGCTCAGAGTGCTTGCCGCCATTCTGAAGCGCGTGCGCATGGTGCTGAGCATGCCGCTTGTTGCGAGGGATGCATTGGTGGACTGCAGAGATAATAAATTTCCCCCCACATTAGCCCGGTTTCCTGGACTAAAGGGGGCTGTATGCGTGTCGGGCGGCAGGCCAGGAGGAGGCGGTGGCGGCAGTGGCGAGCTCGGTGCTGCGCAGCCGCGCGGGCCTGGCCAGCCGCGTCCGCGGCGCGTCCTTCCTGTTCCTCGGACCCACCGGCGTCGGCAAGACCGAGCTGGCCAAGGCGCTCGCGGAGCTGCTGTTCGGCGATGAAAAACTGCTGATCCGGCTGGACATGGGCGAGTACATGGAGAAGCACACGGTCGCGCGGCTGATCGGCGCGCCGCCGGGCTACATCGGGCACGACGAGGGCGGCCAGCTGACCGAGGCCGTGCGCCGGCGGCCCTACAGCGTCGTGCTGCTGGACGAGGTGGAGAAGGCGCACCGCGAGGTGTGTGCCAGACGCCGCTTCGCTCTGCGCTTTTTGCTCTGCGCTTAAAACGCTCGTGCCTGTAACATACTGACTCTCAGTCGCACAGGTGCCTATGTGCTTGCTGAACATGTTTTCCTCGATAGCACCCCAGCGGCCGTCTATGAGACTGCTTTGGTTGGCGCGTGCTGACGCATGCTGCGCGCTGCGGGGGCGCAGGTGATGAACGTGCTGCTGGCGGTGCTGGACGACGGGCGGCTGACGGACGCCAAGGGCCGCACCGTCAACTTTGCCAACACGGTCATCATCATGACGTCCAACCTGGGCTCGGACCTGCTGCTGGAGCGCGGCAAGTCGGCCGCGGCCAAGGACCTGGTCATGGAGGCGCGCGGCCGCTTGTGCCCGCTTTTGTCCACATATCAGATGTATGGCTCCTTGTAAGTATCGAAACTGTGATGACGCTTGACCGACGGACGCCAAGAAAGGCAGCGTGCTGTGGCGCAGGTGGTCAAGCGCCACTTCCGGCCAGAATTCCTGAACCGCCTGGACGACGTGGTCGTGTTTGAGCCGCTGGGCGCGGACCACCTGCGCAAGATCGCGCGCCTGCAGGCGCGCCCCCGGGGTTCCTGGGGTAGACCTGCTCCTGTTTTTCAAAATCCAAGGTCACACTTTCTTGACATGCCCATCCCCGCTGCTGCACGTACATTCTACGTGCTTAAATTTTTGTGGACAGACTGCTGATATCAGCTGCATGCTGGTGTTGCATCCTTGTAGCGCGGGCCTGCGCGGTGACGGTGGCTCCGGCGACGCAGGTCAAGGAGCTGAACCAGCGGCTGCGCCACAAGCACATCACGCTGGAGCTGACCGACGCGGCGCTGGACTATGCGGTGGAGCAGAGCTTTGACCACCTGTGCGCCGCCCACGCCCCTGCATGCAATCTCTATGTAAATTTGACCAGACCTGTCACTTGATGTTGATGTAACCTGTCACCTGAGTCTCAGATTGGCAATGAGTCTGAGTCTGGGCCCATGTCGCTGATGTGCCCCATGGCGGGCGCAGGTACGGCGCGCGGCCGCTGCGGCGCTGGATGGAGAAGACGATCCTGACCGACCTCAGCCGCATGCTGGTCTCCGGCGAGCTGGGCGAGTACGCGGCGGTGGTCTGCGACGTCGCGCCTGACCGCAAGGGCCTGGTGTACAAGGTGGAAAGGGCGGAGCCGGCGCCGGGCGTGCCGGAGCAGCAGGACGCCAAGCGCGCGCGCTGGGCCGGCGCCACCAAGCTGGACGAGGAGGAGTCCATGGAGGAGTAGGGCGCCGGGCGGCAAACCCTAGGGCATGGAAGGCGACAGAGGCGGAGCGGGTGCTGGGGCTGTGAGGGCGCCGAGCGGGTGCGCCGGGCCGGCGGTGGCGAGTCAGGCAATGATGAGCGTGTGGAGAGCGGTAGGCACATTGGACCTGGGGGGAAGCGAACATGAGCGACTAATGGAGTTAGACACGAGGGTGCTAGACATAGGAACTGTGCTATAGCTTGTGAACGGGCCTGTGTGTACGATGTTGTGCTCCGCTGGGTTGCTCACCTTGCGAGAGGCAAGTGATGGTGGGCTTCAGCGGGCTGAGGGCGAGCGGGTAACTGTGTTTTTGCGCATGTGGGCGAAAGGCCTGCTCCTGGCTCCTGGCGGACTGGAGGTCTCCAGCAGCTGCACCAAGTGGTCTGTCGTGCATGTCTGTGCACTAGGCTTGTCTGCCACGCTGTAGTCGTTGTTGGGGCGGCAGCAGTGCGCCTTGCTGGCCGCTGCATCTCAGGAAGTATGCGCATCTGCCAGTGTGCTTGCAAAACCTGCTGCAGTTTTGTAGGCCAGGTTGGGCCCCGATCTTTCCTGGCCATTGCCCTGCCTTGGTATCGGCCTGTAACGTTGAGAGGCCACTCCTGGGCCCATGCTGGGCAAGGAAGAGCGCGCCTGCTGGGGACCACGGTGGTCCGACCACCTGGGACGACTCACCCATACGTCGACACGGCGTCAAGTAGCCATGGAGCCCTGCTTTCTCTAGGTCGTACCTGCCACCCCACCCACTGCCAGCCCCATCCTTCCCTCTGCTGTCACTCTTCTCGCTACCCTCCCCTTCCCATGTGACATCCATCCGTGCCTGCTGAACGGGCCCTGGGGCCAGCGCGCCTTTGTGCTGTAGCTGCCGCGCACGACGATGCCGTCCTCTGCCTCTGCGGCCGCGGCCTCCGCCGCGCCGCCGCCGCCGCCCGCCGCCGCCGACGCACGGCCCGCGTCCACGTACCCGATGTCCGCGACCAGCGTCCGCGTGCGGCAGGTCGGGCACAGCACGCGGCGCTGGGCCTGCGCGCGCGCCGCTGCTCAGCGCGCGCTCTGCCAAGCCCGACCGGGTCGCATCGGCTCCTGCCGCATACACTCACATGCGCTGTTCCCACAGCACAGAGCTGTAAGCACCGTCGTTCCAAGTACTTTCATGACATGTCCGGCGGCCATGTGCCAAAGGTGCCAGCAGAGCAGAGCGCGGGTCGGCCAGGCGAAGCCAAACACGAGCGTACGGCGAGCACCACCCGCTGTGCAGCACGTTACGGCAATCAGCCTCGGCAAGCGCCGGGAGCAGGGAGCGCGCCCGCGGCACGTTGCTGGGCAGGCGGTCGATGAGCGCCATCTGGCAGCGCACGCACAGCTGGTGCCCGCACGGCAGCATGGCCAGCTCCGCGCCCAGCGCCTCCTGGCACACCGGGCACAGCTCCGCAGCGCCCTCGCCCGGCCCGGGCTGGCCTGCGCGCCCCGCGCAGGCCTCAACCATACCCCATGGTTCCGGGCGCACCCGCTCTACCGAAACATGCGCACACATGCATGCATGTCAGGAGCACCTGCTAACTCTGCCAGGCCCAAGACAGTCCCACTGTGCTCTGCTCGGCTAGGGTAGCATTCTACAGGCCATGTGCGGCGGACCATTCTGCAGGCCCCGTGTGGCGCTAGTGCAGACCCTGCGCATGGCCGTACCCTGGGCGGCGGCCGCCATGCGCTGGCGCGCGGCCTTCAGGCCCTGCAGGTAGCGCAGCGTGCCCAGCTGCTTCTTCAGGTCGGCCTCCGCCACGATGCGCTCCGTGGTCAGCTCCTGCGCGGCATGCCCAGTCAGCGCCGCAGGCGGCGCCGCAGGCGCCAGCGCACCCGCTGCCCCGCACGGCGGCTCGCGCGACGAGCTGCCAGCCGCCCACGAGCACGGTAGCACGAAAGGCAAGCCCAAGTGCAGTCCCAGTCCGCCTTCACATGCACTGCAGTGACGCCAGCGTGCACTGCATAGCAACGCTGGGATGAGCAGACGGCAGCTCGGAGCTCCGCGCGCGCAGGCAGCGCTGCGAGGCGCGCGGGCGGCCGGCCCGGCGGGCGCGCGCCTTGTTCTTGACGGGCACCTCCTCCGCGTGCAGCTTGAAGTGCACCTCGTGCGGCTTGACGCGCTCGCCGAGCGCGCGCACGCGGATGCGCAGCGCGGCCATCGCCAGCTCGTCGCGCGCGTACAGCAGGAAGCGCTGCGCCGCGCGGCCGGCCGTGGCGGTCAGCGCATGCGCAGCCCGGGCGGAGTCGGTGAGGGCACAAAGCCGCCCACAAGCATGAACGTCGTGGCACAAGCACAACGCTGGAAACAATGGCACAGAACAGGACGCGGGACGCAGAGAGCCGTGCGCCGCGCCATGCGCCTCACGCCCTGCATGGCGAGAGCTTTCCAAGAGCTCGCGGGGGAGGAGAGCGGGCCACTGGGACCCGCCAAGCGCACCTGCGCCAGCGCGAGCGCGCGGCCCCGCACGAACAGCCGGCGCTCCGCCTCCAGCCGCTCCAGCGCGGGCTTGGCGGCTGCCAGGACGGCGTCCCACCGCGCCGCTGCCGCCGCAGCCAGGCGTAAGCTGCAGCTCTATGCTGGCAGCAGCGCCTCTCTTGCCCTCGCCCATGCCGCAGGCAGAGCCACGCAGATCTTGTCTGCTGCGGCCGTTCCTGCTGCAGCGGCGCATGACGGCAAGCCGCCCTGATGGCATAATTCAGGCATGCATGGATACATGGCGCAGGAGCAAGCTTGCACCAGGATGCGAGGAGGGCTCAGTGCCGGGCACCTGCGGCGGGGGGCAGGCCGCGCAGCGCGCGCAGGTGCGCCGGCAGCAGCCGTAGCGCCTGCTCGGCCTCAGACGGGTGGTGCACCAGGTCCACGCCGCCCACCTGCCCCTCGTGAGCTCAGTGCCAGGCTTTGCATGCGCGCTCAGTCCCCAACACGCATGCACGCTCTTGCAGCTCGTGACAGCTCGCGATTGCACCCAGCATGCATGTGTGAGCTGTTCCAGAGCGCATGGGGGCGTGCGACGAGGCGGCAGGGCAGGCGCCCACCTCGCCGCGCGCGCCAACGCCGAGCAGCTCGGAGGCGGCGCCGCCGCCGCCGTCCTCGCCGCCCTCCTCGTGCAGCCCGCCGCGGCCCACGCGCCGCAGCGTCTGCGCCTGCGCCTGCACGGCGACACGGGCAGCCCGCGCGCTCAGCGCCGGCCTTGCTGCCATCGCCGGTGCATACTGCGGCCCGCAGGCGGGCAGGAGCGCAGCCTGGCGCGGCGCGGCGCGCGCAGCATCTCGCAGCCCGCACACTAAGGCGTACCCTCATGTGCACGCTGCACGTGCGGCAGTCGCACGCACATGCTGACAGCGCACCGGTCAGCGTCCTGCAGGGCACGCAACTGGCGCAGCGGGTGACCGCCATTGCAGCGCTCAGGGCCAGCGCTGGCCCTTCTGGGTGCGGCTAGCAAGCGACGAGCAAGCATGCAGCGCGCCTTGGCGCATGGACCATGCCGCGCGGGTCGGCAGCCTGCACCAACTGCGCAGGCGTTCCCGTCAACCGTGCACACAGTACTAGCAAAGGTGTGTAAGGTGAAATATCAGACACCTGGCGCAGCGCGTCGGCGGCGGACACGGCGGCGCCAGCCGCCAGCGCGCGGCTCTGCAGGCTGAACAGGCGCAGCTCCCAGGCCAGCCAGCGCTCGTCCAGGCGGCAGTGCGCGCACACGCGGCCGCCCTCGCCCAGCTCCGCGCGGCAGCGCCCGCACGTGGCCGCCTGCCGCGCGCGGCGGCAGCACAGGAGTCGTTTGCCGCAGCAACGCATGCAAGCGCGAAAGCACCGCGCCCAGCAGCCGAGGCCGAGGCCGAGTCATGACTTGGTCCGACCTCTCACGCCGCCAGACATCCTTTTCCATGCATCCGGCAATCTGACCTCCCCCCCTAAACATGCAGAACCCGTGCATGTCGGGGTTAGTGTAAACCCTCACATGCCATGTTTGGGGCCTGCCTGCTCGACCAGGGCGTCCGGCTCGGCCGCGACCTGCGCGGCCAGCGCCTCCAGGCCGGCGAGCGCGGCGGCGCGCGCGGCCCCCAGCGCGTCCAGCTCCTCAAACAGCAGCAGCTTGAGGCCGGCTGCGGAGGCGAAGCGGCGCGCCAGGCTGCTCGCGTTCTGGTTGGCAGCGCGGTTGTACCTGGCGCGCGCGCGCGGGCGGCGCGTGCGTGCGGGGCGCGGGCGCAGGCCCCCATCCGTCCCCGACAAGCACGGCAGTGACCGATGCAGCCCTGCCGCGCTGCACCGCGGCAGTGCGCAAGCTGCAAGCCGCAGGCTGAGCCTGCAGCAGCAGCGTCCTAACGCAGCATGTGCTTGCGATATGAGCATATTCTGCGGGCTCCCCCACGTCTGTGCCTCGCTGCTTCGGCAGGGTTTCATAGGGCAGTGCGTGGGGCGCGCACTGGTCGCGCGAGCGCAGATTCTCGCGCACGGCCTCCGCGGCGCGGTCGCCGCTGTCGGGCGAGTGCGCCATGAGCATGTCCAGCGCGTCCAGGAACCAGGCGTCCGTGTCGTCCGGCGCCAGCGCCGCCGCCGCGGACAGCGCGCCGGCGGGCGGCGCTGCGGCGCCGTCCTGCCCTGTGCCTGGTGCGGCGCCGGGCGCCGCCGCCGCCGCCGCGCGCTGGCCGGCAGCCGCGCCGCGCCAGCCGCGGCCGGTCGGGGCGGCGGGTGGCTTGGAGCGGGGGTTAGGGAGTGCCGACGACGCCCCCTCGCCCGGCGCGCGGCGCATGGCGGCCAGCGTCTCCTGGTAGTCGCGCTCGGCGGCCGCGAGCTTGGCGATCCACTGCGCCATGTACTCCTGCGCCCCACAGCAGGAGCGCGCTGCTGCTGACAACACTCGACACTTGGCATGGAGCTCCCTGTGCGTTGAGGACCAGCCGCCAGGGTGGCTCGGTGGCATCAATGCTGTTGGTGTCGGTCTCGCACTGCTCTCTCGCGAATTGACAGTCACGCGGATAAATCTCTGCACTGACAGACAAGCTTATTGCCTCATGTGTCCACACATCAGCTGACGGTCAGCCTCATGCACAGCACGCACAGCATAAATCAGAGACGCCTGCGGGCGAGGGCCCGGGGCGCGCCTCGCGGATCCGGTCCGCCTCGGTCAGCAGCTGCGAGTCGCGCAGCGTGCGCGGGACGCCCGGCACGCCGGCGCCGGCCGCGCCCAGCAGCTCCGCCAGGTTGGCCAGCGTGTGCAGGCGCTGCAGCGGGTCCACGCGCACCGCGCCGCGGTTCGCCTCGCCCTCTGCCAGCGCCTGCGTCCGGCGCTAACCCTATCCCCTATATCTCTTCTCAGTCTCTTCTACTTTGGCGCTAACCCTATACCCTGTATTGTGCTGTATACTCCGGTCGCTGCCTGCCGCGGCAGGCTCCAGCTCCGCGTGACACGGCGTGCTGATGGCGAAACGGAGCGGCCATGGTGCACTCTGGCTGCGCAGGCCCGGGCGCGGCCGCCGGCGCCCGGCGCGCGGCGGGCGCAGCGGCGCGCGCCTGGCGGTAGGTGCCCACGGCGAGCGCGGCGTCGCCCGCCAACAGCATGAGCCCGGCCAGGCCGTTGAGCGCCGCGAGCAGCACGCGCTGCGCGTCCTCGGCCTCCACGCGCGCGCGCCCGGTCAGCACCTGCGCCCGCCAGGAGGCCGTACTGGTTAGCACCACTTGATCTTGCCTAGTACTGTCTTCACGACGCACATAAGCGTCCACACAAGAGGCGCTTAAGCTGTGCACAACACCAAGAACAGGCGGTGGCCACAAACACCGCCGAGCCTGATGCCTGAACCCCGCACACAAACGCTGCGCGCTGATGGAGCGGGGCAGGCGAGTGGGCGGAGCGGGCGCTGGTGACCCTACTACTGTCCTGGCGCGCCTCGAGAATCTCGTCCATGGTCATGGGCGCCTTGGCGGCCGCCAGCGCCTTCAGGCCGCCAGCGCCCACCTGCCGTGCGCGCGCGCTTCCTTTCAGGGTTACTGTGCAGGGCTGCATGAGCAGCGAGCGTGTCTGCGCGCTGCTCAACGCCGCGTGCAGCCACACATGCATGCGCGTCGGCACCTGCTGCCGCGCACGGCAGCCAGCACCCTCACCAGGCGCCAGTCCGCCGCGGTCCAGCACCCGGGCCCAGCACTGCTGCTTCGAGCGGCGACGGCGTGCGCAGCCGGCAGGAGAGGGCAGCACAGCAGCGTCAAGCGCTCGTGAGGACAGTCATAGGGTTTGAGATAGGGTAAGTTCCTACCCTGCCCTAGCTATGGCGCGCCTGCGGGTGGCAGCAGGCCTGGCGCAGGCGCAGCAGCGGCACCAGCAGTCGCTTCTCCTCGCGCGGCGTCAGCCGCCGCGCCGCCGCCTGCTCCAGCTCCCCGGGGCCCTCCAGGTCGACCGGCGGCTCCGGACCGCACCGCTCCTCCGAGGCGCCTCCGCCTGCCGCTTGCCTGCCGGGCCCCGGGCCGCCCGAGCGCCCGGCAGGGCCGCCCGCGGCGGCCGCCGCAAGCAGGCCGGCCGGCAGCATCGCGCGCGCGCTCGCCGCGCACGCCTGGCGCGCGCCGCGCCCGATAAGCGCGCCGCCACTTTCCAGCGAGCCTGCTGTACAGCCCACAGCGCAAGGGGCCTGCCGCGCCCACTGCGGCGCTCTCGCGCCCCGCATCAAGGACCCAAGCATGGCCAGGGGTGCCTTTCCTAGTTCTTGCAGATGCAAGCTCCAACATACTGCCAGGAGCCAGCCCTGGTGCGTGACAGGCGGAGGCCACGACGGGGCAGACCCGGGATGTGGGGCAGATCCTGCACCCCAGCGGGAAATGCTCGCGCCTGGTGCTGGCGCGCGTAGAAGTGGCGCTCGATGGCGGACAGCGCCAGGCGGCTCAGGCGCGCGTGCTGCGGCGGCAGCCCCAGCTCGTGCGCCACGTCGGCCTTGGCCGTGCGCCACATTAGGCCGCCGCCGCCCGGCCGCAGCGCCGCCAGCAGCCGTGCGCGGCCTGCGTGAATGTACCTGACCATCAACTCATCCGTTCACCCCATGCTGCCTGACAGCATGCACCGCTTCAAAGCCGATGGCTATTTGCCCTGCCTGCGGGGTGTCTCCGGCAGTCACACAACGACATGTGCCAGGCGTGTCGGAGACACAAGCCTTGTGGTGGTGACCCGCCCGTAGCAGGACCCACCCCCCCGCCGTGCCCATGCGCGGCGCGCCAGGGCGGCGCCGGGCCGGGCCGCACCGGCCGCGCAGCCGGCCTCGTACGGGCGCTGGCAGACGCGCAGCCACCACGCGCGCTGGTCCAGCGGCGCCGCGCGCAGGAAGAGCAGGAGGCCGAACAGGTCCTCCAGGCCGCGGCTGAGCGGCGTGCCGGTGACTGCCCAGCGGTGCACCGCGTCCAGGCGCGCGGCCATCTCGGCCGCCTTGGCGGTGCTGCTCTCCACCATCTGCGCCTGCACGCCCGCCAGGCGCCCCCGTGGCTGGAAACGCAGGGCAGCCGTTGCAGGACATGCAAGATTGGGGTTAAGTTTAGGTCAGCACATGCGCGGCTCCACCAGCTGCGCATGCGCGCCCGCCAGGCGGCCCCTTGATGGGAACGCGGCATGCACGTTGCAAGGCATGAGAGGTGAGGTTTAGGTTTAGGTCAGCGCAAGCAAAGCCCCAGCGCTGCTGGTGCGCGACCAGAGTCAGCAGAGCTCGCGTCCGCTGCCGGTCGTGCCAGAAGCCTTCAGTGGAGGCCGCCGTTGATGGGCATGCGCGCAAGGCACCGAACATGGCCGCATCAGATTAGGACCTTACTGGGCATGCCGCAAGGGGTTGGACCTGATGCGACAAAAGGCTGCCCGCGCGCACCTCGTCGAGGCACACGCGCCACCAGCGCAGGCGCGTCAGCGGCGTCGGCAGCGCCTGGTAGCGCTTGCGCCGCCGCAGCGCGCGCTCCTCGCCGCCGTCCGCGCCGCGGTGCGCATCCCGCCGCAGCGCGTCGTACGTCGTCAGCACCTGCGCGCCGGACCGGATTCGGGTTGTCCCTGACCCTGAACCCCTACCCTAACCTGACCGCCGTGCACCTCATTGCACACAAGCACTACCATGCTGCTGCTGCAACTTTCGCAATCCTCCCTGCCATGCGCATACAGCTGCTGCTGCTGCTGCCAGAGGCTGCCAGCAGGCTCGGCAGAGCGGTACGGCCGGATTGCACATCTCATGCAGTGTATGTGCAGCATGTTGTCCCCAGCAGCAGGTCAGTGCTCAGGCTCATGCATTTGCGCCAGGCCATGTAAACATGTGCTGGCTCATTGTCCTGGCAGAGTCAGCCTCAGGGTGTCCCCAGGCTCATAAACAGCAAGAGGCTGAGGCAGGCGGACCACATCCGCTGCAGCGAGGTCGGCGGCTGCGACGGCCACCCGCCGCCCGCCGCCGCGGCCGCTGGCGGGCGCCTCCTGGCCCTCGTACACCACCACACGCAGGGCGCCTGCGTGCACGCTCATTTAGAAAGGGGATAAGCATCACCACTGCCATTCTATTAGAATAACGGCAGGCTAGGCGCTCAGATAGCAAGCCGTTCCCATGAGCTCGTCTGCAGTGATGAACATGGCTCTGCAGCATGCTGGAGACAGGCCATTGCACACAAATCGCTAGGTCATGCGGGCACGGGGGATGCCATGTGTTCAGCCCACACAGGGCTGCATGCGGGCTCGCCCAAGGGACCTCACCGGGCTGCGTGTGCCGGCGTATCTCAGCGTGCCACTGGCTGAGGATGGACGCCGGGCACACGATCAGCGTGGCGCCGCAGTCGGCGGTGACGCGGGCGCCGGTGCGCGCGGCCGCGCACCGCGCGCATTCGTACTCGCCTGCGAGGCGCAGTAGAAGACCTGGGACACGCCTCATGGCACCTCGCTCGGTATACCATCACGTGTGAACATTCGCAGCAGCAGCGCATGCTGGCATGAGGCAGCCGCCATCGCAGCACGTCCCTGCAAGACGGCGCGGCCTGAGGTGCTTGCGCCAGGCAGACAACCGCGGCCTGCAGCGCAGTCTCAGCATGCACAGATTATTTGCGATAAAGTCTGCTCATGAAGGAGAAATGCATTTCTCCTGCTCAGGGTGGCAGCGCATGCGCGGTGCGCCGGGGGGCGCGCGCCGGGCGGCCCGCGGCGCGGGAAGCCGATGCAGGCGCCGTGCAGCCAGGCGCCGCACGCATCGCACAGCACCCACAGGCCCTCGTAATCCTTCGCGCGCGGGTCCGCGTCGGTCGCGCCGCACACGCAGTCGATGCGCCCGCCGCCCTCGTCCTCGTCCGCATCTCCCTCGTCCTCCTCCTCTTCTTCTTCCTCTCCACCGGATGAGCT
>JAABUX010002732.1_pt1 | contig 24493 bp, 16 predicted proteins | sample 5561851 | NCBI WGS metagenome assembly JAABUX01 (sample SAMN10711883, study PRJNA513361) | rock metagenome | isolation source: Antarctica rocks | place: Antarctica: Victoria Land, Richard Nunatak red sandstone | collected 2016-01-03 | reverse complement strand
GTAATACCCGCCGCCGCGGCGAAGGTATTTCATCTGGAACCCGGTGCCGTCCTCGCCGAAATCCAGGCGGAAGCCTCGCGCCGCCAGCCCGTCGAGCAAAGGCTGGTCGACGGCGCGGGAGGCGGCGGTGGAAAGCTGGTAGGCGTGCACCAGGACCGGATACGGCGTCGCGGTCGCCAACAGGTCGCAGTCCTCGATTGGGATGCCTTCGCCGTAGATGGCGTAGACCGACTGCGCCTCCTTGAGGCTGACGATGTAGGTCGGGCTACGCTGGATGAGCGAAACCTCCGCGCCGCTGGCGTGCAGGTCCTGTGCGACGTCGTGCCCGCTATTGCCGGTGCCGAGCACGAGCGCGCGGCGGCCCTTCCAAGCCGCGCCATCCGTGTAGGCGCCGGAATGCAGCACCGTTCCCCCGAACGCGTCCAGGCCGGGCAGCTTCGGGACCGCCGGGATGCTGCTGACGCCGGTCGCAAACACGAGGTGGAGCGGCCGCATGGCACGCTCGCTGCCGTCGGCGTGGCGCAGCGTGACCCGCCAACGCTGCGCGGCGTCGTCATAGGACCCGCCGGCGAGCTCGGTTCCGCTCCAAACGTTGAGCTCCAGGCTTTCGGCGTACGCCTCGAACCAGTTCGCCAGCTTGTCCTTGGGGATGAACACCGGCCAGGTCGGCGGAAACGGCATGTAGGGCAGGTGGTTGACATGCACCTCGTTGTGCAAGGCCAGCGAGTGATAGCGCTTGCGCCAGTTGTCGCCGATCCGCGCCTGGCGATCGACGACCAGCGTGTCGACCCCGAGTTGGCCGAGCCGGGCCGCGAGGGCGAGCCCCGCCTGGCCGCCGCCAACGACGATCACGGCGGGATCATGGTCGGTGTAGGCAGAGGCCTTGCGGCGCTTGTCCAGCCAGTTGTCGCCGCCGAACTGGCGCGCGTGATCCGGGGATGGCGTTTTGCGCTGCTCCTGAGGGAGCGCGTCGAGCGTCGTGACCACCGTCCAGGCGCGCAGCATCCCGGGCGTCGCCGGATCAGGGACCAGGCGCACCACCCCGCTGCCGGCGCCGAATGCGGTCTCGAACAGGAAGATGGCTTCGACGACCTTTGCGCCGGCACGGACCACCCGGCGCGGTGGCGTCCGGCTGGCTGGCAGGCGAAAGCCGCAAGGCCTTGCCACCGGCAGTGTTTCGCGCAGCAGGGCTTCGATGGCAGGCGCCCCGGACACGGTCGTCAACTGCCAGCTCAAGGCCACCACATCGCGCCAATGGCAGTCCGGACGGAACAGGGCGAGGGCCGCCGTGAGGTCGCCTGTCGCAAGCGCGTCCCCAAACGCCTTGAGCCACGCGGCCGCTTGCTCAACGGCATCCTTGCGATCGTTGTCGCTCATTCGGTTGGACTGCCCCCGCCGGCCCACGCGTCGTTCCGCCGCCACGTGTCATGGCGACATCTGCGGCGACGTGCAACGCTGACGAGGGGATTGGGTCGCCTCATCCTGTTGCGCCTCGCGGCCAGCAGCTGTGACGCGCCATGTTCACCGATCCGCAAAGGGCGGCCGCCGCTGCTCAACCCTGGCAGCGCCGGCCCGGAACGAGACGCATGGAACTGCGCGCGGCGGTGGACGCCGACTGGATTGTCGCGGAGCTGAACGGGCGCGGGGCAAAGCTCGTCGTCTGGCAACAACCGAAGCGCAAGGCACCGGCGGAGGACAACACCGATACCGGCTTCGCCGCCGTGATCCATCTCGGAGCCGCCATCATCAACCCGCGATGCATCTCAACCGGCCCTAGTCGAGATCCTCTCCCGACACCAGCGCGCGGGCCTCGTCTCGGAGGACGGCGCGTTGGTCGTCGCGCGTGTAGAACATGTGGCCGCCTGGATGCAGCGCCAGCCGCAACCGGTGGCCGGAGCCGTAATCCGGAACCTGCGCCACTTGCAGCTTGGTGCCGAGATAGGGCGTGACGAGGTCGTACAGCCCATGGCCGATCAGCACGCGGAACTGCGGATCGATCGCCAGCGCGGTGCGAAGCGCGTCCATGGCTTGCGGCCGGCCGGTGCCTCGTCCCCAGTCCCACTCACGGGCAATTCGGTTGTTGGCAAGTTCATATGCGCCGTCGGGATGCCAGTGCAGGCGGTCGTTGATGAGATCGACCATGGCGGCGGTGACGGGAGCGGAGAGCAGGGCGAAGGTCGGATCGGGATATTCGGGAAAATTGTTCTCGGGAAACGGGTCCGCTTCGGTCAGGGTCGCGTCGTAGTTGCTGCCGACCTGGCCGGTCGCGGCGCCCCGCTCGCGCAGGAACAGCCCGGCGCCGATGCGGCCGTGACGCCGCCGCACCAACGCCGGGTCGAGTCCGGTCAGGGCGGCGACCCGCGCGCTGATTCGGTCCAGCACCGCCGGGTCGCGTTGCCCTTGCAGCAGGTCATGCAGGTACTCGCCGGTGGCGTAGTCCTCGGCCGGGGTCAGTTGCGCCGCATCCAGCCCGTGCGCGGCGGCGGCCATGCTGGGGAGGTGCGCGACCAGGCTGAACGGGTCGAAGGCGTTGGACGAAAGGCCAAAATCCAACACGGGGGAGATCAGCACGAGGCCGGACAGCCCGACGCCTCGATCGCTGGCGAGCGTGCGCGCCAGGCGAGGGCCGCGGAAGCCGCCATAGCTTTCGCCGGCGAAGAACTTCGGCGATTGCAGCCGGTCGTTCGCCTGCAGCCAGCGGCGGATCGCGTCGGCCAGCGTGTCGATGTCGCCGTTCACCGACCAGAAGCGCCGCCGCAGCGGCTCGGTGTCGTCGGCGAGCCGGCTGTAGCCCGTGCCTGCCGGGTCGATGAACACCAGGTCGGTGAAATCCAGCCAGGTCTCGGCGTTGTCCACCAGCACCGGTGGGGCGGAAGGGCGGTGGGCGTCGCCGGACATCGGCAGCCGCCACGGCCCCATCGCCCCGAGTTGCAGCCAGCCCGATGCGGCGCCAGGACCGCCGTTCATCGCGATCGTCACCGGGCGAACCCGCCTGTCCGCGCCGTCCAGCTGGTAGGCGATGACGGCAAGCTCGGCCTGCGGCTTGCCCTCGTCGTCGGTCAGCCGTATCGCGCCGGCGGTCGCGGTGAAGGCCAGCGTGCGTCCGCCGGGAAGCTCCAGCGTATGATGGGTGATGGAGTCGGCCGGCAAGCGGCGTTCGACCGGGATCGCGTCGGCAGCGCGGACGGATTTCGGGTGAGCGTCACCCGCCGGCGGCGCGACCGGCTGCGCCCTGGCGGACGCTTGGAACGAGACAAGCAGCACGATAGCCAGCATGGATCGAAACACGTGGCCGTTCTCCTCAATTCACCGGCGGAGGGACCGGCGTTCCCTCGCAGCCTTGCTGGCGGACCGTCCCCTGCGCTGAGCCTTGGCGCGCATGCACGTCGAAGGCGAGTTGCAACAAGCGGCCATCTGGCGAAACCCAGGCTGCCGTGGTCGATACCGGGGCGGCGCTCAATGCGGCATGGTGGACAGGAGCTTGCCACCGCCGCCAGCCGTCGCCGGGCGCCACCGCGCCGAATGGGACGTCGAGGCGCGCGTCCTGCTTGAACCCGGGCAGGAACGCCGGCACGGTTTCGCCGCCAGGCGGCAACCGACGGCTCCAGTAGAAGGCGAGCGCGAGCGGCGGGCGCAGGCCGGGCGGCATGGCCGTGCCGGGCAGGTCGAGGTCAGGCCTACGCTCGGCCGCTGTCGCGGCATAGTCCTGCAGCCAGGGCTGGCCAAACGTCGCGGAGTCCCAATGGCGCGCGAAGGCGGGATGGCGGCGCTGCATCTCGGCCAGCGTCTTGGCCTGCACCCGGTGCGCCTCCAGCCCGGCGGAGCCTCGGGTGAACACGTCCCACTGTTGGCGCCGGACGTGCCCGTCGACGCCGTAGCGGTTGTTGACCGCCAGGCTTTGCAATTCGCCGCCGCGCCAGGTGCTGATCTCCTGCACCCGGTATTGCACGTCGAACAGCCATGTCGAGGCGTCCAGCGCCAGGGTCACGTCCACGGTCAGCACGCCGCCGACGGCCGCCACCTCGGTCCGAGCGACGACGTGCCCGGCGTGGGTAGTGACGCCGTCGTAGCGGCAAACCTCGGCGGAGGCGGGCGACAGCGCGGCGAGGCCCGCGAGCAGCGCCGCGACGATCACGCCGTCAACTGCACTTCGACCAGCCGCAATGCATGCAGGTGAGGCAGCCGGCCTCCTTGACCAGGCCGGGCTGGCTGCACCGGAAGCAGAGCGGCCCCAACGGCGCGGCGATGGTCGTCTCAACTTCGTTGCCTTCGCCGGCTTCATCGGGGCGTGACTCCAGCAGGCTCAGGAAACCGGTTTCAACCATATGCCGCTCGATGATGTCGCCGATCGCCGCGACCAACGACGGCACGTAGCGGCCGTTGCTCCAATGCCCGCCCCGGGGGTCGAACACCTGCTTCAGCTCCTCGGCCACGAAGGCGACCTCGCCGCCGCGGCGGAACACCGCGCTGATCATGCGGGTGAGCGCCACCACCCAGGCGTAGTGCTCCAGGTTTTTGGAGTTGACGAAAATCTCGAACGGCCGGCGCATGCCGCCCTCGGCGATGTCGTTGATCGTGACATACATCGCGTGCTCGCTATCCGGCCAGCGCAGCTTGTAGGTGACACCCGTCAGCTTGTCGGAGCGGACCATCAAATCGCCCAACTGGGCGCCCGATGAAAGCGGGGGCGGGGCGGGCGGCGTCACTTCCAGCACCGAGCCGGTGATCGCGTTCGGCCGATAGGTGGTGCAGCCCTTGCAGCCGCTGCGGTAGGCGTCGAGGTAAACCTCCTGGAACGCTTCGAAGGCGATGTCCTCGGGCACGTTGACGGTCTTGGAGATCGCGCTGTCCACGTGGCGCTGCACGGCCGCCTGCATCCGCACGTGCTCCGCCGGCGTCAGATTCTGCGCAGTGACGAAATGGTCGGGCAGCGCCGCGCCGACGCCGAACATTTGCCGGTACAGCCGCACCGCGTGGTCCGACACTTCCTCCTGCCGGGTCGAACCATCGGGCTCGCGGACCTTGCGGGTGTAGCTATGCGCGAACACCGGCTCGATCCCGCTCGACACGTTGTCGGCGACCAGCGAAATGGTGCCGGTCGGCGCGACCGAGGTGAGCAGGGCGTTGCGGATGCCGTGCTCGGCGATCAGCGCGCGGACGTCCTCGTCAAGCTCCCGCACGGTCTCGCCGGCGAGGTAGCCGTCGCGCTCGAACAGCGGGAACGCGCCCTTCTCCTGCGCCAGATGGGCCGATGCGAGATAGGCGGCGCGGTTGATCTGGCGGGCCCAATCACCGGCGAGCGCGGCGGCCTCGACGGAGCCGTAGCGCACGCCGCACATCATCAGCGCGTCGGCCAGGCCGGTCATGCCCAACCCGATCCGGCGTTTCGCGAGCGCCTCCTGGCGCTGCTCCTCCAGGGGGAAGCCGGAGACGTCGATGGTGTTGTCCATCATGCGGACGGCCGTGCCCACCAGGTCGGCCAACTCCGCTTCGTCGAGACGCGCCTCCGGCGTGAACGGGCTGCGGATCAGGCGTGCCAGGTTGATGGAGCCGAGCAGGCAAGCGCCGTAGGGCGGCAACGGCTGCTCGGCGCAGGGATTGGTCGAGCGGATGGTCTCGCAATAGGCCAGGTTGTTGCGGGCGTTGATGCGGTCGATGAACAGCACGCCGGGCTCGGCGTAGTCGTAGGTCGCCCGGGTGATGCTGTCCCACAGCGCCCGTGCCTGGACCGTGCGATACACCGTGTCGCCGAACGTCAGCCGCCACTCGCCGCCCGCTTCGACCGCGGCCATGAACGCGTCCGTCACCAGTACGGACAAGTTGAAGTTGCGCAACCGCCCCGGCTCGCGCTTGGCAGCGATGAACGCCTCGATGTCGGGGTGGTCGCAGCGCATGGTCGCCATCATCGCGCCGCGGCGGGCGCCGGCGGACATGATGGTGCGGCACATGGAATCCCAAACGTCCATGAACGACAGCGGCCCGGACGCGTCGGCGCCGACACCCCGCACCGGCGCGCCTTTCGGCCGGAGCGAGGAGAAATCATAGCCGATCCCACCGCCCTGCTGCATCGTCAGCGCCGCCTCGCGCAGATGGCCGAAGATGCCGCCGAGGTCGTCGGGGATGTCGCCCATGACGAAGCAGTTGAACAGCGTGACCCGGCGCTCGCTGCCGGCGCCGGACAGGATGCGGCCGGCGGGCAGGAAGCGGAAATCGTGCAGCGCGTTGTAGAATGGTTGCTCCCACCGTGCCGGATCCGCTTCCGCCTGCGCCAGGGCGTGTGCGACTCGACGCCAGCTATCCTCGATCACGCGGTCGATCGGCGTGCCGTCGAGGGCCTTCAGGCGGTATTTCGCGTCCCAAATCTGGCGGGAAACCGGGGCAATGCGATCGATTGCGGAGACGGGCATGGTGGAGATGTTCATGTCCGCGATCCTACCCGATTCGCGAAAAATACGCAGTCACCTAGGAGGTGGCGGACCGGCCGTATGGGTGGACAGCACGGCATCGGTGTCGGCGTCGATCTCTTGCAGCCGCACCTCGTAGCCCCACAGCCCGGCGATGTGGCGCAGCGTCGCCTCCGCGTCGCGGGCCGCCAGCAATCGCCCTGGCCGGGTGCGATGCTGCAGCATCAAGCGGCGGTCGCCGGCCAGGTCGACGTCCACCACCTGCACGTCGGGGTCGCCTTCTGCCGGGTCGTAGCTGCGCGCGAGGCTGTGGCGGATGCTGCGGTAGCCGGCATCGTCGTGGATTGCGTCGACCAGCAAGGTCGTGTCCGCGGTGTCGTCGAGCAAGCGGAACATGCGGAACTGCCGGATGACGGCCGGGGACAGGAACTGCAGCACGAAACTCTCGTCGCGGAAGTTGGCCCAAGCGTAGCGCAACGTCCCGAGCGGGTCGCCATTGCCGGCGATGTCGGGGAACCAGGCGCGGTCCTCCTTGGTCGGCTCCGTGCACATGCGCTCGATGTCCTTCATCATCGCATAGCCGAGCGCGTACGGGTTGAAGCCCGGGCCGCCCGCCGGGTGGTCGAAGCCGGGCTGCATGATGACGTTGCTGGTGGAATGCAGCACCTCGAGGAACGCCGCGTCGTCGATCTGCCCGGTCTCGTGCAGCCGGGTCATGATGCGCTGGTGCACCCAAGTGGCGCAGCCCTCGTTCATCACCTTGGCTTGCGGCTGCGGGTAGAAATATTGCGCGATCAGCCGCACGATGCGGATGAGCTCCCGCTCCCACGATTGCAGCTTCGGCGAGATTTTTTCGAGGAAGTACAGCAGGTTCTCCTCGGGCAGCCCGAGCTTGCGGCGGCGCTCGCCGATCGGGTCGGCGTTCACGACCGGGCGGGCGCCGGGGACCGTGCGCCAAAGGTCGTTGAACACCTGCTCGTCGTAGACGCGCCGCTCGCGCTCCCGCTTCACGTCCGTGGTCAGGTTCAGCGACCGCGCGCCACCATGCCGGTACACGCCGTGCCGCGACAGCGCGTGCGCCGCGTCCAGCACGCGTTCGACCGCGGCCACCCCATGCTTGTCCTCGCAGGTGGCGACGTAGGCGCGGGCGAATTCGAGGTAGTCGAGGATCGCCGACGCCTCGGTCCATTGCCGGAACAGGTGGTTGTTGCGGAAGAAGTGATTATGGCCGAACGCCGCGTGCGCGATCACCAGCGCCTGCATCGTCGCGGTGTTCTCCTCCATGAGATAGCTGATGCACGGGTTGGAGTTGATCACCACCTCATAGGCGAGGCTGGAGTAGCCGCGGCGATAGCTGCTTTCGTGCTGCAGGAAGTGCTTGCCGTACGACCAATGCCGGTAGGTCAGCGGCATGCCGTGCGCGGTGTACACGTCCAGCATCTGCTCAGCGGTGATGACCTCGATGCGGTTGGGATACACCTCCAGCCCGAGTTCCTCGCAGGCGATCCGCTCGATGGCGTCGTAGCTGCGCTGCAGCGTGTGGAAATTCCAATCGGCGCCGGTGTACAGCAGTGGGCTGTCCGTCATGCCGTCGGCGCCTTGCGCCCGAACAGGTCGCGGAACACCGGGAAGATGTCGCGCGGGTCGGACACCCGGCGCATCGCCAGCCGCGGCTCGCGCCGGGACAGCGGATCGTAGCCGCGCCACAGATCGGTCTCGCCGCGGATTTGCGCCGCCGAATGGGCGACTTCGATGTAAGCGAAATGCTGCACCATCGGCAGGATGTCGTTCTCCAGCATCGTCACCGCCTTGATGGTGTCGCTGCCCGAGTTGTCCCCGTCCGACGCCTGCGCCGCGTAGATATTCCAGGAGTCTTGCGGGTAGCGGGCGCGCTGGATGCGGGCGAACTCGGCCAGCGCGGTCGACACCACCGTGCCGCCGGTGCGCGGGTCGGTGAAGAAGGTCTGCTCGTCCACCTCCTCGGCCGTCTCGGTGTGGCGGATGAACACCAGTTCCACCCGCTTGTAGCGGCGCTCCAGGAACACGTGCAACAGCAGGAAAAAGCGCTTGGACAGGTCCTTCATCTGCTCGGTCATCGAGCCGGACACGTCCATCAGGCAGAACATCACTGCGCGCGCCGACGGCTTCGGCGTCATGGTGTAGCGGCGGTAGCGCAAATCCACCGAGTCGACCCACGGCACCCGCGCCATGCGGCGGAGCGCCAGCGCCAGCTCGGCCTGCAGCGCGACCAGCCGCTCATGGTCGGCGCCGCTCTCCTCCAGCAGCGCGATCTCCTCCTCCAGCGCCAACACCTCCGGCGGTTTCGGCCGGCGCAGGCCGATCCGCCGGGCCATCGACTGCCGCAAGGTCCGCGCCATGTCGATCTGCGAGGGCGAGCCGTCGATGCTGTGGCCGGAGCGCATCGGCGACATGGTTTCGGTGGTGACGATCTGCTTCTTGACCAGATCCGGCAATTCGAGATCCTCGAAGAACAGGTCGAGGAACTCGTCGCGGGTGAGCACGAAGCGGAAGCCCTCCTCGCTTTCGCCGCCGCCCTGCCCGGCGCCGCTGCCGCCGCCTCCACCGCCGCCGCGCGGACGCGCCAGCCGATCCCCAGTCGAGAACTCGCGGTTGCCGGACAGCACGACCTGGCGCTGGCCGCTGGAGAACACGGTATGGAAGCTCGGCTCCTGCAGGGCATCGGCGGGGATCGTCACCGCCTGGTCGCGCCCGACCTCCCGCAGGGTGCCCTGGTCGATCGCCGCCTGGGTGGCGCGCGCGACGGCGCCGCGGGCCCGCGCCAGCACGCGCTGGCGATTTTCCAGGTTCTTGCCGTGCGGATTGGGCCTGCGGTCGATGATGTCCAACGGCGCGCGCTCAGGCCGACTGCTTCACCCGCATGTACCACTCGACCAGCCGGCGGACCTGCCGCTCGGTATAGCCGCGTGACACCATGCGATTGACGAACTCGTTGTGCTTCTTGTCGGTTTCATTGTCCTTCTTGGAGCCGAAGCTGATGACCGGCAGCAAATCCTCGACCTGGCTGAACATCCGCTTCTCGATGACTTCCCGGATTTTCTCGTAGCTGGTCCAGGACGGGTTGCGGCCGCCATTCGCCGCCCGCGTCCGCAGCGCGAACTTGACCACCTCGTTGCGGAAATCCTTCGGGTTGGCGATCCCCGCCGGCTTCTCGATCTTGGTCAGCTCGGCGTTGAGCAGCTCGCGGTTGAGCATCTGCCCGGTGTCGGGGTCCTTGAAGTCCTGGTCCTCGATCCAGGCGTCGGCGTAGTCGAGGTAGCGGTCGAACAGGTTCTGGCCGTAGTCGCCGTAGCTTTCGAGATAGGCCTTCTGGATCTCGTTGCCGATGAACTCGGCGTAGCGGGAGGCGAGTTCGCTCTTGATGGAGGCGAGGTAGGCCGCTTCGGTCTCCGGCGGGAACTGCTCGCGCCGGATCGCCTGCTCCAGCACGTACATAAGGTGCACCGGGTCGGCGGCGATCTCGTTGGAGGAGTGGTTGAACGTCGCCGACAGCACCTTGTAGGCGAACCGGGTGGACACGCCGTCCATGCCCTCGTCGACCCCGGCGGAGTCGCGGTACTCCTGCATGGTCTTCACCTTGGGATCGGTCTCGCGGATATTTTCTCCGTCATAAACCCGCATCTTGGCGAACGGCCGCGAATTGGCGTGCGGCTTGAGCCGGGACAGCACCGCGAACCGGGCCAGCATCTCCAGCGTGTGCGGCGCGCAAGGCGCTTCCACCAAGGCCGATCCGCTGATCAGCTTCTTGTAGATTTCGCTCTCCTCGGTCACCCGCAAGCAGTATGGCACCTTCACCACGCTCACCCGGTCGAGGAACGCCTCGTTGGTCCGGTTGTTGCGGAAGCTCTGCCATTCGGCTTCGTTGGAGTGGGCGAGCAGGATGCCCTGGAACGGGATCGCGCCGATGTTCTCGGTGCCGAGATAGTTGCCCTCCTGCGTCGCGGTCAGCAGCGGGTGCAGCATCTTGATCGGCGCCTTGAACATCTCGACGAATTCGAGGATGCCCTGGTTGGCGCGGTTCAGCCCGCCGGAGAAGCCGTAGGCGTCCGGGTCGTTCTGGCTGAACGTTTCGAGCTTGCGGATGTCGACCTTGCCGACCAGGGCGGAGATGTCCTGGTTGTTGTCGTCGCCGGGCTCGGTCTTGGCGATGGCGAGCTGCTTGCGCCGCGACGGATACAGCTTGACCACCCGGAACCGCTGCAGGTCGCCTCCCCACTCCTCAAGCCGCTTCAGCGCCCACGGGCTGGCGATGCCGGTCAGCACCCGGCGGGGAATGCCATACTGCTCGCGCAGGGCGTCGCCCATCGTCTCCGGATCGAACAGCCCGAGCGGGATTTCGAACACCGGGCTCAGCTCGTCGCCCGCCTTGAGCACGTAGATCGGCTCGCGCTCCATCAGCGCCTTCAGCCGCTCGCCCAGCGAGGACTTGCCGCCGCCGACCGGGCCGAGCAGGTATAGCACCTGCTTGCGCTCCTCCAGCCCCTGCGCGGCGTGGCGGAAGAAGCCCACGATGCGCTCGATGGTGTCCTCCATGCCATGGAACTCGGAGAAGGCGGGGTAGACGCGGATGGTGCGGTTGAGGAACAGCCGGCCGAGTCGCGGATCCCGTGAGGTGTCGACGATTTCCGGCTCGCCGATGGCGCGCAGCATGCGCTCGGCCGGGCTCGCGTAGCTTTGCGGATCGTCGCGGCAAACCTCCAGGTATTCGGCGAGGCTCATCTCAACCTCACGCGTCCGATCGACGAGGTTCGCGTGCAGGGAAAAGATGTCGTTCGATCGATCCATGAAGAAACTCCCAGATAGTCCGGACATGCGGGCAAAATCTCAGTCGGACGCAAGCAAGTTCAACGTTTATCGGTGCATTTGGGCGCTAGCACTTCCGCGACTCGCTCTGTCCGCGGCACGCCCAACGACGAACCCAGAGCATACCGTGGGTCCACAGGCGTTTGCATCAACAACCGCGCAGCAGTTGTGGTCGTCAGCTTTTTGACATCTCCAGCGCGGCACCCTCGCAACAGCGATGCGCCCGGCGACATACCATCGAAGGCAAGGCGTCCAGTCGCCTCGGACTCTCATTCCATGAAGCTGATCCCGGTCCGCTGAAGATCAACCTCTTGCTCCCGCGTGCCGTCATTCCCGCCGTTGGGGAATGCGTTCCAAGCCTGTGCAAGTGGAATGCCGGCTATTTGGGGCAAATTGTGACTTGCAGAGCGCATCAAGCCGCGGCACATCTGTCGTGTGTTTAAAAAGCTAGCAGATAGGTGCCTGATTGTCATTGGAGACATTAACTGTGAGCAAAAACAGGTCTATTGCATTTAATATGTGCAAATTTATCCATGTCGTTCTCGATCGATGACTCACTCGTAGCCAGCGCTCCTTCCGTGGACCTCACCAATCCCGTCGTGACGACGACCGAGACGCATTGTCCCTACTGCGCCCTGCAGTGCGGCATGTCCGTCGCCCATGACGGCGAGTCCTGGACGGTCGCCTCCCGGGATTTCCCGACCAACAAGGGCGGCCTCTGCCGGAAGGGCTGGACGGCCGGGTCGTTGCTCAATGCGCCGGAACGGCTCACCACGCCGCTGATCCGTGACTACAAGGGTGGCCTCCTCCGTCCGGCCAGCTACGAGGAGGCATTCGATCATGTCGCGACCCGGTTCCGCAAGATCCAGGCGGAGCGCGGCATGGACGCGGTCGGCGTGTTCGGCGGTGGCGGCTTGACCAACGAGAAGGCCTACCTGCTCGGCAAGTTCGCCCGCGTCGCCCTGCGCACCGCCAACATCGACTATAACGGCCGTTTCTGCATGGGCTCCGGCGCGAACGGCAACCTGCGCGCGTTCGGCATCGACCGCGGCCTGCCGTTCCCGCTGGCGGACATCCCGGGCGCCGAGGCGATCCTGCTCTCCGGCGGCAACCCGGCCGAGACGATGCCGCCGGTCATGCAGTATTTCGACGCGCAGCGCCGCCGCGGCGGCACCCTGATCGTCAGCGATCCGCGGCGCACCGAAACCGCCAAGCTGGCCCACTTGCACCTGCAACTGACGCCCGGCACCGACGCGGCGCTCGCCAACGGCCTGCTGCACGTCGCCATCCGCGACAAGCTGCTGGACGAGCCTTTCATTCGCAGCCGCACCAACGGGTTCCAGGCCGTTCGCCGCATCTGCGCGTCGTATTGGCCGGACCGGGTCGAGCGGATCACCGGCGTGCCTGCAGCCCAGGTGGAACGCGCCGCCCACGTCATGGGCGAGGCGGCGACCGCCATGGTGCTGTCGGCGCGCGGCACCGAGCAGCAAAGCCATGGCACCGACAACGTGCATGCCTTCATCAACCTGCTGCTCGCGCTGGGCAAAGCCGGCAAGGTTTCCTGCGGCTATGGCTGCCTGACCGGCCAGGGCAACGGCCAGGGTGGGCGGGAGCACGGCCAGAAAGCCGACCAGCTCCCGGGTTATCGCAAGCTCGCCGACCCCGCGCACCGGGCCGCAGTCGCGCGCGTGTGGGAGATCGATCCGGACACGCTTCCCCAACCCGGCCTACCCGCGTGCGAGCTGATCGACGCCATGGGAACCAGCGTGCACGGGCTGCTGGTGATGGCGTGCAACCTCGTGGTGTCGGCGCCGGACACGACGCAGCTGGCGACCGGGCTCGGCCGCTTGGACATGCTGGTGGTCGCCGACATGTTCCTGTCCGAGACCGCTGCGCGGGCCGACGTGGTGCTGCCGATCACGCAGTGGGCGGAAGAAGACGGCACCATGACCAACCTGGAAGGGCGCGTGCTGCTGCGCCGCCGGGTGAAGCCGCCGCCGCCGGGGGTGTGGACCGACACCGAGATCATGCGCGACCTGGCGCGGCGGCTCGGCTGCACGGCACGGTTCGACGCGGCGCCGAAGCAAACGTTCGACGAATTGCGCCGGGCCAGCGCGGGCGGGGCGGCCGACTACGCCGGCATCAGCTACGAGCGGATCGTGGCCGAGCAGGGCGTGTTCTGGCCCTGCCCCACCGATGACCATCCGGGCACGCCGCGCCTGTTTCTCGATCGTTTTGCCACCCCCGACGGCAAGGCGATGTTCTTTCCCGTGCAATACCAGGGCACCGCCGAGCAGCCGGACAACGACTATCCATATATCCTGACAACCGGGCGCGTGCTGGCGCATTACCAGACCGGCGCGCAAACCCGGCGCGTGCCCGAGTTGTGCGCCGCCGAGCCGGACCCGTTCGTCGAGATCCATCCCGACACCGCCGGTGGCCTGGGAATTGCAGACGGCGACGACGTCCGCCTGTCGACCCGGCGTGGCGACACCGTGCTGCGCGCCCGGCTCAGCCGCGATATCCGCCGGGACGTCCTGTTCGCGCCGTTCCACTGGGGCGGGAAGTCCACGACCAACCTGCTGACCAACGCCGCCCTCGACCCGGTTTCGCGCATCCCGGAATACAAAGGCTGTGCCGTCCGGGTCGAGCGGGCACGACCGCGCTCTCCGACTCCTTAATGAACAATCGAGGTCCCATGATCGACTCCACGCCGCGTTTCCTGAATGGCGCCTACCGCTTCGAAGGCACCGGCCTCGACCACCCAATGCTGCTCGACCCATCGCTGGTGTATGTCGTGCCGGCGGACAAGCGCGCCCAGCTGATCTATCTGCGCGGCGGCAATTCGAGCGCCGAGCTCGCCTACATCACGCTCATGCAGGACGGCAAGCCGGCGCGCACCTTCCCGATGGGCGCCAAGGCGGCGACCCACGTCCCGCTCGCCGTGGTGGAGGATTTGCAGCCGGACACGCGGATCGAGGTGTTCTTCGGCGCGGCGCCGGGAGTCAGCGGCACGATCGTGCTCGACCTCGGCATCATTGAAATCTGAGAACGGGAGTCCCGCAATGGCAAAGCAGCAACTGGTGGTCATCGGCAATGGCATGGCCGGCGCGCGGGCGGTGGAGGAGGTGCTGGCACTCGGCGGCGCCGAGCGGTTCGACATCACCATGTTCGGCGACGAGCCGTACGGCAACTACAACCGCATCCTGCTGTCCAACATCCTCAGCGGCATCCAGGACGCCACCGAAATCTTCATCAACCCGCTCGCCTGGTACGAGGAGAACGACATCACCCTGCACGCCGGCGCGCGGGTGGTCGAGATCGACCGGGCCTCGCGCATGGTGCTGGCGGCGAACGGCGTGAAGGCGAAGTACGACAAGCTGCTGATCGCCACCGGCAGCCGCGCCTTCATCCCGCCGATGAAGGGCGCGTTCGACGCCGGCGGCCAGCTGCGGCCCGGCGTGTTCGCCTTCCGCACCATCGACGACTGCAACGGCATCATGGAAACCGCGAAGCGCAGCAAGCGCGCGGCGGTGATCGGCGGCGGGCTGCTCGGGCTGGAAGCGGCGCGGGGCCTGATGAACCATGGCTGCGAGGTGCACGTCATCCATCTCGGCAAGCACCTGATGGACGCCCAGCTCGACGCGACCGGCGGCGCCATCCTGCGCACCACGATGGAGAAGATGGGCGTCACCATCCACCTGGGGAAATCCACCGCGGAAATCCTGGGCGGCGACGGCCCCGTGACCGGGCTCGCCTTCAAGGATGGCTCCACCTTGGACTGCGACATGGTCGTGGTTTCGGCGGGTATCAGGCCGAACGCGGAGATCGGCCATAGCGCCGGGCTGACGGTGGAGCGGGCGATCGTGGTGGACAACCACATGCGCTCGGCCGACGACATGAACGTGTACGTGGTGGGCGAGTGCGCCCAGCACCGGGGCAAGGTGTACGGCCTGGTGGCGCCACTGTGGGAGCAGGCGAAGGTGTTCGCCGACCACGTGACCGGCCACAACCTCGAGTCGATGTACCACGGCTCCAAGCTCGCGACGAAGCTCAAGGTGATGGGCGTCGAGCTGGCCTCCATGGGCATCACCGAACCGGCGGAGGATCGCGACGAGACCATCCAGTTCACCGAAGCCAAGCGCGGCACCTACAAGAAGCTGATCGTGCGCGATGGACGGCTGGTCGGCGGCATCCTGATGGGCGACATCAGCAAGGCCGCCTACCTGATGCAGGCGTTCGACCGCGACAGCCCGTTGCCGGAGGAACGGCTCGGTTTGTTGTTCGACCTCGGCACGCCGTCGCAGAAGGTCACGTTGGACGAGATGCCGCCCGACACCCAGATTTGCAACTGCAACGGCGTGACCAAGGGCGCGATCGGCGCGTGCGTGTCGGGCGGCAAGCGCAGTGCCAAGGCGGTGATGGCGGCCACCCGCGCGGGCATGGGCTGCGGCTCGTGCAAGACGCTGGTGAACGAGGTGGTGGAGTGGTTCTGCGGCGGCCAGGCCGAGGAGGACCCGTCGATCCACTACTACGTCCCGTGCATCCCGATGGCCAAGCCGGAGCTGGTGCAGGCCATTCGCGCGCAGGGCCTGAAGTCCGTGTCCGCGGTGTTCGCGGCGCTGGCGTTCGAGGGCAAGCCCGACGCCGCCAGCAAGCCGGCGCTGGCCTCGCTGCTGGTCACGCTGTGGAACGACCAGTACGAGGACGAGCGCGACGCCCGGTTCATCAACGACCGGGTCCACGCCAACATCCAGAAGGACGCCACCTTCTCCGTCATCCCCGAGATGCCTGGCGGCATCACCACGCCCGCCGACCTGATGCGCATCGCCGAGGTCGCGGTGAAGTACAACGTCCCCCTGGTAAAGCTGACGGGCGGCCAGCGTATCGACCTGGTGGGCATCACCAAGGAGGATTTGCCCAAGGTGTGGGCCGACCTCGACATGCCGGCAGGCTGGGCCTGGGGCAAAAGCTACCGGACCTGCAAAAGCTGCATCGGCACCGATTACTGCCGCTTCGGCCTGGGCGACAGCATGGGCCTGGCGCAGAAGATCGAGGGCAAGTTCCGCGGCATCGACGCGCCCGGCAAGCTGAAGCTCGCGACTGCCGGGTGTCCGCGCAACTGCTCGGAGGCGATGGTGAAGGATGTCGGCGCCGTCGCGATCGGCAACGACAAGTGGGAGATCTACGTCGGCGGCGCCGCCGGGTCGTCGGTGCGCAAGGGTGACGTGCTGTGCACCGTCGACGGCGAGGACGAGGTGATACGCATGTCGGGCCGCTTCATGCAGTGGTACCGGGAGAACGCGAAGTTCAAGGAACGGACGCACACGTTCATCGAGCGTGTCGGCATCGAGCGCGTGCGAGCGGTGCTGGTGGACGATTGCGACGGCATCGTCGAGGCGCTGGAAGCCGCGATGGATGCGTCCTGCGCCGCGGTGAAGGACCCGTGGAAGGAGCGCGCGGCGCCCAAGACGGAGAACCAGTTCACCTCGCTGATCCCGGTGGAGGGCTGAGCCATGGAGCGTGCGATCGGGCAACTGTCGCAAATCCCAATGGGCGAGGGCCGCAACTTCGCGGTCAACAGCCCGGCGGGCGAGCTTCGCGTGGCGGTGTTCCACACCCGCGACGGCGGGGTGTTCGCGATCCAGGCGGACTGCCCGCACCGGGGCGGGCCGCTCGCGGACGGCTTGACCGACCGGAACACCGTGGTGTGCCCGCTCCACGACCGGGTGTACGATCTGGGCACCGGCGCCGGCATCGGCACCGATTGCCGGGTCGCGGTGTATCCGGTGCGCGCGGATGCCGGAGGCACGATCCTACTCGTCACCGAACCGGCCGCTCTCGGCGGTCCGATGTGATGATCGCGCAAGGCTAAGCGGGTAGGCCATGGCTCTGCCCTGGACCCGCTGGGGCCTGAGGCCCCAGACCCGCATTCATTTGGGTTTCCAAAGGCATCATGCCTTTGGCGGAGTTTGAGGCAGAGCCTCAACCTTCCAGCAGCTCGTATCAGTGGGAAATCGCCTCCAGCGGTCGGTTTCGCACCAGCGGGCCGAAGCCGCCGATCGACACCATCACCATCGCCATGCTGCCGGCGATGAAGGTGAACACGCCGACGGTGCCGAAGTCGCGCAGGAAGAACGCGATGGCGAAGGCGCTGAACACCGCTGAAAGCCGGCTGAAGGAATAAACGAAGCCGACCGCCACCGCCCGGATGCGGGTCGGGTACAATTCGGCCTGGTAGGCGTGGAAGCTGAACGACATGATGTTGGACGACAAGGTCAGCATCACGCCGCAGAAGATCAGCAGCGCTGGCTCGCCGACCTGGCTGAACAGCAGGCCGAACACCGCGACCGACGCGGCAGCGGCGACGATCATCCATTTCCGCTCCACCCGGTCTGCCACCAGGCTGGCAAGCGCCGGGCCGAACGGGGCGGCGATGGCGATGACGAAGGTGTACAGCAGGCTGGAGGTGACGGTGATGCCCTGCTTGATCAGCAAGGTCGGCACCCAGTTGGCGAAACCGTAGAATCCGACGGTCTGGAAAATCTGGAAGATCACCAGCATCAGCGTCCGACCGCGATAGGCCCGGCCGAACATCTCGAAGAAACGCCCGCGCGCCACGACCTGCTCCGGCGTGCCGATCGGCGGCAGGGGCGCGCCATATTCTTCGCGGACCCGCGCCTCCAGCGCCGTCATGATGAAGTCCGCTTCCTGGGTCCGGCCATGCATCGCCAACCAGCGTGGGCTTTCCGGCACGCCGCGGCGGATGACCCACACGACCAGCGCGCCGGCAGAGCCGATCATCACCACCCAGCGCCATCCGGCGAAGCCCAACGGGTCGAGCGGCACGAGCTGGTAGGCGAGGAACGCCACCACAGGGACGACGGCAAACTGGATGGTCTGGTTGAATGCGAAAGCCCGGCCGCGCAAGCCCTTGGGCACGAACTCGCTGATGTAGGTGTCGATCGTCACCAGCTCCACGCCAATGCCGACGCCGGCGATGAAGCGCCAAAAGTACAGCCCGGTCGCGTCCGTCTGCAGCGCCATGACGACGGAGGCGACGCTGTACCACAGCAGCGAGATGGTGAAGACGGTGCGGCGGCCGAACACGTCGGCGACGAAGCCGAACACCATGGTGCCGACGAACAGCCCGCTGAACAGCGCGGCGATGAAGCCCGCGATCCCCGAGGTGCCGAACAGGCCGGGCGTGGTGGGCGTCAGGATGTGCTCGCGCAGCAGCCCGGGCGCCACGTAGCCGGTGAAGAACAGATCGTAGAACTCGAAGAACCCGCCGAGGCTGATCAGGCCCACCAGGATCCAGATGCTGCGCGTGGCCGGCAACCGATCCAGCCGAGCGCCGATATTACCCGCAAGCGTTGGCTCCATCCGGACACTCCCTCGATCCGGATGGTTCATCCCCGGCTCTCATTTTGCAGCTTGGCAAGCGGTCTTGCCGAACGCAACAGGCAAGGCATTGTTGGGCTTCTCTGACCTGGGAGCTTGCCAAGCGATGTCGATCACCTCCGAACTGTCCGCCTTCGTCGCGTCCACCCGGCTCGACGCATTGCCGCCGGAGGTGGTTGCACGCACCCGGTTGCTGGTGCTGGACCTCGCGGGCAACGCGGTGCGGGCGCGCCACGACGCCGAAAGCACCCCTGCCCTGCTGGCTGCCGTGACCGCGCTCGGCCTGGCGCGGGGCGACAGCCGCGTGTTCGCGGACGACGCCACCTACTCGCCCGCCGGGGCCGCCCTGGTGAACGCGACGCTGGCCCACTCGCTGGACTTCGACGACACGCATGCCGAGGCGGTGGTGCATCCCGGCTCGCCCGTGATCCCCGCCGCATTGGCCGCCGCCGAAATGGTGGGCGCGTCCGGCGCCGAGGTGATGGCGGGGATCGTCGCGGGTTACGAGGTGGCGCTGCGCCTCGCCCTCGCGCTGCCGGCGGGCGCGCATTACGATCGCGGCTTCCATCCCTCTGCCACGTGCGGCGCGTTCGGCGCGGCGGCGGCGGCGGGGCGGGTGTTCGGCTTGGATGCGGCCGGGATCGCCTCGGCGCTGGGCATCGCGCTCAGCCAAAGCGCGGGCAGCCTGCAGTTCCTGGCGAACGGCGCCTGGACCAAGCGCTTCCAGGTCGGCTGGTCCAGCATGGCCGGGCTGGTGGCGGCGACCTTGGCCCGCGAAGGCTTCAAGGGCGCCGTCGACCCGATCGAAGGCCGCCACGGCTTCCTGCGCGCCTACGCCCCCGCCCCCGTGCCGGAGCGCGTCGTGCAGGACCTCGGCCGGGTGTTCGAGCTGATGGCGACGGGAGTGAAGCCCTATCCGTCGTGCCGCTGGGGCCATGCCGGCATCGATGCCGCCCTCGCGCTGCACCGGGAGCTCGGGCTGCGGCCGGAGGAGATCGAGGACGCCACCTTGGGCGTGTCGCGCGCCGGGCTGCTGCTGGTGGGCGAGCCGACGTCGCGCAAGGCCGATCCGCAGAACATCGTCGATGGCCAGTTCAGCGGCCCCTTCGTCATCGCCGCCGCGCTCGCCACCGGGCGGATGGATTGGGACAGCTACAAGGGGCTGCACGATCCGACGATCCGCCGCCTGCTGCCGATGATCGCCTGCGAGAACGACCCGGCGATCGAGGCGGAGTTCCCCGTCAACATGTCCGGCAAGCTCACGCTGCGGGCCCGCGGCGAGGTGTTCACGCGCACGGTGATCGTGCCGAAGGGCGAGCCGTCGAATTTCCTGTCGGCCGCCGAATTGCGAACCAAGTTCGACGGGTTGGCGGAAGCCGTGCTGGGCGTGCAGGAAGCCGCCGCGCTAGCCGCCGAGGCGCTGCGGCTGGACGAACTGACGGATGGCGCCGCCATCCTCCACTCCCGCAAGCGGGCGGAAGCGAGGGTGCTTTCGCCTACATGACCCGTATCAGCAACAGCACTGCGGAGATGAGGAGAATGAGCAAGGTGACGGCCGCACTGCCACCGCGACACGCGTATTGCTGGACCGAGGCATTGGGCGCCACCATGCCGACCGGGTGCAACACCCGGGCGACGACCAGCGTCAGCAGCAGGGCGTGGATCGTGAGGCGGCTCGTCCCGCTGGTTTCGAGCAGGGCGGCCAGCAGAAGGATGAGCGGCACGTACTCCGCGAAGTTTCCATGCGCCCGGATGCGCTGGTTCATCTCCGCCTGCCCGCCATCGCCCAGGTTGACCCGAAGCTTTCCCCGGCCGGCGATGACCCAGGCCGAGAGCAGGACGAAGATCAAGGCCAGCACGGCTGCGTAGCCGGCGGTGAGGGTAGGGAATGGCATTCGAAAATTCCTATGCCAGCGCAGACTCGCCGAAATCCGCCGGCGGCACACCCTGCGCCACCAACGCCGCCGCTTGCGCCTCCCGGGCCCGCCGATAGCCGGTGCGCGCGGACAGTCGCTCCCAATACTCCGCCACCTCCGGGGGAAACTGCGCGTCCAGCCCCAGCTTGCCCGCGACCAGCAGCGCGTAGCCGATCGAGATGTCGGCGGCGGTGAAGCGCCCGGCCGCGTAGTAGCCACCCTGCAACCCGGTCACGCTCTTGCGCAGGCGGGACAGGAACCAGCGCGCGTAGTCCTCGGCGACCTGCGGCACGCGGCGCTCCGGTGGCTCCAGCCGGCTGTAGCGCAGCACGAGCGCCTGGGGGAACGTCAGCGTCGCCTCGCCCAGATGCAGGCCGTTCAGGAACGCGGCGTACCCCCGCTCCTCCGGCGCGACGTTCAGCTTCGTCGGGCCGTGCCGCGTGACGAGGTATTGGCAGATCGCCGCCGACTCGGTCATCCGCACATCGCCGTCCTCCAGCAGCGGGACGGTGCCGAGCGGGTTGCTGGCCAGGTAGTCCGGCGCCGCGACCCGCGGCGGAAACGGCAGCATCCGCAACTCGTACCGCAGCTCCATCTCCTCCAGCATCCAGAGCGGGCGGAAGGAGCGCGTGTCGGAACAATGGTGCAATGCCAGCATTGACCCAGTCTGGCCGATCGGCTCCGATATTGCCAACCCGCCACGAAGCGGAACGGGAGCGCCGGAGATGAAGGTCCTCGCCTGCAGCCTAGCCGTCCTGCTGCCGTTCGCCGCCGCTGCCCAGCCCGTGGCGGTCACCTTCGGCGTGCTGACCGACATGAGCGGCTTCGTGGCCGACGCGACCGGGCGCGGCTCGGTCGTCGCAGCCCAGCTCGCCGGCGAGGCGTTCACGGCCGAGAACCCCGGCGCGCAAGTCCGCGTGCTGTCTGCCGACCACCAGAACAAGCCCGATGTCGGGGCGGCGATCGCGCGCAGCTGGATCGACCGCGACGGCGTGAACGCCATCCTGGACGTGCCGTTCTCCTCCGTGGCGCTCGCCGTCAACGAGGTCGCGCGCAACAGCCCGGCGGCGCTGCTCGCGTCCGGGCCAGGCGCCGTCGCGCTCACCGGCGACAAGTGCTCGCCCAACACCGTGCATTGGACCTACGACACCTGGGCGCTCGCCAACGGCACGGCCCGCGCGCTGACCAAGGCCGGCGGGGACACCTGGTTTTTCGTCACCGCGGACTACGCGTTCGGGCTGTCGCTGGAGGCGGACGCGAGCAAGGTCATCGTCTCGCTCGGCGGCAAGGTGCTGGGCGACGCCAAGCATCCGCCCAGCGGATCGGACTTCTCGTCCTACCTTCTCGCGGCGCAGGCCAGCCACGCCAAGGTCGTCGGCCTCGCCAATGCCGTGACCGACACCACCAATTCCATCAAGCAAGCGGCCGAGTTCGGGTTGACCACGGGCGGCACGCAGCGGCTGGCGGCCCTGCTGCTGCAGGTGACGGACGTGCACGCGCTAGGCCTGCCGACCGCGCAGGGATTGTACCTGACCGACGCGTTCTACTGGGATGCGACCCCGGCCACCTGCGCCTTCGCCGACCGTTTCGCGGCCCGCATGGGCGGGTGGCGGCCGACCAGTTTCCAGGCGGGCGTGTATTCCAGCGCGCTCGCCTATCTGCGCGCGGCGAAGGCGGTTGGCAGCGCGGACGCCCGCAAAGCGGTGCCGGAGATGAAACGCGCGGCCATCGAGGACCCCCTGTTCGGCACCGTGCAGGTCCGGGCGGATGGCCGGGCAACCCATGCGATGTACCTGTTCCAGGTCAAGACCCCCGCTGAATCCCGCGGCGAGTGGGACTTCTACAAGCTGCTCGACACTATTTCCGCCGATCAGGCGTTCCGCCCCATGGCTGAAGGCAACTGTAAGATGGCGGCGCCGTAGCCATGCTGAAACGCGCGGCCGACTACGCGACACTGCAACGGGATTTCCGCTGGGACATTCCGGACCGCGTCAACATGGCGGTCGACTGCTGCGACCGTCACGCCGACGGCAGCGGCCGGCTCGCTCTCGTGATGGAAGACGAGGCCGGTCAAGTCCGGCGCTTTTCGTTCGACGACATCCGAAACCTGTCCAACCGTTTCGCCAATGTCCTGGCCGCCGACGGGCTGCGGGACGGCGACCGCCTGGCCATCCTGCTGCCCCAGGCGGTCGAGACCGGCGTGGCGCACATCGCCGCCTGGAAGTCGGGCCTGATCTCGATCCCGCTGTTCACCCTGTTCGGGCAGGACGCGCTGGAATACCGCCTGGCCGACAGCGGCGCGCGGGCGCTGGTGACCGACAGCGCCGGGTGGGCCAAGCTCGCCGAGTTGCGAGCGCGGCTGCCGGACTTGGAACACGTGTATGTCGTCGATGGCGCGCCCGCCGGCGCCCCCGCTGGCACCCCCGCTGGCGTCCCCGCTGGGACCATCAACTTTCACGCCGCCCTCGGCCGCGCGCCGGACGCGTTCACCCCGCGTGACACGGCGGCCGACGACCCGGCGATCATCATCTACACCTCCGGCACCACGGGAAACCCGAAGGGCGCGCTGCACGCCCACCGCGTGCTGCTCGGCCATCTGCCCGTGCTGGAATTGTCGCACGACTTCTTCCCCCATCCCGATGACCTGTTCTGGACCCCCGCCGACTGGGCCTGGATCGGCGGGCTGTTCGACGTGCTGCTGCTGGCCTGGCATCACGGCGTCCCGGTGCTGGCCCATCGGAGCCGCAAGTTCGACCCCGGCGCGGCCCTCGCGCTGATGGTCCGCCACCGGGTCCGCAACGTGTTCCTCCCGCCCACCGCGCTCCGGCTGATCCGGCAATCCGGCGCGACCCACGACGGTCTCGCCCTGCGCAGCGTCGCCAGCGGCGGAGAAACACTTGGAGCCAGCCTGCTCGACTGGGCGGAACAAACGCTGGGCTGCGTGCCCAACGAGTTCTACGGCCAGACCGAGTGCAACGTCGTCGTCGGCAACGGCGCGCCGCTGTTTCCGGTGCGTCCCGGGTCGTTCGGCCGCGCCGGGCCGGGTCACGACGTGCAGATCGTGGACGAGGCCGGGCAACCGGTCGCGGCCGGGGCGGCGGGCAACATCGGCGTGCGGCGCAGCGATCCGGTGATGTTCCTGCGCTACTGGAACAACCCGGAGGCAACGGCGGCCAAGTTCGCCGGCGACTTCATGCTGACCGGCGACCTCGGCCGCCAGGACGCCGACGGCTACATCTGGTTCCTGGGCCGCGCCGACAACCTGATCACCAGCGCCGGCTACCGCATCGGCCCCAGCGAGATCGAGGACTGCCTGTCCAAGCACCCGGCCGTCGCCATGGCCGCCGTGGTCGGCGTGCCGGACCCGGTGCGCACCGAATTGGTGAAGGCCTGGATCGTCCCCGGCCCCGGCTTCGCCCCGTCGGACGACTTGGCGCGCGACATCCAGGATTTCGTGAAAACCCGCCTCGCCGCCCACGAATATCCGCGGCTGGTGGCGTTCGTGGACGAGTTGCCGATGACGGCGACGGGCAAGATCATGCACCGGGAACTGCGCGCCCGGGGCTAGCAGCGCCGCAACAGCCACGATTTTTCTTGAACCGTTGCGTAGTCAAAATTATTTGCCGTATCAACAATAGCTATGCTATGCCCGCCCCTGTGTGGTTGGGGTTCGTTCGTTTTCAGATCAAACCCTGGAGAAAGGCCCGATGATGGGGGGCAGGCGAAACCTCCACGGCATGCGGCTTGCGGCAGCCTGCGCTTTGGCCACGTTGGCTGCTCCCGCGCACGCCCAGCTTCTTCCCGGACCCGCGAACCAGTTGCCGCAGGGGTCGCCCATCCCGCGCATCCTGCCGCCTCCGCCGCTGGCGACGGCGCCGCCGCTGCAGGCGCCCATCCCGGAGCCGACCGGTGCCGGCGCGCCGGACG